>Ga0105044_10000720_pt1 | contig 41752 bp, 41 predicted proteins | sample MAT01_FD_78092 | JGI IMG/M metagenome (GOLD analysis project Ga0105044, IMG submission 78092) | Freshwater microbial communities from Lake Fryxell liftoff mats and glacier meltwater in Antarctica - MAT-01 | ecosystem: Environmental > Aquatic > Freshwater > Ice > Liftoff microbial mat | place...
GTGGACTACCGACACGTCTCGCACCATCACGCCGCCTGGAGTTCGCTTCCGCATGTTGGGCTCGGTGGAAGGCGGATTGGATACGTGGACGTTGCAGGCAAAGCAGGACGAGATGGTCACCAAAGAATTCAGCGGTCGCGACTCTCTGCCTGTGTACGTCGACTGGGACTTGCAGAACGATCAGACGCATGTTCCGCGTGCACCAAGTTCAATCGACTATGTTCTCTCGGTAAAAGACCTTTCCGGCAACATCGTGTCAGAAGACGGACCATCTATCGATGTTGAGCAGATCACGATCTCCAAAAAACGTCGCGAACGTATCAAAGACATGGAGATCGACCGATACTCACTCATCGCTTTTGATTTTGCAGACTCGACCATATCCAAACAGAATGCTCGGTTGCTCGATCGCATCAAAAAGAACATCTCGCTTGCGGCCGCTGTGCGTGTAAGCGGACACACCGATCGCATCGGAGATCCGATGTTCAATCAAAAACTCTCCGAGGGTAGAGCGCGCAATGTTGCCTCTACGCTGAACGCCGGTTCAATGTCCGTTGAAGGCAAGGGCGCACAAGGTCTGCTCTACACCAACAATCTCCCCGAGGGCAGGTTCTACTCGCGCACGGTGAACATACTTGTAGAAACGCCCATCGAGTGATTACATTCCGAAAATGTTCACGCCTTTGGGCATGCTCACAACGGTAATGCCAAGCACGACAAGGATGATCGACGTCAACACCACGAGCATCATGTTGCGAGCCGTAGCAAATGGTGAGCCCTTACTCCACTTGCCGCGCATGTGAAGTACGGTAAGTGCCAAGAGCATACAGAAGGCGTGCTCAAGGCGATGGCGGAGCATAACACCCGCATCGTCCCAACGTCCGATCAATAGCACCAGCCCGATCACGAACTGTAGCGTCATCGTCAACACATAGAGTCGTAGAACGAAGAACGCCGTTTTCGAAAGGGCTTTCTTGCCAAGGAAGGCGGCAAGGCAGAACACAAAGGCTGCAGCACCCAGGAGAAAAATGATCCACCGATCGTGGCTATGAATGGTCGTTAGAATGTCCATGGTCTTTTCAGGTTAGTGATGTAGTTGCTACGAACATACGATGCCCGTAAATTGTAGCGCATGTTCACCACACGATTTGCACTTCCACTCCTCCTTGCCGCCCTCTCTACATGCATGCCCATGCGTGCACAAGAGCCATACTTCTACAAACCGGTAGACTACGGATCTATGTCGATGTTCACTCCGTGGAACGTCGTGATCAACGGTAGCTACGACATCATTCAACTCGACGGAAAGAATCGCCACATCTTCGACCTGCCCTATGGAACAGGATTTGAGAATGTTGTGAAGAATTGTTTAAATATGGGCGCAACCATCTCGCAGATCGGATGGGGGCGATGGCTGACGACGGAAGTGTTTCCGTTGAACTTCACGAAAGAGGGCGGACAGTGGTTGCCGAACTACCAGCTCCACCTGATCGGTGGAGGTATGACGTTTCGTATGCTCGAGGAATGGTTCGTGCACAACAAGGTGGCAGCGCCTGGTGCGTGGGCGGTTGGAACGATGATCACGTATCACATGCTGAATGAAGTTGTCGAGAACGAAGGATATGTGGGATACAACTCCGATCCCATTGCAGACCTCATGATCTTTGACTGGTTGGGAATCCTGTTGTTCACGAGTGATGATGTTTCGCGATTCTTTGCCGAAGATCTGCACATGGCGGATTGGTCGAATCTCCCGATGATCACCTTCCCTGGTGCGCGACTCGGCAACAACGGCTTGTACTATTCACTCAAGTGGACAATTCCGGGTACCGAGGACAAGTGGAGTGTGTGGTATTTGATGGGCATGAGCAACATGGCGGGTCCGTCGTACCATTTCGACTCCGAGAACAGCATCAGCGTTGGGGCTGGTTTGCGAGGTAAGACGCTCTACACGGTAGATCCTAGCGTACGAATCCTCAGTCTGAACCTCGTGCCAACGGCAGGCGTCTATTGGGATAGGAACAACTCGCTCATGGCCTCGTTGCAAGTAAGCGGACAAGAAGATCAAACCGTGATTGGTCAGTTCTATCCCGGCATACTCAAGCTCGGTCCCATATCGCCTGCCATCTGGGCTTCCTACGGAAGCAACGGCAGCGTAGGCATTGGCATTGCGTTTCAGGGCACGATTGGCATTGGCTATCGTGATAAGTAGGGATGGGTGTAGACAGGAATTCAACATTGGGCGAAGGATCTTCCGAAACGTTGGTGCGCCGCAGCACCATCAAACCTGTTCAACTGGGAATGCTTGACGATGTACCGACGACGATCCATCTGCTAGAGATTCGGTGATGCTGATAACGTAGACGCCGCCAACGAGCGCAGGTAGGGGAATGGTGGTTCGTTGCATGAGATCGAGAGTGCCGGACAAGAGAGTTCGACCTTGTAGATCGGATATCACAAACTGCGCAGGAGTGGTGTGATTGCGGAGACCGATCACGCCGAGCGTTGTTCGCGCAGGAATAGGGGCCAAGGTGATAACGGATGAGAGTTTCGCGCTTTTAGCAAAGAGTGGGAGCGGAGCAAACATTCTCGTGAGCACACCCGTGTGGATGCTGGATGGTTCCATGGAGAACCACTGACGCATGATAGACGAGTAAATCTGTCGGAAGTCCGTGCTCCATTTGAGATTGCCGTTCGCATCAACATCCGTGATCGAAGGTGCGTCGCCATACAGCCCTCCGTCGACGTGCTTACCAATTACAAAGACTGGCGCTGCTGTACCGTGATCCGTGCCCGACTGTGTAGGCTCGACCCGTCTGCCAAACTCGCTGATCGGCATGATGCATACACGATCGGCATCGCCTGAATCTTCCAGTTCTCGAAAGAGTGAGTGAACATTGGAGAACAGCTCGTCGAGTTGTTGTGCATGCACTTCTCGCTGTCGGTGATGCGTGTCGAATTGTCATGCATGTATGACGTACACCTGCGTTGTGAGTCCGGCTCGAATGAGTCGTGACGTAATCTTCAATGCATCTGCCAACGGAGACTCGTCGGAATACCTGCGTGTGTGATTGCCCACGCGTTGCAGCGCATCATCTACCGCACGTCCCGTGCGCTGTGAGCGTAAAAAGCGCGCTTCGAATTCATCTGCTATGGCGAGACCGTCATTGAGACGACCTATGTCTTCTGATCCGGTAAAGCGATGTGTTACGTGGTACTGGTGCGCGTGAAACTGGTGTTGACCCTTGAGAACACGACTCATGTTGTCACCAAACTCAATGGCATATGGAATGCCGCTGTCTATAGGATCAGACACATCGAACATGCGCCCGAGCCATCCTGATTGCACGCACGCATCGGAATCGCAGGCGGCAAGCCAGATATCGTTTCCACGGAAATGCGAAAGCAATCGACATGTTGTAGACGCATCGATCTCACCGAATCCGATAGTATTCATCATCATGAAATGGGATGATACTGTTTAGTCCATCATTGCCACCAAACATTCGAAGTAGAATTAGGATGCGCTCGCCTTCTTGATCGGTGGCGGATAGGTGTCCGAGTTGGTCCGTCGGGTACGCGAAGGCACGCATGCTGTCCGTAGTCATAAAGGGCAGCACTACACCAGCACGCAACACAGAAGAGACGAAAGAGCGTCGTTGCATAGATCAATGAAAAAGGATTCGTGGAGAAGTAGGTATTGTCTTCATCAGGACACGTACAGTCGTGTTGTCACAGGGTCTATCAACGGGACAGATCAGACGTGCCAGCGTCTTTACGTCTTCCTCGATTCCCGCGTCGTGAACAGCAATGTGAAGGAGTTTCTAGCTCAATGCGGATTAGTTGCTCCAGCTGCTACGAAACGATCCAAACCAAAACGGCGATAGTACGCGGCGTCCTGTCACATTCCATCCTATGTACGTCCCGTGCACGTATGGACACTCCACTCATTCAAAAGACCTATGCCTTTGCCGTGGTAGCAGCACGCTGGGGTAGGCTGCGGGCGGCGCTGGGTGCGCCGCGCGACATCGATGATGCATTTATTCAATCGTGTCTCTCTGCCGGAGCGCGAATCGAACAAGCAACAGGAGCAAGTACGCGAGCAGAGTTCTTGATGCAGCTGCGCATGGCCGACTCCAACATTCGCGATGCGAAATACTGGTTGCGGTTGTTGGACGATCTCGACGAGATTGCGCCTGAAGATGCTACGGAACTACACGATGCCGCCGAAGAGGCGCATCGCATTGTGCTTGCCTGTATACGAACGGCGAAAAATGCGACCGATGTTCAGAATCGTGAGGTAAGGTAGTGGGGAAGCATGGCCCGCCACGTTGGCCAATCGTGCGTCCATTCATGGCCCCACAGATCTACTTCGTGAGATATGCCCTTTGCAGAGAGAACGCGACCAATGTCACGTGATGCTTCGGGGTCTTCGTAGTTGCCCCGGCCCGAGACAAAGTAAACGTGATGTTTTACACGAAGGAGGTTCAACCAATACTGTTCGTTCAGATTTGGCAAGTAGTCCATTGGGCTATTGAAATAGCAGTCTTCGTCGAAGTGACCCTTCGAGTACGACTTGAGATCGTAGATGCCGCTCATGGCAATGACGCCATCAAAGATGTCGGGCCGACGGAAGAACGTATTCGCAGCATGCAATGCCCCAAGCGATACGCCACTCGTGTAAATGGGTACCGGACCATCGCAGTCGCGGTAGATGTGGTGTACAACCTCTTCGACGATGTATTGGTTGTATTGCTGATGTCGGATCGACTTATCACGTCCGCTCATCGTGTCGTTCAACCAGCTTTCGCTATTGATGCTGTTGATCGAATACACCTTGAACTTGCCCGCATTGATGTGCTCCTTGATCGAGTCTATCAAATGAAAGCGCTCGTATTCTAGGAAGTCTGCCGCCGCGCTGGGAAAGAGTAAGAGAGCTGGGCCCATGTGACCGTAGGCCACGATCTCCATGTTTTTGTTGAGGTTAGGGCTCCACCATTCGGTAATCTCTCTGCGCATGTGCTCTCCGTGGGTATTGGGTTGCGAATATAGGAGAATCAGCCGAACTCGGGCGCAAAGGGAATCCGTGCGTCGCAGAAGAACAACAGAGAGCCGTCGTGAACGGTGATCTGCACTACGTCCGAGGAAGCCCTGTTCCTTGCCCCTTCCCGCCCTCCCAGCCACAGAGCTTCGTTCGAAAGAGGCCATTGCAATCCCTCCGTCGTGAGCTGGGCATGCGGCTGCGGAATGAGCGAAAGAAATTCGTTCTCCGATGCCGAGAACTGCGTAGAAGCATAGAGCGGAAGGGCGTAGCGGGAACGGTCGAGGGCGGTAAGGGAGAGAGTCCGACCATATCGCATCATCACACTCCAATTGTTGAGCGTATGCTCGAGGTCGCCACCGTGGATTCCCACAATAAGGAGACGCTTCCAGAGCTGCCCTTCGGCAAAGCGAAGAGTTTTCTCGAAGTCGTTCGCGTCTTGATCTGGCTCGACGATCACTTCGGTAAGGCCGTCGATGCGACGTAGTGTATCGGCATCCACGCTATCGAGATCGCCTACGATGAACTCGGGAACCACACCGTTGGCTACGAGCGTTGTGGCCGCACCATCTGCCGCGATCAATGGCAACTCTGCGAATTGCTCGAAGAGATCTTCGGACGGTATGGAACCATTCAAACAGATAAGGGCATCGAACGATGCCGTGAAGCGCAGCGTGTTCATGATGTTCTCGCTGGAACAACAGAGAGGATGTTGGTGATGGCATCGATGCCATCGGTAAGTGCGGCCGGACCCGGTTGCAAGATGATGGGCGATGGAATGTCGAACATCATATTGTTGACTGCTGGGCGAAACGTTTCCCATCCTTGACGAGCACGTACGCGATCGGGCTTGAACATTTTTCCACACCACGAGGCAATCATCACGTCGGGATCTCTGCGCACCACTTCGAGTGGATCTGCAATGATGCGCTCTTTTGCGCCTTGGTGCTGACGGTTCTCTGCGAACACATCAATCCCGCCACACACTTCGATGAGCTCACTCACCCAACAGATACCGGTGATAATAGGATCGTACCATTCTTCAAAGTAGACGCGAGGCTTGAAGGCGCGAAGGGAGCCAACACGAGCTGCTTCATCCACTCGCACGCGAAGCTCCAGTGCATAGGCGTGCGCTTGGTCGTGATAGCCAACAAAGGCGCCTAGTTTGCCAATCATCGAAATGATGCCTTCAATCGAGCGATGATTGAAGCAAACCACTTCTACTCCTCGACGGATAAGCTCCGCACAGATGTCTGCTTGCAGATCCGACCATGCAAAGACCACGTCCGGACGGAGAGCGATGATGTTGTCGAATTTTGCGTCGAGATACGTCGACACCGTTGGCTTCTCTTTCCGTGCGCGCTGTGGCCGCACAGTAAAGCCACTTACGCCAACGATCAGATGATCTGCACCGATGGCATAGAGGGTCTCTGTGGTTTCTTCTGTGAGACAAACAACTCGACGTGGGAACTGCGGCATGCTACTTTTTCTTGGGCGATCGTACGATGGTTCCTTTCGGCATCAACAGCATGTACCGGCGATCTTCCTTTACGACGTCGTTGTAAAACAGCTTGTAGTCTAGATACTCCTTCGGCTCAATTATGCTGCGCTTGAATACTGAGTGTCGCTCGATACTCATCGCGTTGCGCTGAACGTTCGTTGAGAACGAATACTCTGCTGCCGGATTCACACGCTTCAATGAGCGCACAATCGACGACGGTTCGTACCCATCGGGAATAGTGATTGCAACATTCTCAATCACAGTATCGTGCGACATCGTTGTTTCGATAGGATAGATGCGTGTTGCATACGCGAGCGCGGCATCTGGACTGAATTCATCGTACCACGGAATCTTGAAGAACTTGAAGGCTCCAGCCTCTGTTGCGAATTGCGGAACGTGGAACGACATGGAATAGGTAATCGACGACGACAGGGTGTCGAGGTCCTTGATCTCAAAATCCCTGAGCTCCACATCTGGATAGTCTCCCGACAGCAGCTCCGTGATCTGCTTTTCCTTTTCCTTGCGCGTTTTGCCAATCCACGCCGTTCGATACAGTTGCGTACGAGCGCCCGTATGCGTGAACGAGCGCGAGACCAAGGCGGAATTGTCCGTCTGCATCACGATACTGGTGTTCACTCGCGAGTTGTTCGGAGTAAAGAAAGATCTGTCGAGGCGGAAGGGCATGTTCTCGCCTGGTTTGATGAGTAAGCAGAATGCATCGATATCTCCGAACGGCACCGAACCGATGGGCACGTTTGCCGCCGTAAGATCGAGGAAGAGTCTGCCACGCTCGGTTTCGACGCAGACAATGGCATGGTCGAAGGGAATGCTCGGAAGAGGGGTTTTTCGCAAGAGCGAGGTATTGGTTTCTACAAGCACGTGATATGCCGTGATGCCACGTTCGGCAAGCATGGCAATGCAAAGCGTCGCAACGTCTTTACAATCGCCGATTCGCGTCACTAAGGTTGTGCGCGCCTTCTGCGGTATGGTACCGCTTTGACGGAAGGAGACGTTGCTGTATCGAATGTCGGTGGTGATGTACTTGTACACGGCCTCGATAATCTTCGCCTCGTCGGTGATGGTGGAGGGCAAGATCTGGTCCACAATCTCTTTGATCTCGTAGGAGGTGCGGGTCTTTGTGCGGGCCACATCGTAGTACCAATCCACGAGGTCGGACCACTTAGACATGCTCGACACTTGAACGGTTTTTCCTACCTCCGAATAGCTTGGCATTGCCTCTTCGAAGTCGATAGCCACTTCGTTTTTCGACGACCATTCATACAGTTTGCCAAAGGCATTCGTTGATGTGCGAGGCGTTGCATTCCAATTCGTGCTTTGCCACTGGAACGTATTATCTGCGGGAACGAGCAGGGAGTAGCGCGTATGGAGTTGCGGATAGTAACCATTGAACTCGAAGGCATCCCAGAAGTACGGTGCAAGTCTACCGCGCCGCGCTTCTCGCACACGAACGCGCAAGTACATGAAGTCGCCCGGCTCGAGGTTCTTGAACACGATCAAGGAACCATTCCTATCGGCAGGGATTTCCTTGCCGCCTTGCTTCCGTACTACAGCCTTCTCGATCGTGAATCCGCCATCTGCATCATAGGGCAATTGATATTCTTTGAAGGCATCAATGCCTTCTGTTGTCAGGATGCGAATGATGGTCTCGTGCAAGACTTCGCTTCTACTGCCATCGTACACAACGCGACGAACATCGTCGGTTAGGTAGATGGCTGTTGCATCGGGATAATCTTCGGCGGTTGGAGATCCTGCAATGATCGAGTCGACGTCCGTTTGCGCCATCAATGTGAACGGCGATGGCTGTCCTAAGAGTTCGCGCAATGCATCTCGTGCTTCGAAGTTAGAGGGGTCGCAGGAGAGAGCTCGACGGAACGAGGTGATCGCACCTTCCTTGTTGTAGAGCGTACGTTCTAACACACCGGTACGGAACCAGATAGAAGAAACGCCGGGAGCAAGGTCGAGTGCCCTTCGCATTTCGCCAAGCGCCTTATCGTATTCACGTCGCGATGCATAGACGTCGGCACGCGTTACGAGATAGCCCGGTGCCGGGGAACCGATAGCAAAGAGTCGTTTGTAGTCTTCTTCCCACGCATTCATATCACCCATGTCTCGATGCACATTCGAGATTGTGATGAGTCCATTCTCTGTATACGCTACAGAAAGGTGCTTGCGAAGAATAGAGAGAGCGAGTTCGTGACGTCCTTCTGTTTGGAGTGCTTGACCTGCCACGGCTACAGCATAGGAGTAGTTGCCCGGGTGGATCTCAAAGGCGCGCGCTGTGAGTTCGTTGATACGCTGAATGTCGTTGCGCTGACGTGCCACTTGCAGCGACGCGTCGAAGAACTCATTGCTTAATGGGAGCGCAGATTCGATCCGCGGAAGAATGGCTGTTGCTTCGTCGATCTGTTCATTCTGCATGGCCCGTGAGAACTTATAGAAGAGCGACACGGGTACATCGGGTCGGAGCGAAGAGAGGTGTTCTATGGTGGTAAGGTATTCGTCGTTCTTGTCGCCGCGCCGGTATGCCTCCATCATCAGCATGAGAGCCGCTATACAGTCTGGGTATTGCTTGAGGACCTCGCGCAGGACCAGTTCTGCTTGTGTGGTTTCGTCGTTACGAAGGTGCGATTCTGCAAGGAGGAAGTGATTCTCAAACCGGTCCGGATATGCTGCGATTTGAGCTCGAAAGAAATCGGTATGAGGATTCGGACGTTGCTTGGGTTGTGGATCTGCGCTCCCCGTGATTTGCGGTTGGGTTGAGAACTGAAGGCCATGCACGGCAAGTCCGTCTGGAGTGGTGATGCGGAGTAAGAAGTTGCAGCGCGACAGTTCGGAATTGCCACACTTCACGAGAATGCGATTCCAACCTTTCGACAGGGTGACGTCGGTCACATAGGTGTCGAGATCATTGTTGTGTTCATCGATACTCTCGTGAACAACCCGACCGTTCAAGAACAGCTTGAACGAGCCCGACGTGCCAATGCGACATTGAACGCGCTTGTCGGCGTCGGCAAAAGCATACGTCACACTATAGAACGTTCCACGGAGCGACGGGAAGTATCGAGCAAAGTCTACCCAACCATCGTTGCGAATAACGCCGGGTTCCATCCAACGAACGCGCGCACCACTTTCTCCGCTGTACTCTGCTGTTGGATCGTCTTCTGTTTCTGGTGGGAAGACGCGTTCATGACCGGAACCGGAGATGTTGTCGAACGGACCGATTAGACGCCACTCTTGGAGTGCTCCGATTTTTTCGCGCCACATGCGTGCACCTTCGAGGTCTGCAAAGAGTTCGTCGATCGACCCAAGCTGCTCGTACGCCATGGCGCGCAGAATGCCTGTCGAGTCTGGATGTTCAACGGCATGTACATACATGTCGCGCACTCCCGAATTGCGCGCGCCAGCCTGCGAAAGCACACGCTGTGTGAGCACAGACGCATACACGTAGGGAGTTTGGTCAGACATCGATCGAAGCGCACTTTGAAATGAGCGCCAAGACAGCGTGTCCTGTGAGTGAATCATGTAGGCGTAGGTAAGTCCCAGATACGCTCTGCCATCTGCAGGGTCGGCAACAAGTGCCGCTTTAAACTGCCGAATGGCCTCGGTCTCGTTGTTTTTCATCAGAGAGTACCAACCATCTGACGTCCCAGCGAGAGCGTATACGGCTACCATGCCCATAAGGGCAAAGGATGTGAACAGGCTTTTCATTGCTTTTGGTATGTTGCGTTATACGTTCACAAACTACCTGAAAATCCCATGTTCGCTGTTTCCTCTCTACTCGTGCCGACGGATTTTTCTGAAAATGCCGGTCAAGCCTTGCAGTACGCAAAGGAGATCGCACGCAACACCACGGCAACGTTGCATTTACTCCATATCGTGGAACCAGTGGTATACCCGGCAGATTGGAGCTATGCCCAAGTTGGATTTGCAGATATCGAACAAGAGCTCTACGACAATGCCCAGAAGGAGCTTCTTGTGTTGGCAGGTGTGTTAGAGGCGGAAGGGTTTAGGGCTGTAACAACGGTCGTGCGTGGTCGAGCTTCCGACGAGATCTGCAACTATGCCAAGGAGAACAACATCTCCATTATTGCCATTGGAACCCACGGCCGGAGCGGTCTCGAGCACTTCTTGTTTGGCAGCACCACAGAACGAGTGCTTCGAAAAGCCCCATGTCCGGTCCTCTCGGTTCACCTCGACGCCACTAAAAAGTAATCCAACAGCACCATGCCCTTTCTGAACACCACCAAACTCGTTACCATCGAGCGCCACATCACGGAGGAGGGTGCGTTGCACCCTTCTGCAACCGGTGAATTCTCGAGACTTCTTCGAGACCTCACGCTTGCCATCCGCATTGTTGCTCGGGATGTGCGCAGGTCGGGCCTGAACGATGTGCTTGGGGTGACGGAGGATGTGAACGTGCACGGGGAGCTGGTGAAGCGACTCGACATCCATGCCAACGAAATGATCATTCGAGCCATGGACCACGGAGGGCATCTCTGTGTGATGGCCTCAGAAGAAAACGAAGATCTGATCCCGATTACCGCGCCATATCACAACGGAAAGTATGTGTTGGTGTTTGACCCGCTGGACGGATCGTCGAACATCGACGTGAACGTGTCGATCGGAACGATCTTTTCCATCTATCAGCGCCTCGATCCAACGTCGTCGGCACCGGGATCGTTGGCAGACGTGTTGCAACCGGGCTTTAAGCAGGTTGCGGCTGGGTATGCGATGTATGGGAGCAGCACGCAGTTGGTGTATTCGAGTGGGAACGGCGTAGATATTTTCACCTTCGACCCTACCATCGGAGAGTTTCTGCTCACCTACGAGAAGATCAAGATCCCACGTCGAGGGAAGATCTATTCTATCAACAGCGGTAATTCGTACAAGTGGGATGAAGGACTTCGCAACTATGTACGACACTTGCTTAGTCCGTCCGACGATGGACTCCGTCCGTTTTCGCTTCGATACGTGGGCACGATGGTGGCAGACATCCATCGGACGTTGCACTATGGCGGCATCTTCATGTATCCGCGAGACACCTCGTCGCCCAACGGCAAACTCCGGCTCGTCTACGAAGTGAACCCCATGTCGTTCCTTGTCGAGCAAGCGGGCGGCCGCGCCACCGACGGATACAGGCGCATTCTCGATCTCGTGCCCACGGCGCTCCACCAGCGCGTTCCATGTTTCATCGGAAGCCTGGAAGATGTGTTAGAGGCAGAGCGATTCCTTCACGCCGACGCAGCCGAAGGGTGAATTTCGAAGAGAGTTGCCTATTGTTGAGGACTTCACAACAAGGGAACACGCTATGTCTGACCGTCGCGACTTCATCAAAGCAACTGCAGTAGGCGCCCTGGGCCTTGCCGCCCTCCCATCCGCAGCATCCCTTGCGGCCACACCACTCGTCCCGTCAGGCACGCCCACAAAGCACGAACTCCCGCCTCTTCCGTATGCCTACGACGCGCTCGAGCCGCATATCGATGCGCAAACCATGCAACTACATCACGACAAGCACCATGCCGCCTACGTTGCCGGACTGAACAAGGCCGAAGACGAATTGGCCAAGGCACGTGCTTCGGGCGACTTTGCCCTCGTTCAACATTGGTCCAAACAAGCAGCCTTTCACGGTGGAGGTCATTTCCTGCACTCCATGTTCTGGACGGTGATGGCACCATCCGGTAAGGGTGGCGGGGGAGAGCCTTCGGGCGCGCTGATGGACCTGATCGTGCGGAGCTTCGGCTCGTTCGACGCTTTCAAAAAGCAGCTTAATGCTGCCGCCGCGGCCGTAGAAGGCAGTGGATGGGGGTTGGTGCACTTCCGTCCGTCCGACGGTTCTCTCATCATCCTGCAGGCCGAGAACCAGCATAAGCTCTCGTCGTGGGGAAGTACGCCGGTGCTCGGGATCGACGTTTGGGAGCATGCCTACTACCTCAAGTACCAGAACAAGCGGGCAGACTACATTGCGGCTTGGTGGAATGTGGTGAACTGGGCAGAGGTGGCACGTAGGGTTGAGAGCGCTAGGTGACCCCTCGTCTTCTGTGTATAACTCAATAAGTCCTTGAATTTCATGAATAAACCTTAATGCAAATAAATGTTGCATGGGTCGCAATTGCGCGTATCTTTGTTTATCCCACGGGGGCGGACCATCGTGGGGATCGTGCCGAGTCGAGATAAATTCACTGGTTCTTCATGGCACGGAACTGAATTTGGTCCGTATTGAGGTTTGTATGAATATCTATGTTGGCAACCTTCCGTATTCGATGGGCGACGCTGAATTGCGCCAATCATTCGAAGAGTTTGGTGCAGTTTCAAATGCTTCGGTCGTGAAAGACAAGTTCACAGGCCGTAGCCGTGGTTTCGGCTTTGTAGAAATGCCCGACACCGACGCAGCGAATAACGCTATCGAGTCAATGAACGGTCGCAACTTGGGCGGACGCCCATTGGTAGCGAACGAGGCTCGTCCACGCGATGAGCGTCCGCGCTTCAACAATCGCGATCGCTATTGATCAGGCAATAACCAAGATCAAATCCTAAAGGGTCGCCATTTGGCGGCCCTTTTTTTTTGCCCCTCGCCCTTCTTCGCTTTCCCGTATTTTGCGCGTTCATGAATCCCGCACGCCGTGCTTAACACGAGGAATGAATGCAAATCTTTGACACCCTCCAAGACCTTGGCCACGAACAAGTGGTTATGTGCTCAGACAAGATCACCGGCTTACGCGCCATTATTGCCATCCACGACACTTCACTCGGACCCGCCCTGGGCGGCACACGTTTTTGGAATTATGCAAACGACGAAGAAGCACTCACCGATGCGCTCCGTCTCTCTCGCGGGATGACGTATAAGGCAGCAGTGAGCGGAGTGAATTTGGGAGGCGGCAAGGCCGTGATCATTGGCGATGCGAAGACAATGAAGAACGAGGCACTCTTCCGCGCATACGGTCGCATGGTGGACTCGCTTCGCGGCAGGTATATCACTGCCGAAGACGTGAACACTAGTGTTCGAGACATGGAGTGGATTCGCATGGAGACCAAGTATGTTACGGGCGTTGGTGGCGTAGGCGGCTCCGGAGATCCAAGTCCGGTAACAGCGTTTGGCGTGTACTCAGGCATGAAAGCTTGCGCCCGTTTCGCTTGGGGTACCGACTCGCTCAATGGCAAGCGTATCGTTGTGCAAGGCGCAGGGAATGTGGCCTCGCACCTCGTGCACTCGCTTACCAAGGAAGGCGCGAAGGTTTTTGTGACTGATATCTTCAATGAGAAGGCACAAGATCTTGCGGCACAAACGGGAGCAACCGTTATCAAGCCAGAGGAAGTGTTTACAACAGAGTGCGACATTTTCTCGCCCAATGCACTTGGTGCCATTTTGAACGACGACACGATTCCACATCTTTCGTGTTCGATCGTCTGTGGTGGCGCAAACAATCAACTCAAAGAGGAGCGCAAGCACGGAACCATGCTCAAGGAGCGAGGCATCGTGTACGGTCCGGACTACGTCGTGAACTCGGGTGGTCTGATGAACGTGGCGTCGGAAGTCGAAGGATACGATCGCGAGAGAGTAATGCGTCAAGCGCAAGGCGTCTTCGACATCACCATGAATATTCTCGTGACGGCCAAAGAGCGTAACATTCTACCCGTTGAAGCATCGAATGCAATTGCAGAAGAACGCATTCACAAAGTGCGTCACGTTCACGGCGGCTACAACGGATCGCCAACGATCCGCGGTGTATAAGCGTATGGCACTAGAACGACCAGACGACAAGTTCCCAACGAGTAAGACGCGATCCGTTCGTGGTACTCGACACATGGCACGCGAAAAGGTGCTGCAGATCCTTGCAGCATGTTTCGAAACACCGGAAGAATGGGGAATTATCTTCCCTCATATATTCTTTCGTCAGTTCACCTTCGAAGCCACAGAAACGGCAGGCGAGGGTACGCGAATTCTTCGTCCAGAAGAAGTGATGGAGTTGGATGCAGATATTCCAATCCAGTGGTCGAAAGAAGACGAAGACTATGCCGTGCATCTGTTGCAGTCCGTTCGTTCCATGCTCGAGAAAAATCAGGTGCTGATCGAAAAACACGCCGTGAATTGGGATCTCGAACGCATTGCACTCTTAGACCGAATCCTTATGCACATGGCCATCGCCGAACTCGTTACATGCCAAGACATTCCCGTGAAGGTCACCATCAACGAAGTGATTGAATTGGCCAAGCGCTATTCTACAGATAAGAGCGGCACCTTTATCAACGGTATTCTTGATGCCACAGTTGCAGAACTGCGCAGCGATGGACGTATCGTAAAAGTTGGCCGCGGATTACAAGAATGACATTTCTCTTTATTCTTCGGAGTTGTAATGAGACGTCTCTTCCTTGTATTGTTCGTGAGCCTTGCCGCCCTACCAATGCTGGCGCAACCAGCAGTGGATTGGGTTCAATTGGGCCTTGGCCCTAATCTGGACGACGCCACGTCGATCGCCGTTGCACCAAATGGCGAAGTTCGTGTAGCAGGTACCTATTCGGATTCCATCTCGTTCGACAAAGAGAAAATCCAAGCCTACGGCAACTACGATGTGTTCATGACGCGATTCGCCGCGAATGGTGGCGTGATGATTGCAAACACCTTCGGTGGATTGGATGTAGACGAGTGTAACAGCATTTCCTTAGATAATAAGGGCAATGTCTATGTTTGCGGCGCGTTTTCCGATCAGATGTTGATCGGAGATACAACGCTGGAAACGATCAACCTTGCGAGCGTCGACATTTTCGTGGCGAAGTTTGATCGCATGGGTGCTTTTTTATGGGCCAAAGTATTTGGTTCTACAAACTTTGACGAGACGAGTCCGTACGTGGCCGCAGACTCTACGGGGAATGTCTATCTGGCAGGCTCGTTCGGTCGTACGGCAGAGTTCGACAAAATGAAGATCACGGCCGACGGTAAGGCCGATATGTTCTTGTGTAAACTGAATTCTTCAGGCGCTGTACAGTGGGTGAAGAAGATCGGTGGCATCGAGAATGATCGTGCAACCGGACTCTGCATTAACAAAGACGGCTCGCGCATTAACGTTGTCGGAACCTTCGAAAGCGCTGTCCTATTCGATGCCAGAATCGTTGAGAGTTTTAACAACAAGGCAGACTTCTTTGTGGTGTCCTACGATAACACTGGTGTAATCAAATGGTGGCACCGCATGGGAACGCCTGGCATCGATCGTGGCATTGCCTGTGCCATGGATCGTAAGGACAACCTTGTGATCACGGGTGCATTTGCCGGCGCAATGTCGTACGTCGACAATTCTCCTCCCACGAATTCGAACGGCAACCTCTTCACAGATATCTTCCTCGCAAAGCTCGACGCCGTTGGTGGGTTTACGTGGACAAAGAAGTTTGGTGGCATCAACGAAGACTTTGCGTTTTCTGTTGCCACAGACAGAAACAACAACATCTTTGTTGGTGGATACTACGAAAACTCCACTGTCTTTGGCGAGAACGTGATTGCAGGCGAAGGGGGCCGCGAAGCCGTTCTCTTTAAGGTGAACGAAGTAGGCGATTACGACTGGGTTGTACAAGCAACGGGTCCGTACGACGACGAAATTCACGGCGTGGTAATCGACGAGAATAGCAATCCGATTGTCTGCGGTGTTTTTGATACCAGGGTAACCATCGGCTCTACGGTGTATACCGGACAGCGTTTCTCCGACGTTTTCGTTGCACGCTTCAAGTGCGGTCCGAATACACTGTTGATTCCAGCTATAACGAGACTCGATATCTGTCAGGGTGCAGATACCCTCTTACGTGTACGCGACGGATATCCCGGATATCAGTGGTACGACAACAACAATGTTGTCACCGGCGCAACACGGAGCCGATTCTCGCTCGAGAAACTCACTTCCGGCGTTCACAAGATCAAAGTGCAAGTAACGGGCTTTGATCAGTGCGTTGGCTTTAGCGTGGAAGTAACAGTTGCCGTAGCCGATGGCATGGCAAAGCCATTGATCACGCAGGTTGGTCCAAATCTGAAGGTGAGCATCGACAATGCCGTAACGTATGAGTGGACGCGCGAAGGAAAGCCCACATCTAAAAGTGGAACACAGACGATCGCGTCGGAAGGCACCGGTCTGTATCGTGTTCGTGTAACAGACTCATCCGGATGCACGCGCTGGAGCGATGGCATTGTGATTGGCACGACGGATATTTCAACAGACTTCAACACAAACGCGGTGAGCCTTCGTCCGAATCCGGCATTCGAAACACTCACGCTCAATATTGGTGGTGAATCGGTTGTCCGCATTGTAGACATGATTGGCAACACCATGTATATGGAGCAAGCATCGGGCTCGATAACAATGAACCTGCAGCAATTCGCACCAGGAGCCTACATGGTGGTGGTGCTACGTGGTTCCGAGATGATCCGACTTTCGTTCATCAAGCAGTAACGGCGGCTGGCGCATATCGAGCGCCAACGCCACGTAGACGGGCACATATTCAAACAGTAACCAAGCGGGGTGTTCTAACCACACCCCGCTTTCTTTTTGTGTGATTACGAACAGACCGTAGATGCTGATCGTTGCGGCGAACACGATGGAACTTCGCATGGGTCGCAAGACGGCGAAAGCGATCACCGGCACGGCATACCACGGGTGGGTGACGGGCGAAAACGCAAGCACGGCCATCATCGAGAGTTGCATGCCGATGAGCGGACGTTCGCGGTAGCGAATCCACGCAAGGATCATAACAATACCAGCCGACGCTGCCGAAACGTATCGGACAGTGCGAGGTGCGTCGAACACATGATGAAGCATCCAGTGCCATACACTGTTTGCACTCCACACGGATGCATACTTCTGCAGTGCAACGAACATCCACGGATCGTACGACGCACCAAAGATTACGATACTCGTAACAAGCGTGGCAAGGGCGTACACAGCGGCTTTGCGCCGTGGCATCGTGTACAACAACCACGGAAGAAACAGCACCGGAAGAAACTTCACACCCACTCCCAGCGCCAATAGCACACCGCCAAGCACTGGTCGATCCTTGTAGACGTACAGCGAGGCAAGTACAAAGAACATCATCACAACATCCACGTGTGCATCCATGCTGAACTGAAAGATCATGCACGGCGAGAGCGCTGCGATCAACACGAGTTCTGGTCGAAGACCACGCTGACGTAACAGCAACATCAACAACACCAGCGAACCCATCTCTGCGAGAAACGTGGGCAGCTTCCACCATTGGGTTTCGCCAAACATCCACGTCGACGCAGCAAACCACCACTCGGCCACGGGCGGATAGATCGTGTGTATATGCGGATACGTTACGCGCTCAGGCAGATCGTGCGTGTGAAGCCACGAAAGAGTGCTGTCGTTGGGTGCATATCGATAGGGAGAAATGCCATGCGTAGCAACGATCCCATCCCATTGATAACGCGAAATGTCGTCGCTGAAATATGGAGGGCTTGCAAAGGCGGCAAGGTGAAGAAGGCCGCTTGCAACCAACAGCATCCGCGTACGTCGCACAGAAAGACGCGAGCGCATGAGCCACACGCAGAGTGCGAGCCAACAGGCCGACGTGATAATCCAGACCCACGTCAACGCTGCCAACGCGTGGTGCGATACCGAGCAATCGTGCTCAGGATCTTGATGCCTGCTCGTATGGAACCGCGAATCGTTCCGGAGATCTTCGATGTGCCAATGCGCTTTCGATACCGCACGGACACCTCGCAGCAACGCATGCGTAATGCGGCGGCCTTGATCTGCATTTCTACCGTCCACCCAAAATTGCGGTCTTCCATATGCAGTGTATCAAGCGCACTGCGCGAAATCGCCCGCATCGGACCGAGATCTGTAAAGCGAACGCCCCAGAACAATTGGATGAGAAACGTAGAAAGCCAATTGCCAAAGACAGCCTGCGGAAGAAGGGCCCCTTTCTCCCTCACACCCGTAACGCGTGAACCAATGCACATATCGTGCGATTCGTTGCAAACGGGTTCAAGAACGAGGAGCAGATCTTCGGGATAGTCGGAGTAGTCGCCATCAATAAAACAGACCACATCATGCTGCGGGCACTCTTGCATACCACGTAAACATGAGGCACCATAGCCACGCTCAGACTCCGAGAAGACCACGGCACCGCGATCTTGCGCAATGGCCGCACTCGCGTCTGTAGAGCCGTTGTCTACGCAGATGATCACGTCCACGCAGGGCGGAATCTCGTCGATCACCAAACCGATACTACGCTCTTCATTGAGCATAGGGATGATGCAGGCAATACTCCTACCGTTGAGTGCCATGATCAGCGCATGTAGCGAGCATTGTAGCCGGCAGACTCCACGCGGTCCCATCCCTGCTCGGCGGCTTGCTTGTCAAGGAATTCCCGAGCACTGTCCAGCGAGGTCTGCGTGCGCGCTGCGAAGTCCGATGCCTCGATCGCCGTGCCCTCGTTGAACATATCCTCCAATACGCGGCGCAGGCGGGCGTTGAATGCAGAGCGCATACGCATACCCACGATGAGCATCGTAAGTGTAACGGCAAGGAGGATTGCCGTGAGGATGCCATTGCCAATGGCTGTTTCGGCATGGATCTCGCCAAACGAGCCGATAAACATGACGCCACCGAAAATGGTGAACATCATCATAAGGCCTGTGGCAGAGAGTATGAGTCTGTGAAGCATAGAGTGCAAACTTACGTGCTATTTTCGCTGTAATACCAGCACAGGAGAGATCAGTGGACGAGAAGATCGAACATCTACGGGCACTTAAGGCCGAAGCCCTGTTGGGCGGCGGGCAGGCGCGGATTGACGCACAACACAAAAAGGGGAAACTCACCGCTCGAGAGCGGCTTTCGCTCTTGTTGGACGAAGATTCGTTCCATGAATTCGATATGCTTGCCCGACACCGCTCCACGAAATTCGGGATGGAAAAGCAACGTCCGCTTGGAGATGGCGTGGTTACCGGTACCGGAACGATTCATGGTCGTACCGTTTGCGTGTTCTCGCAAGACTTCACGGTATTCGGTGGATCGCTCTCCGAAGTATTCGCAGAGAAGATCTGTAAGATCATGGACTATGCGATGAAGATCGGTGCACCGGTAATCGGACTGAACGACTCCGGTGGTGCTCGCATTCAGGAGGGAGTGGTATCCCTTGCCGGTTACGCAGATATCTTCTTGCGCAATACCATGGCCAGCGGCGTGGTGCCGCAGATAAGTGTGGTGTTGGGTCCGTGCGCCGGTGGAGCAGTGTATTCTCCGGCACTCACAGACTTCGTCTTTATGACGAAGGGCACGAGTTACATGTTCGTAACCGGACCTGAAGTGGTGAAGACCGTCACGCACGAAGAAGTTACCTTCGAGGAACTCGGTGGTGCCGATACACATGCAGAGCGCAGCGGCGTAGCACACTTCGCTATGGAGAACGAAGTAGCGTGCTTGTTGAGCGTCCGTAAACTCATGTCGTATGTGCCGGCGAATAACCGCGAAAAGCCGCTCCACAAGCCAACGAACGATAGTCCAACACGGCGTTGCGAAAAAGTGAAGCACCTGATTCCGGCGAACGTGAACACACCGTACGACATGAAGGAAGTGATTCGCGATGTGGTGGACGAGGGCGACTTCTTCGAAGTGCACGAAGGCTATGCCACGAATATTCTCGTCGGATTTGCAACACTAGATGGAATGCCTGTTGGCATTGTTGCCAATCAACCGGCATCACTCGCCGGTGTGCTCGACATTAACTCGAGTGTGAAGGGCGCACGCTTTGTGCGATTCTGCGATGCCTTCAATATCCCGCTCGTCGTGTTCGAAGACGTACCCGGATTCTTGCCCGGCACAGATCAAGAATGGCGCGGCATCATACGGCATGGTGCAAAGCTGCTCTATGCCTTCTGCGAAGCCACGGTGCCAAAGCTTACGGTGATTACACGCAAGGCGTACGGAGGAGCATACGACGTGATGAGCTCCAAGCATATTCGTGGCGACTATAACGTTGCATGGCCCACAGCGCAGATTGCCGTGATGGGTGCAAAGGGTGCCGTGGAGATCCTGTACAACAAAGACATAAAAGCAGCAGAGAACAAGGAAGAGAAAGCACGTGAACTGCAAGACCAATACGATCGTGAGTTTGCGAACCCATACGAAGCAGCAGAGAGAGGATTTATTGACGATGTGATCGAACCCGATATGACGCGTATCGATCTCATTCGAGCACTACGCTCTCTTCGCACCAAGGTGGACACGAATCCTTGGAAGAAACACGGAAACATTCCGTTGTAAACATCTTTACCGAGCGTGGTTTATCACCACGCTCGTTCCGTAGCGCGGATGTCCGCACACGTTTGCACCAATCTGCGTGTACGTTGTGCTGAGCATGCTCTCGCGATGTCCTCTGCCCGGTGTTCCCTCGTCCACGAGAAACGACGCCAGTATCATTGCCGGCGCAGAGTAGCCGTAGGTGTTGCTCTCACCCATGGTCTCGTACTTTGTGTATCGTCGCATGCGCATGCCAGGGTCGCTCTTGTCTGTGCCGAAGTGACCCACCACACCGTTCTTCTCGCAGTCTACGCAGTGGTCCCTTGCCGCCTTCATTAACCCTTCATCAATCCGGTACGCAAGCAGCGGGGTTTGCGTTCGAAGTCGTGCAACGATCTCTGCGAACGCCTTGTCGAATTCCTTTTTGTTGCGCGAGATAGGTCGAGCCATTTTCTTGTATTGCTCAAGGGAAGGCAGAAAGGAGGCAGGGTTCGTGCGTACTGCATTGATTGTTGCGATGAGCACTGAGTCTTGTTGCGCACACACGTGCACGGTAGACACCGCAACAACAACACACATCACAAGGAGAGCAAATCGATTCACGATGGCTTCCTTTTTGTGTAGATGTGGCTAAGAAGCAACGCACCACCGGCAAGTCCGATGTCTTTCATTACGCCAATCATTCCAAGCATCGACGTGGTTGGATCTGCACGTAACATCGATGGAATGTGCATGAAGGCTACGTAGATCAAGAGGAGAAGACAAAGCAAAAAGCCCGCGAGTCGAATCTGGATTGCGCTAATAATGGCAAGGGCAGCAGCCACTTCGAAGACGCCCGTGATGTAGATCCACACGATGCCTCCCGGCAGCCACGAGGGTACCATGCCAGCCATTTCGTCGGCCGTCAAGAAATGCTGCATGCCGAGCATCAAGAATGGCACCATGAACAAAATCCTAGCGAAGAGCAATACGGATAGCTTCATGGCGCGTAGATCCTTTCGCAAAGTGAGGAGAGTGTCTTTGCTTCGGACTCTTTGATGCGGACTCGAAATTCCGCGTCCGCATGGTCGACATCTTTCTGCATGGAGTCTAGGAGCTGTAGCCCCTTCTTTGTGATGAAGGTGAGCGAGAGTCGACCGTCGTCTTTGCTCTTTGCTCTGCGTGCAAACCCCGAGCGTTCTAGTCGGTCGATCAACCGCGTAACATCAGGCGCTTCTTCGATCATACGCTGAATGATTTCGCACCGCGGATGCCCGCCTGGATACACACCACGCAGTATGCGCAGCACGTTGTATTGTGCTGCCGTAATTCCATGTGTCTCGCACGACCGCGTGAGGTTGCGACGTAAATGGTCGGCCACAACAATCAAATTCAAGTACGCCTCTTGATAAACAGAGGAGAACGTGGTTTGCTTGATGCGTTCTTGAAGTGCTGTTCCCATAGAACAAAGGTACCACTGAAAATTATGTGTTACAACACGTAAAAGCGGCGTGGTTATTTCCCAACAAGGGCATCGGCATGTTCTGCAACGCGCAGAGCAGTGATGATGGGTTCGAGGTCGCCATCAACCACTTGCTGCAGGGGATAGTTCTTCACGTCACCTTCCAACCGATGGTCTGTAACGCGGTTCTGCGGGAAGTTGTAGGTGCGGATCTTTTCAGAACGGTCTCCAGAGCCAATCTGCGACTTCCGATCGCCGGCGATCGCAGACTGTTGCTTCTCGAGTTCCATTTCGTACAAGCGTGCACGAAGTACCTTCATGGCTTTGTCGCGATTCTTGAGTTGGGAGCGTTCGTCCTGACATTGCACGACGATTCCCGACGGAATGTGAACGATGCGAACAGCTGTTTCCACCTTGTTCACATTCTGTCCGCCTTTACCACCGCTTCGAAAAATATCGATGCGCAGATCTTCTTGATTGATGTGAACGTCTACGTCCTCTGCCTCCGGCAGGACGGCAACGGTTGCGGCGGATGTGTGAATACGGCCACTGGCCTCTGTGTTGGGAACACGCTGCACGCGGTGCACACCGCTCTCGTACTTGAGCACGCCGTAGGCTTCCTCTGCGGTGACTTCGAACGTGATTTCCTTAAAGCCGCCGCGTTCGCTTTCGGTTGTGTCGATCACACCAATCTGCCATCCTCTGCGTTCGCAGAAGCGTTGATACATGCGGAACAGGTCACCAGCAAAGATCCCAGCCTCGTCTCCTCCCGTGCCGGCGCGGATCTCGACGATGCAACTCTTCATGTCGTTGGGGTCTTTGGGAATCAGCATCACCTGGAGCGAGTTCTCGAGTTCAGACAACTGAACCTCTAGAGCTTTCGTGTCTTCATAGGCCATGTCGCGCATAGCTGAATCGGTAGCGGAATCGTCGATCAACGCCCGGTTATCCGATATATGGGCGCGCAGCGCCAGGAAAGACCGAGCGGCGTCTACGATAGGTGCGAGCGACTTGTATTCTCGCGAAACGTCGCGGAACTGCCGTTGATCGTTGATCACGGCAGGGTCGTTCAAAAGGTGTTCAACCGAATGATATCGGTCGATGATGGCTTGCAGGCGTTCTTCCACACAGCAAAAATATCGCAATTTGATGACCGTTATGACGAAGATGTTCTCACCACACCATACGAACGGCCAATTGCCTTTCCACCTTTCCGCCCTGGCAGCCGCTTTCGTGCTGATCTTGGCAGGCTGTGCCTCGGAAGATCCCAACCTTGTGAATCCACCACCAGATGCAAATAAGGTGGGTCTACGGTTGTTCAACTTCGTGCCGGACGGGTTTTCCCGGACTATGACGCTCGAGATGAACATTGCCACCACAAGCGTTCCTGCAGGTTCGTTCAGTGCAGTAGTGAATTCGCCCGGAGATTCCTCTCGCATCACGATTACGCGTGGCACAACGGAAGAGTATACGAGTGGCTCGCGATTCCCATTTACAAGAGAACAAATCGTGGATGTGTTCGCCATGCCACGCGCGAATGCAACAACGCCGGGCTTCGATACGATTATGATGCAAACGGCAAATGCCGTGTTGATCACAACGTCGAATGCGAACGTTCGATTGGTGAATGCCTTTCCCGACTCCACGTTGTCGTTCGTGTTGCGACTAGGTTGTCCGAACGGTGCCGCCTTCCCCGTGTCGCTCGGAGATTCTACTGTGCGGTTCTCTACGTCGTCCCTCTACGGAGAAATACCACCCGGACTTGCTGTGTTCTCGATCATCGAAAAAAGCATTCTTGGTGAGCGAACCGTTGGCATCGTGCAATTCGATGCAGCACGAACAACACCGTATAGCTTGATCCTTTATGCCACAGATCAAAGTCAGCGAGATCCAACCGCAATGCTGCTGCAGGAGTCAGACCTTACAGCCAATGCACAGCGCACGCTCTTGCCCGTGGTGTCTCGTACAGGCTACATGCGCGTGTTGAATGTGAGCAGTAATACGGTGTTGGCGAAGAGAATCTCTACCGGACAGGTATTGGCATCTGACCTTGCGATTCGAGGTTTGTCCAAGATCTCGGAAGTGCCTACGTGTGAGAGTTACGTGGCGGATAAGTTCGAGGTGACGTTTAGTGGCGGACAAAGCGATACAGACAGTGTGTCGCTCAATGTTCGGAAGAACTACACACTGATCGCTGCCGATAGTGGATCGAGCACCACCACCATTATGGTGTTGCCGGCACAAGCGCCAGACGATGCCGCCACACGAACGGTCCTTCGCGTAGTGCATGCCGCCTCGCAGAGAGGGAAAGTGAATGTTTCCATTGCTGCACGTACCGATGGTACGAGCAACACGAACGTATCCTCGGGATATACTGCATCGCGCGAACTTGAGTTCAAAAGCGTTTCGGCGCCGGCATCCGTAGCATCCGGAGAGCTACCCATTACGATCACAACGGCGGGAACGCCAACAGCTATCCTTGAACTCGTCCGAACGAAGGTAGACGTAGGTCATTCCTATCTGCTTGTGCTACGCGACAAGGACGGAGGCGGTATCGAAGCATTGCTGATCGACGATACAGCAGAAGACCAACTGATCCCATCTCTCGAAGAAGCCGTCATGCTACGATTCGTGAACGGTTCGCCGGCAGAAGAATTCGAAATGGCATCCATCGGCATCGTGGTAGACAATGCAAAGGTCTACTACCGTAATTCGCTGTCTACGTGTGTACGTGTTGGACCAACGCCCGTGTCGGCAGGTGGTGTTACGGTAAATGCCGACCCTGTATTTGGCATGCGCACACTGTGCATCTATGCCGAGGGCAATGGCGTACCTGGGATTTCGCTGATCACAACACCTCCGTTGTCTACGGTGGTTGGGCAAAGCGAACGACGGGTGATTAATGCCACGGCAGACGTTGCATTCGTGTCGTGCGCCTACGATTCCATCCCGTCGCAAACGCCGGGAGGCGAGCGGATGGCAGACAACGTTGGGTACGGACTCTGGTCCACGCCCGACCGTATCATACGGGAACGCAGAGGAACGTTCTATTTTTACGATTCCAATACATTCGAGAAGCTCTACACCCTTCCTGTCCAGTTCGGTCCACTTGGCAACAGCTACTCGCTTATTGTTACTGGTAGCAAGAGCAAAGGCTATGAGGTGATCGTTCTGCAGGAGTTTTAGGTCGGCCGCCTTCCGTATCTTTATACCCATGACCCACTACGCAATCCACGCAGCCATCATCTTCCTGATGACGTCGCTTTGGGCCACCGCATCGGAATCCGTCGTGCTTCCCGCGGAGACAACGCTTCGTGCAGCCCGATCGGTCTCGATTTCTGTCCGTGGCACCCTATCGGCGTCATCCCCAAGTACCGTGCGTATCGAATTCATCTATACGCCGGGCTCCATCCGCATTCGCGGCGCACACGGTTCCGCCACGTACGCCTTGCGATGCGCCGACGTACGCATCATCGAGAACACGATCACGGATCGCACCAATGGGCGCCTCGTGATTGAGTGCTCGGATGTACAAGCACTTACAGATTCGCTCTTGTGTGTGTTGGATGTAGATGCACTGAAAGGGGCCGACTCTGTGGGCACCATCACACCAACGGCCATTGTCATCAACGGAACAACAGTTTCAGGTGCTCGGCTGGAGGGCGGCAAGGTGTTGATCACCGATGCCGGCTATGGCACCGTCACATCGCAGACCATCGTCGAGAACTATCCCAATCCGTTCAAGGAGAGCACAACGTTCACCTACACCATTGGGGAAACAACAGATGTGGCGTTCGCAGTATTTGACATCTATGGCCGACAGTACATGACAACCGAAGCAGAGTCGAGACCTCCGGGAACGTATTCATTTACGTTTGCTCCACCCATTTGGGAGTTTGCAAGCGGAACATTTGTTCTAGAAATGAAGACGAACAATGGTGCAGTGTTCCACTCATTTGTGCGCATGAAATAAATGAGATCACTGCGTAGCTCCCTTCTCCTCCTTGCAGCCTTGCTCCTTACCGTGGCATCATCTGTTGCGCGCGATCCGCAATACCTTGTCAAGAATTCCGAGGGCAAGGAATTCTGGTTGTGCTTCATGAAGAACTTCAGAGAGAACAACACGAATGCTCCGGCAAATCGACCGGACCAATTGAAGTTGCAACTCTTTATCACGTCGGGTCAAGACGCCAACGTGCGCATTCAGATCGAAGAGATCGACTACGATCTGTCGATCAAAGTGCAGGGCAATACTGTTGTGAACGTTCAACTTCCTGCACGCGCACAGCTCAAGAGCATCGAACAAGTAGAGCGTTTGGCCGTGCACGTTACTGCCGACACGAACATCAGTGTGTATGGCTTGAACAGCCGGTTCCAAACCACCGACACGTATCTGGGTTTGCCTACCACCGTGCTTGGTACAGAGTATCGTGCAATGGGTTATAACAAACTCGCAGCCGACCTTCTCTCGCAGATATCCATCATTGCCACGGAAGACAGTACACAAGTAACACTCGTTCCCACGGCAACAACGGCGCATGGTTGGCCTGCGGGTCAGCCAATGAAGTTCATGTTGCGAAAGGGTGATGTGTACACGGTTGCCTCTCGATTCGAATCGATTGGTCAGTGCGATCTTACCGGATCGTTGATTACGGCAGATAAGAAGATCGCAGTGTTTAGTGGACATAACTGTGCCTATGTACCGGCGAAGGTCGAGGCCTGCAATCACTTGGTAGAACAGCTACCTCCTGTGAGTTCATGGGGCAAGCACTTTTATTTGGGTCAGTTGAAGGAACGCTCAAAGTACACGTATCGCGTGGTTGCCTCGGAGAACGGCACACGTGTATTTGAAAACTCCAAGATGGTTGCACAGTTGCGCGCAGGAGAGTTCTACGAGAACATCAACGTGCTGCAACATCTGCAAGTAACGGCCGATAAGCCAGTGCTTGTTGCGCAGTTCGCACAGGGATTCAAGAACGGCGATAGTGTTGGAGATCCGATGATGATTTTCGTGTCGCCCACGCAACAATTCCTCAACGAATACCGATTTGCAACGCCTATCAATGGCGATTGGCATCACTACATCAATGTTGTGGCGCCAACGAGTAGCATCGCCACCATTCGTTTGAATGGTCGAAAAATCGACTCCACGCTCTTCGAAGTTCTTGGTGAAAGTCGGTACTCCATTGCAGCCGTGCCCATTCCATATGGCACGCACGTAATTAAGGGCGCCGAAAATTTTGGACTCTATTCGTATGGCTTCGGTTTTCGAAACGATGCCTACGATGCCTATGGGAATATGGCCGGACAGTCGTTCTTCGAACTCAACAAGTATGTAGATACGCTTGCGCCAATGGCAGATGGTAAAGTGTCGAGAGACAACTATCTCTTGACTGTTCGGGACGACCGAGTTTCAGACAAAGGTCTGAAAAGCGTACGGATCGTCTACGCGAAAGGTATCGAGACCGCCGTGCCACCTTTCCAAGAGGGAGCGCCACTCATCACGCTTCGCATTTCTGCGTCGAGCTCGGGAGGAGGTCGCATGGTCTTCTCCGCAACCGACGTTGCGAATAACAGTACAGAGTTCACCCTTTGTAAAATGTGGGACACTCGAACAGAGAGCTACGTCTATATCCTGAGCGAAGACCCCGATGCTCTCTGTACCGAAGAAAGTTCGTGGTTCGCGGGAGCATTCCTCTCTCTGACGCATGCATACCATACGCCTGATGTTGGATCGATGAGCGGACTCTCTACACCGGGAATCTTCAATGCTTCTGCCCAAGGTGCGGGAGGGTGGGGAGGCCTTGTGTTGGGTAGGCAGATGACGAAGGAATGGGTGCTTACAGGAAAGCTGTTGCTGAATACGTTCGGTGGTGAACTCCTTGCGCCAGACAGTGTGCAAAGCGCTATCTACAACGATGCTTTGAAAACGTACGTGCCGTACCAAGAAGGCACGGTGATGCGTCTTACAGCACCGTATCTCTCGCTTGCACTCGGAGCAGAATTCTATCCGATGCGGTCGTTCTATCTCACAGGTGGAGTACAAGCGTCGCTCGCAATGAGCAAGAGTGTACACGTAGAGCGCCGCATACTACGTCCGGGCACCGTCACGTATTCTGATGGGACCACCTCTATGCAGGTCGATCCAGAGTCGCTCGACGCGGTGAATACGCTCAACGTTGGCCTGTATGGCGGCCTTGGCTATACCTATCCGATCTCGTTCTCTACGTCTGTCTTCCTCGAAGGAACCTACACTACCATCCTCAACAACATTGTGAGCGATGGTGCATGGCGCCTCGAGTATATCAGTCTATCGCTCGGTGCGCGATATCGCTGGTAGGTGTAAATTAGACGCACGATGTCTGCTTCCCGTCGCCTCATAGCCGTTATCTCCAAAGACCTTCGCAGTGAACTGCGCACGCGTTATGGTATCACGGCGCTTGTCCTGTTCGTTGTAACAGCCATTGTTCTTGTGGTGTTTGCCGCGGCGGACGAGCCGATGCCGCGCCCTATTGCAGCGGCGGTGTTGTGGGTGGTGATGTTCTATACGGCGATGACTGGACTTGGCCGTGGCTTTATCAGCGAAGAAGAACGTGGCACATCGTTGCTCTTGCGCCTGAGCACCGACCCCACGTCTGTCTACTTTGGCAAGCTCATCGTGAACATCGTCCAGTCTGTGCTTTCCAATCTCCTTGCCGCCCTCCTGTTCCTGTTCTTTATGTCTCGCGTAAATGTTGGCAATCCAACACTACTGCTTTTGTGTGTGCTTGCCGGTAGTATTGGTCTTGCATCAACGCTTACCATCGTGAGCGCCATTGTTGCCAAAGCGGGTTCGAAGAGCGCGCTTCTTCCGATACTTTCGTTCCCTGTGTTGTTGCCGCTTATCATGCCCGGCACAGATGTAATGCTTTCTGCATTTGCAGGACTTGCTGTGGCAGAGGTGGCGGGGAGTTTAGGGCTGATGGTATCGTACACAGGCATCGTGATTGTTGTGTCGTGGTTCGTGTTCGAATACATCTGGTGCGAATGATGGCGCTGTACATGCTAGCACTTGCAGTGCTCGTTGGGTGTTCGTCGCTCGACGGGGGGCCGCGCTACAACACCACCATGCCCACGTTGCACCGTGCCACCATTGGCTTTATCGGAGATGTACAAACAACGGGCTTTCCGGAAACGTGGAGAGAGAACAACGATTCGTTGCGTAGACCGCTGTTGCGTGGCCTTGCCATGGATGATCCAGATGCGTTGGTGATGCTGGGAGATATGGTATGGGCCGGGTCTACCATTTCGTACTGGCGATACTTCGACACCGTGATGTATCCCATTCGTAAACGCAACATTCCAGTGTTTCCGCTTCTTGGGAATCACGAATACATTGGCGTGGAAGAGGCGATGTTGGCGTGTATACGTCAGCGCTTTCCGCATATGACAGATGAGCCCTACGTGCGGGTGATAGACAGTGTGGCCCTTGTGTTTTTGAACACGAATTTTCAAGAAATAGGACTGGAGGCTACTAAACGTCAGCTTGCATGGTTCCGATCAGAGATTCCACGCTTGGACGATAGTGCCGCTATAAAGGCCATTATCGTGTGCGGACATCATCCTCCCTTCACCAATAGTTCAATCATAGAGGACGATCCCATTCTTAAACGTTACTTTGCATCCACGTTTCTGAGGGCCGGGAAAACGCTGATATGGTTTAGCGGACATTGTCATTCGTACGAGCACTTCTCTGCGTATGGCAAACATTGGATCACGAGCGGTGGCGGCGGCGGTCCGCGCCAGGCGCTACGTGTTGGCTCGAATAGACGACATCGCGACTTGTATGTGGGACCTTCCGTTCGACCGCTCAATTTCTGTCTTGTACAACGCAACGGAACGGGCCTCACGGTTACTGTTCGTGCACTCGACCCGCTCGCAAAACGAATGGAGACCATGGATTACTTCACCATTTCGAATTCACGATTCATACCCGTAGCTCCAACGGTAGAGCCATGAGAACCCTGTATAAGCTCATGTCGTTGCTCTTCTGTGTGATACCCATTTGCACGGTTGCGCAACCGTCCGACACGTTGAATATCGAGCACTATGTGTTCACCACGCACCCACTAGACGCAGGTAGAGGTGTGTTCTCGATGGGCGCTGCACTCACAATTCTGCCGCAGCCGCTCACGGAGTATCCAACACCTGCACCAATGCTGGATATGCGCTGGCGATATGGACTCCCGCTCCAAACTTCGATTTACGGTCGGGCAGGTTCGAACATCGCCACAACACTTGCGAACATTGGCTTGCTCTGGTCGTTCAGCATTGGCCGTGGAAGTTTTGGAGTAGGAATAAGTGAAATGTACATGTATGGAAACATCACGTATGTGGATGGTTTTAACACCATTCAACATCGTTGGGCTACGTATCCGATGGTCGCTGCAAGCTGGAGTTTCCCAGCGTTCACCGTCAGTGGGCGATTCGAGATGGAATACATGACGTCGCAAGTACGCACCATTGCAGACCAAACGGTGAGAACGGCGCAGGATCAACTAAACGGTGGATCGCTCACGCTTGCCATCGAACAGCCGTTTTGGAAAAACACGCATGTTTCGATGGGCGTAACACTTAACTACACCCGCAATCCATATCAAGCATGGTTCTTGTTCAATACGTTTCGAGATAAGATGTTCTATCCGGAACTCTTCGTGGGATTCATGCTATGAAGACCTTCCTCTTCCTCCTTGCCGCCGTTACACTCGTCATGAATGCCTGTGTGTCGGAACTCGCGCCGGTGATCTATCCTACGATCGATTTCGAGGCGATCACTTCTACCACAACGCCGCTTACGATTGAGCAACGCGCGCAGATGAATGGCATCTACATTCTGCAGGAAGGTCGCAACTCGTTTGGAGACACTGTTGCCGTTCGATGGGACGGAGAGGCGCTGTCGATCTACACTGTGAAGAGCGTTTCGTTCTTCTATGCACGCGGCGGAATGCGTGCAGACTCTGCTCGTTTTATCGGCTATTGGCGTGCTGTGCAGGGTCCGGAAACCGGCGAGGTCTCGTTGAACATTCTTGCATCGGAAGGCGGTAAGGATTTGGCAGCGGGCAAGGGTAATGGAGTTGGTCTTGTGCTTCGAGGCGAGGTTACCTCGCCGGGGTCTCAACGTCCTACTGCAATGGTTCTCACAAAGATCAAGGCACTTGCGAATAGAACGCGAGGTTTCGAGATTATTGGACACCGAGGCGGTGGACGAAATTCCGAGCGACTAGGGAAGTCGGAGAACAGCACCGAGCTGATGCTCTTTGCAAGTCAGCTTGGTGCCACAGCCTGCGAGATCGATGTCTACGGCACAAGCGATGGTATACCCGTGGTGTTTCACGATCCAACATTCACGCCGCGCACGGTTCGAGGCGCATACTTGATTGGCGACATTTCAAATTATTCGCTGAAGCAGATCAGAGGGTTTGTACGACTTGTCAACGGAGAGCAAGTGCCTACGTTGGAAGATGCGTTGATGGACGTTGTCGATAAGTCTTCGATTCGAACAGTTTGGTTAGACAACAAAGATCCGCGTGTTGTAGACGAGATCCTTGCCATCCACCAACGTGTGATGGACCATGCAGCAACAAAGAGGCGAAGCATTCGCATTCTCTTTGGCATACCAACCGTCGAACTCTACGACGCCTACATGAAGAGTCCGCTCAAAGGCACCGCGCCTGTGCTGTGCGAGTTAGATCTGGCCTCTGTGCGCGCCTCGAATGCAGTCGTGTGGGCACCGCGATTTACGGATGGTCTTCAGTCCGAGATTGTTGAGCAAATGCATAAGGAAGGGCGCGATGTGTACTGTTGGACGATGGACGATCCGGCTTTTATCGTACGGTTCTTGACGGAGGGCGACTTCGATGGATTCTGCACGAACTACCCAACGCTGCTTGCTGCGTTGTTCTACACGCGCAAGGATTTGAAATGAAGCGCATCCTTCTCATGATAGCACTCTGCATCATTTCGAACGTTGCTGCGAAGGCCGCAGGCGATACAACCGCCGTTGTTCGACATGTGCAACAATCTGCTCTGGAGATATCGATATCGGGTGGACCGCAGCGAACGTTCTTCCGAGATGTGACAACGCCACTCACCGACCAGCGTCAGTTCTGGGGCTTGTCTGCCACCGGAAAGATCATGTGGCATCCTGACCATATTCTGAGCGTTGGAGTACTAACGGGATACACACTATTCTCTACGGAAAGCTTTACCAAGGATGATATTCCTGTGCTGAACGAGCCGTTCCAGCTAACGCTCGAGGCCGTGCCACTACAGCTGGCGCTCTCCATGCAGTCTGGCGGATTCGAAATCAACGTCGGCCTTGGCGGCTACTTCCTCTCGTCTACTTTTACTGGTGGCAATGCTGTTCGGCAAGCCAACACGATCTTCGAGATCGGTGTGTCGGCGCAGGCATCCTACATGTTTTCAATTGACGACGCATTCTCGATTGGACCCGAGGTAAACGTTCATCTCTTGAGCAATCGTGGCATCTTGGCTGTGGCGCCGTGTTTACGAGCGAAGTGGGAGTTCTTGCGCTACTAGGCGTGCTGCGATCGTCCCACTACTCATCACGCCGGGAAGACCTGCACCTGGATGTGTACCGGCGCCAACAAAGTAGAGTCCTTCTACATCTTCACTCTTGTTATGCGGCCGGAACCACGCGCTTTGCGTCAGCAACGGCTCGACGCTAAAGGCGCTACCGAGATGACTGTTCAAGGTTGTGTTGAAGTGCCGCGGATCAATGTATGTTTCGCTCACAATATGCTTCGACAGATCGGGCATATATCGCTCTTCCAAATACTTCACAATCGCATCTCGATACAACGGTGCTTGCACACTCCAATCAACATCACCTTCTAAGTGTGGGACGGGAGAAAGCACATACCACGAATCGCATCCTTCGGGGGCGAGTGACGGATCTGTGGCGGAAGGACGATGCAAGTACAGCGAGAAGTCTTCTGCAAGGTGATGTTTTTTGAAGATATCAGTGATCAGCTCTTTGTATCGAGGTCCCATTAGAATCTCGTGATGTGCGAGGTCTGGATACTTCTTGTTCGTACCAAAGTAGAGCACGAACAACGACATGGAATACTTCTTCCGTGTTAGTGCTCGATCCGTATTCTTCTTGCGCCACTTAGACGGCACCATCGTCATATAAGCGCGCGCCACGTCGGCGTTGCACACAACGGCATCGGCACGTTTCACCTCGCCGCCCTTCAGCCTTACACCCGAGGCCTTCCCACCCTCTACGAGAATCTCGGCAACGTCTGCATTCAGCGAGATTGTGCCTCCCATATCCGTAAAGAGCTGGACGAGTGCACGCACGAGGGCGCCCATGCCACCCATGGCAAACCAAACGCCCCATTCTTGTTCAAGCTTATGGATCAAAGCATAGATACTGGTGGTCTGGAAGGGATTGCCTCCCACCAACAATGGATGAAACGAGAACACCTGGCGTAGTCGATGATCGCGAATGTGGCGGTTTACGAAGGCGGCCACACTTCTGTCTGCGCGAAGCCGAACAAGGTCCGGAAGGACGCGAAGCATATCCGTAAGGTGTGTGAACGGCGTATCGATCAATCCAAATCCTGTCTTGAAGATATCGGCTGTCTTCGTAAAGAAGCGCTCGTAGCCCGCTACATCGTCAGGATTGAAACGACGGATCTCGCTAATCACATCTGCGTGTTTGCCATTGTAGTGGAACACAGAGCCGTCTTCGAAGCGTACGTTATAAAACGGATCGAGAGGAACGAGTTGAACATAGTCTTCGATGCGTTTGCCGCAGAGTTCGAACAATTCATGAATGAGCCATGGGGCGGTGATAATCGTAGGTCCGCCATCGAACGTGAAGCCGTCTTGCTCATACACATACGCCCGTCCACCCGGTTTATCCCGACGTTCGAGAATCTCGACGTCGAAACCTTTCGCCTGCAGTTTGATAGCTGCAGTCAGTCCGCCAAATCCACTTCCGATAATGATCACGCTCACGAACGACTCCGGTTAATGCAAGTGCTTCTAACATAGGGGTTGGTGAATTAGTTCGCACATCGGAAGTGCCATGAACAACGAATGAACAAAAATTAAGTTGACCAAACGATGATATCCTGCAAGGTTGCATACCGAATCATGAATCAGCTTCTCGCCATACTGCATCCACTTCTGTTTCGAGGCGCGCCCTCGAACCCGCTGCATGTAACATTCACGCAGCAGACGCATGTGGCGAACCCACCGGTACGAAAGCGCGAGCGGCTCTTTGCGCTTGATCTTGCGCGGTTTGTGGCAATGCTTGGCATGATGCAAGGTCACGTCCTCGACGCCTTGATACGTCCAGAGATGCTCGACGTTAGCCAATTCCCCTGGAGCTTCTGGCATGCCGCTCGCGGACTCACCGCACCGGTCTTTCTGGTGGTTTCCGGTGCCGTGCACGCATTCGCGAACAAACGAGGCGAAAACGGATTGATTCGCGAGGATGTGTTGGCCAAGCGCATTCGTTGGGCCATTACCATCATGGGCATTGGATACTTGCTTCTGTTCCCGGCCAACCGACTGTGGGATCTTCCTTTCGTCCCTGCGTATGTGATGAAGCCATTCTTAGCAGTGAACATCTTGCAGCTCACGGGTGCAACGATGCTGTTGTTTGTGATTACGATGCGCAAGACGAGGTCTGTGGCCGACATGGGAAAAGTTGGCTTGATCACGGCCATGGCCATCCTCAGTCTCACGCCTGTGATGTCGGCCATGCATTGGTCCGGCATTCTCCCGCCCGCCATCATTGCCTATTTGAACACCTCTGTGGGTTCGCTCTTTCCAATTTTTCCGTTCAGTGCCTTCTTATTCTTTGGTGTTGCGCTTGGTTCCTACCTTCACGGCATTCCGGATGAGCAACGAGATGTGCAGCTGAAGAAATACGGTTGGCGCATTGGTGGTGCTATTGCGGCAACGGCGTGGATCGTGCACTTCATCGCGTTGAACCACGGCGTACCGATGGAGACGCTCGAGAACGCCTCGTCGGCCCTCCTCGCCATCCGGCGTCTTGGTCTTGTTCTTATGATATTCAGCGCGGCGGTGTGGGTATTACAGCACACCTACCGGCTTCGCGAATGGTACTCGCTGTTTGGGAATAAGTCGCTTTACATCTACATAACGCACCTCATCCTCCTCTTCGGCACACCGTGGTGGAGCAGCATTGGAAGAACGCACTACCGTGCCTTCGATCTCCCCACGGGCATCCTGCTGATGTTCGGCATTGTGAGTGCCACGCTTCTCTTTGCATGGGGCATGGACAAGCTAGGTCGTACACCGTTCCGACCCGAGCTGCGCACAGCGTTCAATGTTTGCGTGGTTGGGATACTGGGGTATTTGCTCCTGGCGTAATCCCTTCCCGGCAGCTGCCCGGCAGCTGCCGGGAAGACGCACGTAACTCGTTTAAGATATACCTGCACTTCATTCGACATCTGCATCTGAACGTTCGATACCCCATCACGACGGTCTGAGGGACGTGGCCCGATAAAGACCACCAACCGGTTTCAAGCCGGTGGTACTGCCACGATCGATGAGGAACCCATGAAAAACACATCCTACCTATGGACGAGCGAATCTGTGTCTCCGGGACACCCTGACAAGGTTGCCGACCAACTTTCTGACTCCGTCTTAGACGCCTTTCTTGCCGCAGACCCGCATGCAAAAGTTGCTTGCGAAGTCATGGTGAAAGGTCGCACGGTCTACATCGCCGGAGAGATCACGGCCGAAACAGACATCGACGACGCCCATCTCGAAACCATCATACGTCGCACCATTTGCGACATCGGCTACAACGCCGACGACGTAGGCTTCAACGGCAACACCTGCGCGATCGTCTTCGACATCTCCCATCAGTCCACCGAGATCAATACCGCCGTCGCAAAAGACGGCATCGTTACCGCGGGCGATCAAGGCATCATGTTCGGCTATGCCTCGCGCGAGACACCAACGCGCATGCCGCTTGCACTCTACCTTTCAAAGGAATTCATCACGGAAGGGTATGGAGGAAGGGAGCGGGGATATCCGTTTCGGCCCGACATGAAAAGTCAAGTGTCCTTGCTCTTTGATGAAGGTCGTGCCGTACATGTAGACTCCGTTGTCTTCTCTATATGTCACACCGAAGCACTCACGCTCCCAATGCTTCGCGAACTCTTTTACGATGAAGTGTTGCCGCGTGTTGTAGGCAAACAATCGGAAGAGATTCAACGGCTCTTCACAGATACGACGCGCTACTTCATCAATCCTGCGGGGACGTGGAATATAGGTGGACCTGTGTCGGACTGCGGTCTTACGGGACGCAAGATCGTCGTCGACCAATACGGTGCCGACTGCGAAATCGGTGGCGGCGCGTTCTCCGGAAAGGATCCATCGAAGGTCGACAGGAGTGCGGCCTACATGGCACGTCACATCGCGCTTCGCACACTTGCAGCAAACGATGAAGCCACGTCGATCAAGGTCCAACTCGCCTATGCAATTGGAGAAGAGTATCCTGTCTCGCATCGCATCTACGATCCAACATCTGGACGTGAGTATGGCCTTGCCGCGTTAACGCCACATGACCTCACACCATCGGCCATCATCCATCAGCTTGGTTTGCAAGCTCCCATCTATCTCGCAACGGCACATCGAGGTCACTTCGGCATTGCGCCCTACGAAGTGAACGGCGTGCGACATTTTGCATGGGAGCAATACTGAGTGCTCAGCATCATCTATCCGCGGTACGTGCGGCCGCTTCCCATCTACGTTTACCTCTGAGAGCGTTGTGCGGAGCTTGGATGGCGCGTCGCAGTGCACTTGCACAACATCTTGGCTTTCGCAACATCACCAAGGGTCTGCGTGCGCTTGATGCAATGTGCGAGCCAGACCTCACGCAAACGTCCATCATATCTGCACTGCGTGTGTGTTCACCATTGAGAGGTGTTCATTTGGAGGTTGCCCTTGCGGAAACCAAGCGGCGCATCACCATCGATGAAGACGAAAAAATGCGTAGTGACTTTACGAAGAATGTGCGCGATCACATCCCGCATCTGTGGTTCGAGCATGAGCGCCGGATTCCGAGTCCGACCTACGTTGTTGCGTTCCTTGGGGGCGCGTCCACCTTCTAACGCCTCGAACTTCCGGACGTGGTGCTAGCGGTGACGGACGATGCCGATCGACTTGTGGCAGTTCAGCGGTACGTCGCGGCGCTCGATCTGGAGTCGGAGGACATGATGCAGTACATACACGGTCCGTTCGGTCGGGCAACGCGTGTGTTGTACCGGGAGAGCTTCGAGCACTCCCACGCCTTAGCGCTTCCCGGCAGCTGCCGGGAAGCTGCCGGGAAGGTTAGTCCACCCTACCCTCAGCAATCCTACTGATCATCCCATTGAATATGAATCCGTGAAACGGAAGAACTGCATACCAATACAACCGCCCGAGTAAGCCTAGCGGTCTGAAGGTGGCTGTTTGCGAAAGCACGTTGTTGCGATCGATCCTAAACTCTAGCCACGCTTCGCCCGGTAGTTTCATTTCTGCGTATAGCAACAGCCGCTTCTCTTGTTTGTCTGCTAACAGCACGCGCCAAAAATCAAGAGCGTCACCCGCATGAATCTCGGTATCGCTCTTTCTTCCTCTGCGCATACCAACACCGCCAAACAGCTGATCGAGAAAACCCCGGAGTTCCCACAACCACGTGCCATAGTACCAGCCCTTCTTGCCACCAATTGTCCATATTCGTTCAAGAGCAACATCACTGGTTGTAAGTGTGCGTGTACGAATGTCCGTGAAACAACCATGAACGGGCACTTCAATAAACTTCGACATGCCTTCTTTGAAAATAGAGCTCGTTTGTGCGTCCTTCCAACTCGAGAGCACTTGGTTTTGCTCGATCTTGTCGAAGGCGAGTTTGATCGATGTGTCATAATCTAGAAGAGTAATGCCAAGTAACGCGGCCAACGCATTCGGTCTGCAAATCACCTCGATCTTCATGCTGCTCACCAAATTCTTCGCAAGCGTATAGGACGTAGCCGTAACAAAGTATAACCAGTACGACGATATTCTTGGCGTCATGATCGGTACGTTCACAATGCGTCGTTTCAAACCTCGCACTTTTGCAAAACGCAACAGCATCTCTCTGTAACTCAGAATATCCGGACCTCCAATATCATAGCTTTTGTTGAAGGTTTCTGTTCTACCAATTACACCAACGAGAAATTCTATCACATTGCGAATAGCAATGGGCTGACATCGTGTATTGAGCCAACGTGGCGTGATCATGAACGGCAGCTTCTCTACCAAATCGCGAATGATCTCAAAGGACGCACTGCCAGAACCAACGATGATGCCGGCCTTCAACGTGGTAAGCGCAAATGTAGAGCCAGACAGAATGGTCTCTACATTCTTTCGTGACGATAGATGTTTCGACAGCTCGTCGGCGTTTATTATGCCACTAAGGTAGATAACCTGTGTGACATTGGTCTGTTCAATACGTTCTTTAAAGTTCGTTGCGCATATCTCTTCCATGCGTTCAAAGTCGCCGCCCTGCGTAGACATTGAGTGTATCAAGTAGTACGCTACTTCAATATCTGTAGGAATGTTTTGCAGACTTTCTTTGTTCAAAAAGTCTGCTTCAATCACAGAGATGTTTTCGCTCGAATAGGTTCTTCTATTGAACCTGCTAGCATCGCGAACACAGCAAACAACGGAATGTCCGTTTTCCAACAGCACGGGTATCACGCGTTGTGCAATGTATCCGGTAACACCGGTAAGGAGAATTTTCATGCAACAGGATACACAAATCATGTATCGGAATCAACCACCAGTGGTGGGCAACGACGTTAGTGGAACCAAGAATGGCATTTATGCCGTTGCGAGCGCGAGCTCTCGGTACTCAACATCAAAGTATCGTGATTCTCCACTCCGGAACGTCGTCTGGCCGAAGGACGCACATTCTACAATTGGGTTTGTAGTGGTGAACGTCTGCATCAGGCACTTGCAGCGAACGGATATCATGCATACAGCAGCAGCGAAACTCCACTTTCTGTGGTCATAGAAACATTCCCTCATGCCGTGGTGTGCATCCTACTTGGGCGCATCGTTGCAGTTCTACAGAAGTCGGCAACGCGCAGAAGCCTAGTCCGACATCTTGGATATGACGCCGCCGTTCTATCAACGATCGACCACGTAGATGCCATACTATGCGCGGTTTCTGCGCTGTTGCACCTGCAAGGAAGCTCCCGCACCTTTGGTGATGCTGCCGGGAAGCTGCCGGGAAGCTCTTCGCCTTCACAACCGCCGTCGTCACGAGCGCCAGAATCGCACCTCAGAACGCCATGGCCATATCCTTTTGTGCGTCCCACATGTCGCCTTGGGTGCCAAGGTAGTTCGTGCCAATCGTGGGAAAGAAAATATCGGCAACGCTGTATTCTATCAGCTCATACATCCCCGAGAACGAAAGCGTGATCTCGGCCGGCAACACCCAGCACACCCACACGGGCCAATGAAACTTGTTCATGAAATAGTCGCGCATCGGATAGGCAACCTTGCCTTGCTTCGGCAATCTCTAAACTCTGCTGTTTCAAATGGTCCATGGTCTGGACCCAAGGGGAAACTGATTGCACTACAGAAGCACGGATTCCTTGCCTCCATCGCAGATGTCCTTCAAGGCAGCGAGGCGGCATGGAACGATGAGGAGATTGACAAGCGGACACATCAATTGATTGAAGTTGTGAAGTCAATATGGCCCACAACCGCGGGGTACCGTTCGTCCCGCGACGGCGTTCTAGGTGAGTCAACAGACTACGTGTATCTGATTGACTTGATGAATGTAGGATTGCTTGAACCCGGCCAGACTATCTACAGCAAGATGCCAGTGCTTAACAACCCCACTGCTACCGTCACTCAGGACGGTCGTATACAACTGAATGACGTTGTGTATGATACTCCGTCCGGCGCTGGTAGGGCCGTTCGTGGGCTCTCAACAAATGGTTGGGGTTTTTGGAGCATCGATAGTGCTGGTCGAAAAACCCTCCGACTGCTTCGCGAACTTTATAAGCAGAACAGAGATTCAGAAAAATTCACACAGAAGGATCTCGAAGAGAGTCTAAGCGAATTGGAGAATGGAAGCATGCGAACTACGTTAAGCATTGCCGAACTCTGGCTTGAATTTTGGACTTCGTTCGCTCAGTACATGAATGATTGCGACTCAGCTATCAGCCCAACAGCACCACCGACACAGCAGTGGATGAATTTCTCCATTGGGCGTTCGGGTATTCGCCTCAACACAAGTATTACTTCGTTTTCCTACACAATTGATAGACCAGGTCCAGAGCTTCGAGTCGAGCTGATCATAGACAACAACAAAGAGTGGTTCAACAAACTGCATGCACAAAGGTCCGCGATCGAAGCCGAGTTTGGTGCTTCACTAGAATGGATCAATAATGAAGACACAAAAAACTGGCGCATTGTGATGCGTGAACATCAAGATCCAACGAAACGAGATAACTGGCCATCCTGTCATGAATGGCTGCACGACAACTTGTTGCAAATAAAAAAGGTGATGCAGCCGTAAGTGAAAAAACTGACGTAGAATAAGACGCACGGATGGCGACAGACTGAGTCACACCTGACATCGCGATTGCCGTCGAGCCTGTACTCATTTTCTGGCTAGTACAGACTAACGATCATTGCGTGGGGCTATACTCCGCTGCTCTTGGCCTATCGTATGCCGCTGGACGTCATCTTGATGCCGAGCCCTACCGGCTCCGGGAGAGAAATTGTTACGTGGCAAGATGCTTTGTAGGATCGGGTTGCTTCAATTGAAGCAACTCTTGTATCTTGAGGACTGAGTATCGAGGGTGGTTTGCGAGAGCGTATACCATTAGCACTTCGAGCATAGAAGGCGAACAAAGTGGCACCGCGACCCACAATTGTTGGTTTAACGGAGAATCATTCGCCATCAAGAGCAAGGATATCGATGTCATCCAACGTTTTTCGGATTTGGCATATCGCGGTAGCCGCAATGCTTGGTGCTTGCCTATTCAACATGCCCTATAGCTACTACCGGTTCGTGTCAGTGGCCGTATGTTTTTCTTGTGTTGTGTTCGCCGTCGACTCGGTTAAACATCACGGATGGGCGAGCATGAGAACAATTGGATACATCGCAACCGGTCTGATATTCAATCCATTTTCGCGACCATATCTTGGGCGCTTTGTTTGGAATATCGTGGATGTGATTGTGGCGGCGGCATTCGTTGGAATCGTCGTTGCAGATTCTCGTTCAAAAATGATTGTCGAACAGGAGCCCAAAACATGAAGTTATGGACAAGAATACTGCTTGGTAGGCCTCTTATCCTTGCTTCCGCAACGTTTGTGGTCGTGTTTACTCTGATGTCGATTGCTTGGTTGAGATACCTTCGTCCGATTTGTGAATCAAACCAGCATCGCGAATCCTCTGTGCGCGTTGAGGCCTCCGATCA
>Ga0105044_10000722_pt1 | contig 41666 bp, 37 predicted proteins | sample MAT01_FD_78092 | JGI IMG/M metagenome (GOLD analysis project Ga0105044, IMG submission 78092) | Freshwater microbial communities from Lake Fryxell liftoff mats and glacier meltwater in Antarctica - MAT-01 | ecosystem: Environmental > Aquatic > Freshwater > Ice > Liftoff microbial mat | place...
CTCTCGCGGACCGACCTGCACAGCACCCGGGCCCTGCCCGACCATCTGCGGGCGTACCTCCGGGCGTGGAACCGCTGTCCAACCCCGTTCGCATGGACCAAGCCGGCCCAAGCCATCATTCGCAGTCACCGCCGGATGCTTCAACCTATCTCGACGGCGGTGCACTAGGCACTCGCCGCCGCGGCGAAGCGCTCGATCGACAGCGCCGCGTGCCAGGCCGTGCGCTCGCCGCGCAGCAGCGCCGCCACCAGTTCCGCGGTCAACGGCGCCAGCAGGACGCCGTTGCGGAAGTGGCCGCTGGCGACGATGTAGCCGCGCAGGGCCGGATCGGCACTGACGATCGGCCGCCCGTCCGCCGAGCCCGGTCGAAGGCCGGACCAACTGTCGACCAGCGGCAGGCGGCCGAGGCTCGGTGCCAGTTCGAGGCCGGCGGCGAGGATGCCCGCCAGGCCACCGGCGGTGACGCGTTTCTCGAATCCCGCCGCTTCGAGCGTGCTGCCGAGCAGCAGACGGCCGTCGCGCCGCGCCACCACGTAGCCGCGCGCCGAGGCGACGGCGTGGCGGAACGGCGCCCGCGCCGCCTGCAGCACGGCGATCTGCCCGCGCACCGGATGTACCGGCAGCGGCGTCACGCCCTGCACGCGCGCCGCCCAGGCGCCCATCGCGTTGACAACGGCGGCACACGGCACGCGGCCGCTGGCGGTGGTGATGCCGGCGACGCGGCCGCCGTCGGCGATCACCGAGCGCACTTCTTCGCCCTCGCGGAGCGCGCAACCCGCCGCCGCCGCGGCGCGCCCCAGCGCGGCGGTGAGGGCGCGGTTGTCGACGCGCCCGTCGAGCGGGAAGAGGACGCCGCCGCTGAGGCGCGGATTGAGTTGCGGCTCGAGCGCCCGCAGTTCGGTCGCCGACAGCCGCTGCGCGGGGGCCCCGGCTGCCGACTGCCAGGCGAGGCGTGCCGCCAGCGCCGCCGCCTCGGCGGCGCCGAACGCCACTTGCAGCGTGCCCTGACGCCAGTACTCCACCGCCACCCCGGTTTCCTCGCGCACGGCCGCGAGGAGGGCCGGGTAACGCGCCTGACTCTCCAGGCCGAGCCGCAGCATGAACTCGTCGGCACACTCGGCCTGCACGCCGAGCATGCCCACCGCCGCGCCGGAGGCTTCGCCGCCGATGCCGCGCCGCTCGAAGATCGCCACGCGGCGCCCCTCGCGCGCCAGCAGCCGTGCGATGGCGCAGCCGATGAGGCCGCCGCCGAGGACCGCGACGTCGAGCATGCGGCGGACTGTGACACCGGTGGTATCGAGCGCAAGACGCCCGGCCGCGCGGCGGCCGCCCCGGGCGGCGCCCGCATCGCCTCGGCGCACGCGTGCCCCGCTTCGCGCCCCGGCGCGCTACTGCTATCGCTGCCGCATGCGGATCGTCACCGCCACCCACAGCGCCCTGCCCTTTACTGCGCCGCAGCCAAGCGATGCCGACCTCAGCACCATGCTGCAGGTGCAGGTCGACGCCGGCCTCGACATCCTCACCGACGGCCAGCCCGGCTGGAGCGACCCGATCGTGCCGCAGCTCGCCGGCCTCGACGGCGTCCGCCTCGGCGCGCCGCACCCGTTGCCCTGCGGCATCGCACTCGCCGCCCGCCCCATCGTCGTCGCCAAGCTGCGTCGCCACCACGCGCCGCTGCTGGCCGCATACCGCCGCGCGGCGGCGCGCACGGCGCGGCCACTGAAGGTCGTGCTGACCGGCCCCTACACGCTGGCGCAGGCGTCCGAGATCGCCACGACCGCCTACCGCGACGCCGCCGGTCTGGCGGAGGATCTGAGCACACTGCTCGCCCTCGACATCACCGCCCTGGTGGGGGCCGGCGCCACCCGCATCCAGATCGACGAGCCACTGCTGCTGGCGCGTCCCGGCGACGCCAAGCTCCTGCGCGCCCTGCTCGAACCGCTGGTCGACGCGGCGGGCGACGCGGTGACGGTGATCGTCACCACCTACGGCGGCGACGCCGGCGCCTGCTACGCCCAGCTCAACACGCTGCCGGGCGACGTCATCGGTATCGACTGCGTCGGTCGCCCGCAGGTGATCGAGGCCATCGCCGAGAGCGGTTCAGGAAAGCGCCTGGCGCTGGGAATCGTCGACGCCGCCCCGGTCGACGAGGCGGCGCTGGCCCGCCTCTGCGATCGCCTGTTGACCCGCTACGGACACGACGAGGTGTGGTTGCAGACGGTGCGCCGCGTCGGCGACATCGCACGGCTCGCCGCGGTGGCGCGCGCCGGCGCCCGCTTGCGCTGACCGGCAGGCGGATTCCGCGCAGTCCGTGGAGGGCATCCGGAGACTCTCGCGCGGCTAACGCCGGATGTAGAGCACTAGGCCGATCAGCGCCAGCACCAACAGCGGCACCACCACCAGGGCCACGCGCTCGACGTAGGCGATGCCGAGGACGGTCACGCCGAGCACCATGCCGAGCACCGACAGGCGCCAGTCGCTGTAGACACCGGCCAGGAACGCCGCCAGCGCCAGCACCACCAGCACCGCGCTGCCGGCCGCCTCGCTGGTCATGCGGCCGTAGTTCTGCAGCACGTAGATGAGCAGCACGGCGCCGACGACGCCGAGCCAGTGCACCACCTGCGTCGGCACGATCGCCCCCACCGGCTCCCCGCGCCGCTGCGCGCGCGACCAGGCAGCGAAGATACTCACCAGGCCGAAGGCCGGGGCCATCCACAGCCAATAGCGGAAGGCCGTGCTCGACGCGGCGTAGTCGTTGATCACCACGCCGATGCCCGACAGCAGCACCAGCGTGACGAGAACGATCTCCTCGCCGTAGCCGCGTCCGGCCGGCGCGGCCGGCGTCTCGAGACCCGGTGTCGTCATGCCTGCCCCTCGGGCGCCGTGAAGCGCGCCGCATCCCAGATCGAATAGATGTGGACCATCCAGCCCAGGAGGATCCACCATAGTAGCGCCGCCAGCACGAACTGCACACCCGCCGCCAGCAGCCGCCCCTGGATGAGCTGCCCCAGCCCGGGAATGAAGAAGCTCGCCAACGCGGCGACGACGTTACCCGTCGATCCCTGTCCAGACATGCGTGCGGGATAGCAGGAACCCCGCCCCAGAAACCAGGGGACGTAGGGGCGAATCGGGCGAATCGGCCGAGTTGGGAGCGACTCGGCCGATTCGCCCGATTCGCCCCTACGTCCCCGTCCGCCCCCCCGACTCAGCCGGCTGTCACGTCGGTGAGCAGGAACTCGAGGTCGTCGCGCGTCAGGGCGCGCGCGAAGCCGCCCTCGCCGAGGACGTCGCGCACCAGCGTCGCCTTGCGTTGCTGCAGCTCCCAGATGCGCTCCTCGATCGTGCCGAGCGCGAGCATGCGGTAGGCGATCACCGTGCGGTCCTGGCCAATGCGGTGCGTGCGATCGATCGCCTGTGCCTCGACGGCCGGGTTCCACCACGGGTCGAAGAGCACCACGTAGGATGCCGCGGTCAGGTTCAGGCCGGTGCCGCCGGCCTTGAGCGAGACCAGGAACACGCACGGCTCGGGATCCTCCTGGAATCCCGCCACCACCTGCTCGCGCTTGGTGGTCGCACCGGTGAGCGTATGGAAGCGGACGCCGCGCGCCTTCAGCGCCACCTGCAGCAACTTCAGGCACTGCACGAACTGCGAGAAGACGAGCACCTTGTGCCCTTCGGCGAGCAGCGGCTCGAGCAGTTCGAACAGCCCCTCGAACTTCCCTGAGGGGAGGTCGGGACGACCGCCGACCAGCGCCGGGTGGCAGCAGATCTGCCGCAGGCGGGTGAGGGCCGCGAGGATGTTGAGGCGCTCCTTGTTGAGGCCGCCCGGCGCGCCGCTGGCCTGGCGCAACAGGGTGCGGCTGCGCGACAGCTCGGCCAGGTAGAGCTGGCGTTGCTCGCCGGTGAGCTCGCAGTCGCGCCGCTCCTCGATGCGAGGCGGCAGCTCGGGCGCGACGGCGCGCTTGGTGCGGCGCAGCAGCACCGGGCGCAGCTTGGCGGCGAGCAGCGCGCGCACGTGCGGCGGCGCGTCGGGGCGGTCGACGTTGCGCACGAACGCCGCCCGGCCGCCGAGGTAGCCGGGATTGACGAACGCCATGATGCTCCACAGATCGAGGGCGCGGTTCTCCAGCGGCGTCCCGGTCAGCGCCAGCCGGTGGCGCGCCCGCAGCGCCAGGGCGGCGCGGGCGACGACGGCGTCGGGATTCTTGATGAACTGCGCTTCGTCGAGGATGGCGGCGCGCAGCGCGACGGTTTTCCATTCCTCGATATCGCGCCGCAGCAGCGCGTAGGTGGTGATCACCAGATCGTGCGCCGGCACCGCCTCCCGCTGCAGGTGGCGCTCCTTGCCGCTGGTCAGCAGCAGGATGCGCAGGTCGGGCGCGAAACGCTCCGCCTCGCGCGCCCAGTTGTGGACCACCGAGGCCGGACAGACGACCAGCGTCGGACCGCCGGCGGGATCCTGGGTGCGCAGATGCAGCAGCCACGCCAGCGCCTGCACCGTCTTGCCGAGGCCCATGTCGTCGGCCAGCACGGCGCCGATGCCGAGTTCGCCGGCGTGGGCGAGGAAGTCGAGGCCCTGTTTCTGATACTGGCGCAGCTCCGCCTGCAACCCCGGCGGTAGCGGTACCGGCAGGACCCCCGGCGAGGCCTCGATGCGCGCCCGCAGCGCCTCGACCGCGGCCAGCGTTTCGGGATCGATGCCGAGGCGGGCGAGGTGGGCGAGCCCCTCCACGGACGCCCCGGCCAGCTGCCAGAGGCTGAGGCGCTGCTCGCCGTCGCCGAGGGCGAGGCCGATGTCGGCGAGCAGCTCCGCCGCCTCGTCGTGCTCCTCGACGATGTCGCGCCGCACCCAGCCACCGTCGAGCTTGACGAAGCGGCCGCTGGCGGCGCGCAGCGCGGCGAGATCGTCCTCGCTCAGGCGCAGGCCCTCGGCTTCCCACTCGGCCGAGACGGTCAACCAGTCGACGCCCGTGGCGCGCACGCGCAGGCTGGGCGCGCCGCTGCGCGCCGCCCCCAGCAAGCGGCGCAGACGGGCGGTGCCGAACCACGCGACGCCGGCCGGACGCTGATCCCAGGCCTCGGCGAGCGCCTCGAGCGTGCGTCGCGAGGCGCGCGTCCACCAGCCCGGCGCCTCGCCGTTCTCGAAGCCGGCGCGCGCCGCGCTGGCGAGCGGCAGCAGCAGCAGCCAGGCGGTGAGCGGTGCCACATCGTCGCTGTCGGGCACCTCGATCCAGGCCTCGCCGGCCGCCAGCGGCGCCGCCTCGCCCGTCCGCAGCACCGCCGTAGCCGGCGCCTCGGCGGCGAAAGCCGCCAGGTCGGCGGCCAGTCCCGGCCCGGCCGGCCGTTCGACGCGCGTCCAGCCGCGTTCGGGCGTGAGCTCGAAGACGACGCCGCCCGGCGCCGGGAGGGCGGGATTCCATGCCGTGCGGCCGCTGCGCGCGAACACCCGCACGTGCAGCCAGTCATCCGGGCGCAGATCGAGCGCCGCCGACGGTGCCACCGGGTGCACGCGCGTGTGCGCGGCAAGCGTCTCGCGCAGGTGCGGAAATGCTTCGGCGAGCGTGCGCACCAGGGCCGCGCGCTCGCCGCGCGGCACCGGCAGGGCGCCGGCCTGCTCGAAGCGCTCGCGCAACGCCGGCGGCGGCTCGTCGGCAATGGCCGTGGCCACGCCGTCGGCGATGACCACGCTCGCCGCGCCGCCGCTGGCGCCGGCCGGGACGTAGGCGACGCTGGCCAGGGCGCGTTCGCGCCCGTCGACCCAGCGCACGCGCAGATCGAGATCGAGACGGTCCTCGCCGCTGACGCACACCGGCACGATGCGCGCTTCGCTGCCGGCGACGCGCAGCGGGTCGCCGGGCGCGACGCCGGCGCGCTGCGCCAGCTCGGGCTCGAGGCCGGCGCCCCACACCGCGACGCCGGCGGCGGCGGCGCGTTCGAGCAACGCCGCGGCGCGCGGCACCAGCAGGCGGACGCCGTTCCAATCCCCCGCCGCCGCCTGGGCGTGGTCGCCGAGCCACTGCAGCAGGCTGGTCTGCTCCGGCGGGAAGAGGGTGCCGTCGCGCAGGCTCTCGGTGCGTAGCGCCTGCAACTGCGGCAGCGTTCGCGGCGCATCATGCACGCGCGGCGTCGTCAGGCGCACCTCGAACGAGATGGCCGGCGTCCCGCCGCTCCCCGTCTGCAGGCCGAGGACCAGGCGCAGGCGGCGCGGCGGGTGGGCGCCGCGCTGCCGCGCCCAGTCGAGCAGCGCCGCGGCGGTGGCGGCGCGCTCGCGGTCGTGGAAGCGGTCGGCGACGTCGCCGCGCTGCCGATACTGCTGCAGCACCGGCGGCATCCAGCCGCCGGTCGCGTCGGCGATCGCCTCGGCGAGGCGCCAGCAGCGCGTGTCGGGATCGGGCTCGCGCAGCAGGTCCTCGAGCGGCGGCCCGTAGGCCGTCAGGTCCGATGCCGGCGCCCCGACCAGCAGCTCGTCGAGTGCCGCCTGGCGCTCCCACAGCGGCCGGGCGGTGCGCAGCACCTGCAGTGGATCGGCGAGATCGGCGCCGTCGCCATCCGTCGCGCCGCCCTCGAGGATCAGCCAGGCGACGGCGAAGGCGTGTTCGCACCCACCGCCGCGCGGACACGAGCACTGGTGCGCCCAGCCCGGCGCGTCCCACGCCCACCGCGTCTCGAAGTTGGGCCCCGCCGCCTCGGCGGCCGCACTGGCGGCAACGATCGCGTCGATGCGATCGAGGTCGACGTGCCGCAAGGTGACGAGACCGTCGTCGGCGTCGCGCGCGCCACGCTGCTGCACGCCCTGCTCGAACAATTCGAGGGCGTCGCGCAGGGCCGCGAGCCGGTCATCTGAGAATGAAGTGGCGGGCAATCGACCTACCATCCCACACGGCGTTGCAGGTCACAACGGGGAGGTCAGTGCCTCGCTGACGGCCCACAGGCGGCGCGCCGCCGCCGCGTCCTGGCCGGCCCGCGACGGGGTCTTCTCGCGGCACTTGGCGAAGTAGCGCCCGCTGACGCCGGCGACGGCGTCGGCACTGGCCAGGTGGATCGACGTTGCCGCGCCCGCGTCGGGACTGCGGAAGAAGGGCCGCAGCAGGCTGATCAGCGCGCGCGCCCAGGGCCCGTTATTGGTGCCGAGCCGGGTGGCGACGGCGCCGGGGTGGAGGCTGTTGACGGTCACGCCGCTGCCCGCCAGACGGCGCGCCAGCTCGAGGGTGAACAGCAGATTGGCGAGCTTCGACTGGCCGTAGACCCGCATGGCCTTGTAGCGGCGCTCGTTCTGCAGGTCGTCGAAATCGAGCGGTGCGAAGCGGTGCGCCTCCGAGGCGACATTGACGATGCGCGCCGGGGCGCTGGCCTGCAGTCGCTCGAGCAACACCGTGGTGAGGAGGAAATAGGCCAGGTGGTTGACCGCGAAGGTGGCCTCGAGGCCGTCGGGCGTGACGCGGCGCTGCAGGTTGACGACGCCGGCGTTGTTGACCAGCACGTGCACGGGGCGACCGCTGGCGAGGAACTCGGCGGCGGCGCGCCGCACCTCGGCCTGCACCGCCAGGTCGGCAAGCAGCAGATCGGCGCGCCCGCCGGCGGCGCGGATCTCCCGCACCACCGCCTCGCCGCGCTCGCGATCGCGGCACAGCAGCACCAGCTCGGCGCCGAGGGCGCCCAGCCCCAGGGCGGTGGCGCGTCCGATACCGGAGGTCGCACCGGTGATCAGGCAGGTGCGTCCGTGCATGCTGGTCATCATCTCCCCTGGATCGGCGTCGCCAGACGGGAGGCGTCCGCCGCCGCCTCCGGCACCGGGTGGCCGGTCAGCCACGCCTCCAACATGGCGTTCACCGTCTCCGGCGCCTCCTGCTGCACCCAGTGCGACACGCCCGGCAGGTAGCGCAGCGTCAGGTCCGCCACCCACTGCTCGGTGCCGAAGGTGGTCTCCTTGCAGAGCGCGACGTCCTCTTCGCCCCAGAGCAGCAGCGTCGGCGTCTCGATGCGCGGGTAGCCGAGGGCGCGCTGGCGTGCGGCGCCGCCACCGATGCCGTGCGCGCGGTAGTAGTTGAGCATCGCCGTCAACGCGCCGGGGCGCGCGGCGTTGTCGCGATAGACGCGCAGCACCGCATCGGGGAAGCGCGACTTGTCGATCGCCGAGGCGCGGAAGGCTTCGCCGATGGCCCGGTAGCCGCGCGCCCGCAGCAACGCCTCGGGCAGGCGCGGCAGTTGAAAGAGCACCGCGTACCAGGACCGCCGCCGCTGCTTCCAGGTGCGCAGTTCGCGCTCGAAGCCGGCCGGATGGGGGATGTTCATGATCACCAGGCGCGCCAGCGGGCGCGCCCGGCGCATGGCGAACAGCCAGGCGATGACGCCGCCCCAGTCGTGCGCGATCAGCATCGTCTCGCGCGTGCCGGCGGCGTCGATCAGGCCGGCGACGTCGTCGAGCAGCCGCTCGATGGCATAGTCGCGCATCCGCGCCGGCCGCTCGGTGTCGCCGTAACCGCGCAGATCGGGCGCCCAGGCGCGGTAGCCGAGCCGCGCCAGCAGCGGCAGCTGGTAGCGCCACGAGTAACCGCACTCGGGGAACCCGTGCAGACAGAGCGCCAGGCGATCGCCGCTGCCGCACTCGGCGACCTGGAACTCGAGGCCGTTGGCGGTGACACGGCGCTGCGTGATCGGCGCACTCATCGCAGCCGTTCGCGGAACAGGCCGAGGACCCGATCGAGCGCCGCCCGCGTCGGATGGCCGGCCTCGTCGACCAGGTCCGTGGTGAGCACCGAGTGCGCCCGCCGCGTCAAGCCGTGCGGATTCCCCGGGCCCGAGTCGATCTCGATGCCCTCGAAGCCGGCCCCGAGCTCGCGCCGCAGCGTCGCGAAGCGCTGCGGCGGACAGAGCGGATCGTGGGTGAACTTGAGGCCGAGCACCGTGCAGCCGCCGGCCGCCCGCTGCTTGACCACCGCCAACTGCTCGTCCGAGACGTGCAGCGCGCCGCGCTGCGCGGCGGTGAAGCCGAAGGGCAGCGACGGTTGGCTCAGCACCGGGGCCATGACCGTCTCATCGACCATCAGCGCCAGGGCGAAGTTGCCGGTGATGCACATGCCGACGGCGCCGACGCCCGGCCCGCCGCACTCGCCGTGCGCGCGGCGGCACAGCGCCCGCAACCACTCGGTGAGCGGACTGGACTGACGGCTCGCCAGCACCGCGAACTCGCGGCTGATGCAGGCGCGCGCCATCTGCCCGAGCAGGTAGCCGTTGGAGATCGGGCGGCCGGGCTCGCCGAACAGGTGCGGCAGATAGACCCGAAAGCCGTCGGCCGCGACACGCCGCGCGAACGCCGCCACCTGCGGCGTGATGCCGGGGATCTCGTGCATGACCACCACGCCTGGCCCCGCGCCGCGCGTATAGACGGTGCGCGCCGCGCCGCCGTCGGCGAAGGTGAAGGAGTCGAAGCCATCCAGCGCCATGCCCGGGCTCAATGCCCGACGCGCGGGCGGGGAGCAACCCAACGACACTGCAGGGCGCGGCGACCGCCGCCTCCCCATCAGCGCCCGGGTGGGACGCCCGCGGTCCCGACGCCAGCGACCATGTCGGCGTAGAGGCGCTCCCGGCGTCCGCCCGCGTTGGCTTCGCACATCGACACCAACTCGCCGTCGATGGCCACCTTGAACACGCACAGGTCCAGCCGCTCGCGGCCGAGCGGCGTCGCCAGCTCCGCGGCGCTCATGAAATGGTGGCTGACGACGTTCAGGTAGTCGATGCGGGCGCGGCCGCGCAGCCAGCGCCAGGCGAGCCGCCCCGGGCGCGCGTCGAGTCGCCGCACCAGCCGCCACAGCCACGGCACCCCCTGGCGCAGGAGGAACCAGGGATGGCGGATGAGCAGCGCCGCGCACCGTACGCGGGCCGCGGCGCGGTCGTCGTTGCGCGTCGTGGCGCCGCCGAAGTGGCGCATCGCGGCGTCCACCGTTATCTGGTCGCGCGCGTCGTCGCCGCGCACCAGCGCGACGAAGCGCGGCGCCAGACCCACCTGCGTGACGACGACCCCCTGCACGAAGCGACTACAGGCGGGATGACCGAGAAACTGCTCGTGGCGCGTCACGTCGTCGCCCCCGTCCAGGCCGACGGCGATGCGCCGCCACAGCGCCTCGACCGCGACGCCGCCGCCCAGTCCGCTCACGGTGCGGCCAACCTGGGCCACCGGCTGAAAGCTGATCATCTTGAACACGCCGGGGTTGCGCAGCAGCCAGCCCAGCACCGCCGGCACGGCTTCGAGATTGTCGGGGGTCACCGTGTAGGTCGTCGCCACGTCCAGCGGACGGCCGGTGGCGCGCCGCGCGGCGCCGATCAGGGCGGCGAACTCGTCGCGCAGCGCCAACTGCGGGTCGGCGCCGCTGACATCCGGCAGACCGCGCCGGCCGCGCATGGTGGTGTCGATGTGCACGCTGACCTCGCGCAGCCCGGCGTCGCGCATCAGGCGCTCGAGCAGGCCCGGGCGGCGGCGAAACGTGTCGCCGTGCGTGAACAGCATCGGCACCAGGCCCACCATGCGAGCGCGGCGGATCAGGGCCAGCAACTCCTCGAGCGGCCGCAGCGTCACCTCGCCGTCGGTGAGCTGGAGATTGCCGCCCTCGCCGAGCCAGGCGCGCAGCTGGACCAGCTGCGCGTCGAGGGCCGTCAGCGGCAGTGGCGGGATGCGATTGGCGCCATCGCCGAGGTAGCAGCCGGTGCAGGCGAAGTCGCACCGCGGCATGGCGCCGATGGTCGCGCCGCAGCCGGCGTACTGGCGACCGAGAAACTGATTGCTGCCGCGCAGATGCGCCGGGACGCGCGCCGCCGCCGCCGCCAGCGCCCGCCGCGTGTCGGCGGCGATGGGGGCGCGGGCGATGGCGAACAGACGGCGCAGTGACGGCATGCCGGGATGTAGATGCCCCGGCACCCGGCGCGGTGTCGAGGCCGGTCGTCAGGCGCGGTGCGCCGCGCTGGCCGTACGCACGCTCGTCGGGCGGCGCGTCGTCACCCACACGCCGGCCAGCACCAGGGCGCCGCCGGCGAGTTGCGAGGCGAGCAGCGGCTCGCCGAGCCACGCCGCCGAGAGCAGCGCCGTCAGCACCGGCACCAGATAGACGAAGACGACCGTGCGCCCGACGCCGACGGTGTGCACGCCGAAGAGGAAGAGCTGGCCGGCCAGGACCGAGGAGGCGACGACCATGAACAGCAACGCCGCGACGGCGGCCGGCGAGGCCTGCGCCAGCTGGGCGAACGGCGCCTCGGGCACGGCGATGAGCAGCGTCGCCAGGCTGCCCAGGCCGTAACAGAGGGCGTTGGTGACCGAGTGCGGCAGGTGCGTGACGGCGCTGCGCGCGGCGAGGTTGAACGTCGCCCACAGCAGCGCGGCGGCAAGGGCCAGCAGATCGCCGCGGCGCGCTTGCGCCAGGCTGGCGAGCACCGCCGGGTCGCCGTGCGTGATCACCACCGCCGCCCCGAGCAGCGCCATGGCGACGCCGGCGAGCGCGCGCCGGCTCGGCGGTTCGCCGACGAGCGGCGCCAGCAGCACGGTGAGGGCCGGGTTGAGGGCGATCAGCAGCGAGGCGTTGGTGGCGCTGGTCCGCTGCAGCGCCGCCATGAACGTCCACTGGTAGAGGATGCCGCCGGCGACGACCATGACCGCCAGCGGCCGCGCCGCGGCGCGCAGGTCGGCGGCGCCGCGCGCCCGCCAGGCGAAGGGCAGCAGCAGCAGGGCCGCCATCAGGTGGCGCAGCCCCGCCGCCGACAGCGGCGTCACCTCGCTGAGCACCACCTTGCCGGCGATGAACGCCGCCGCCCAGCACAGGCTGGCGACGCAGAGGCCGGCATAGGCGCGCGCCGCGAGAGACATGGACGCTTGCTATCAGTCCGCCGCCCGGCGCCGCGAGCCGCTGCGACAGGAGTGGAAACCACGGCGCCGCCCTGGGCGGAACACATCAGCCGGCGGGCAGGGACACACCGCGCAGGTGCTTGCTCAGGTCGCCGACCAGTTCGACGAAGATCAGGCGGTCGGCGAAGCGCCAGGCGCCGTCGATTCGCGCGAAGCGGTCGTGGTAGCGGCCGGCGACGATCGGCTGCAGGGGCAGTCGAGCGGCGGCCTGCAGGACGGTGAAGTACGAGCGCGCCGTGGCAGCGTCGCCGTCGCAGGCGATGAGCAGGTTGGTGGTCACGTGTCGGGTGCGCGGCACGCCATCGTAGAGGATCACCGCCGCTTCGAGCACCGCCTGCACCGCCGCCGCGCCCGCGGACGCGCCGCCGGTCTGGCTGCGATAGGTCGCGTTGGCGAACAGCGCCGCCACCCCGGCCAGGTCGCCGGCATCGAGGCGCTCGGCATAGCCGAAGATCAGCGCCTCGATCGCCGCCCGCGCCTCCGCTTGGCAGGCGGGCCGGAACGCACTAGACGACGGGTCGGGGTTTCTCATGCCGCGCTATGCATACGATCCGCTGACCTTTCTCGACAACTCCTTTCTCATCATGGAGACGCCGAACGCGCCGATGCACATCGCCGCCACGGCGATGCTCACCGGCGGGACCCTGATCGGACGCGATGGCGGGCTCGACATCGATCGCATCCGCGCCTTCATCAGCTCGCGCCTGCATCTGATCCCGCGCTACCGCCAGCGCCTGGCGACGCTGCCGCTGCAGCAGCGACCGATCTGGATCGACGACCCGCACTTCAACATCCATTACCACGTCCGCCACACCGCCCTGCCGCGCCCCGGCGACGAGCGCCAGCTCAAGCGCCTGGCGGCGCGCATCATGGCCCAGCACCTCGATCGCTCGAAGCCGCTCTGGGAGACCTGGTTCGTCGAGGGGCTGGCCGGGCGCGACCGCTTCGCGATGATCAGCAAGATCCACCACTGCATGGTCGACGGCGTGTCGAGCGTCGATCTGCTGAACGTCCTGCTGCAGCTCGAACCGAGCGACGAGATTCCCGAGGTGCCGGAGTGGACGCCGCGCCCGGCGCCGACCAGCTTCGACCTCGCCGCCGAGACGGCCGAGAACCTGGCGCGCTGGCCGCGCGTCCTCGGCGACTCCATGCAGCGCGCCGTGCGCGACGTGCAGGACCCGCGCTCGGACCTGCGCGCCCGCGCCCGCGCCGTGCGCGACATGTTCAGCGACGGCATGCGGCCGGTGTCGACGACGCCCCTCAACCGCCCGATCGGACCGCACCGCCGCTTCGACTGGTTGCAGATGCCGCTGGCCGACATCAAGGCGGTGAAGAACGCCCTCGGCGGCACGCTCAACGACGTCGTCCTGGCCACCGTCAGCGGCTCCATCCGCCGCTTCCTCGAACGCCACCGCGTCGACGTACAGGACCTCGACTTTCGCGTCATGGCGCCGGTCAGCGTGCGCACCGACGGCGAGCACGGCACCTTCGGCAACCGCGTCTCGGCCTGGATGGTGCCCCTGCCGCTCGCCGAACGCGATCCGCGCCGCGCCCTGGCGCACATCAGCGAGACCACCAGCCACCTGAAGGCGTCGAAAGAGGCGCTGGGGGCCGAGGTCCTGACCGCGGCCGGTGAGTGGACGCCGTCGACGCTGCTCTCGCTCGCCTCGCGCATGCTGACGCGCGCCCTGCCCTTCAATCTCGTCGTCACCAACGTGCCCGGGCCGCAGATGCCGCTCTACCTGATGAGCGCCCGCATGCTCGACAACTACGGCCTGATTCCGCTCACCGACTACCTGTGCCTCGGCATCGTGCTGTTCAGCTACGACGGCAACCTCTGCTGGGGCTTCACCTGCGACTGGGATCTCGTGCCGGACCTGCACGACTTCGTGCTCGACGTCCGCGCCGCCTTCGCCGAATTGCAGGCGGCGACCGCCGCGACGGCGCGGCCGGCGCAGCGGCGCGCGACGGCACCGCGCCGGGCGGCCAAGGCGGTGGCCGCCGCGACGCACGCGCACCTTCGCAAGAAGGCGCCGGCGAAGCCGACAGCCGCGAAATCCGCGCCGGCCCGGAAGACGCGCAAGGCGCCGCGGCCAAAGGCGGCGCGGAGATGAGCGACTACCGCACCGGCCGCCTCTCGGCCGCCGGGCTGCCGCTGTGCATCGAGCCGGAAGGCGACGCCGACCTGGGGCGTCTCTGCGACTGGCTGCGCGCCCGCGCCGACTGGGTGCAGGAGCAACTGGCGACGCACGGCGCCCTGCTCTTCCGCGGCTTCCCGGTGCACGACGCCGCCGCCTTCGAACGCCTGGCGCGCGCCGTCGACGACGAGTTGCAAAACGAGTACCTCGGCACCTCGCCGCGCAGCGGCCTCACCGACTACGTCTTTACCGCCAGCGAGCTGCCGCCGTTCTTCCCCATCCCGCAGCACTGCGAGATGAGCTTCATCGCCCATCCACCGCGGCGCGTCTTCTTCTGCTGCCTGCTGGCCCCCGGGGCCGACATGGGCGAGACGCCGCTGGTCGACTTCCGCGCCGTCTGGCGCGACCTCGACCCCGCCGTACGCGCCCGCTTCGAGCGCGGCGGCGTGCGCATCGTGCGCAACTACGCCGGCCCCGGCGGCGGCTCGAGGTTCGACCTCTGGCAACTCAAGCGCTGGGACGAGATGTTCCTCACCGCGGACAAGCAGGTCGTCGAGGCGAAGTGCCGCGAGGAGGGCTTCGAGGTGCAGTGGACCGCCAACGACGGTCTGCGTCTGATCTCGACGCAGCCGGTGTGGCGCGACCACCCGCGCACCGGCGAGCGCGTCTGGCACAACCACACACAGGTCTTCCATCTGTCGGCCGCCCCCGGCGAGTACCGACGCATCGCCGCCTTGCGCCCGACCCTGCGCAACCGCGCCCTGGCGCTGGTCGCCCGCGTGATGGTCGCCGCGCAACGCCGCCTGCGCGCCGCCGACGCGCAGGCGATGCACTGCACCTATCGCGATAGCAGCGAGATTCCCGACGCCGACATGGAGCACCTGCGCGACATCATCTGGCGCCACCTGGTGGTGACGCCGTGGCGGCGCGGCGACGTGGTGGCAATCGACAATCACTCCGTCGCGCACGGCCGCCTGCCGTACTCGGGCCCGCGCCAGATCGCCGTCGCCTGGGCCTGAGCGCCACGGCACCGGCACGCGGGCGCGCGGGCCGGCTAGCGCAGCGGCCGGAAAAAGGCGCGCACGTCGTCGACCAGCCGCGCCGGCTCCTCCATCGCCGCGAAGTGCCCGCCGGCGGGCATCGGCGTCCAGCGCGTCACGTTGTAGAGGTTCTCCACCCAGGCGCGCGGCGGCCGGAACATCTCCTTGGGGAAGATGGCGCAGCCGGTCGGCACGGCGACGCGAAATCCGCTGGGCGGAAACTTGGCGTTGCGCATCGTCTCGCAGTACAGGCGGCACGACGAGTTGGCCGTCTGCGGCAGCCAATAGAGCATGATGTTGGTGAGCAGCTCGTCCTTGCTGAAGCGCCGCTCGATGTCGCCGTCGCAGTCGCTCCAGGTGCGGAACTTCTCGACGATCCACGCCGCCAGCCCCGCCGGCGAGTCGTTCAGGCCGTAGGCCAGCGTCTGCGGCTTGCTGCCCTGGATACGCTGGTACCCGGTCTCTTCTTTCAGGAACCGCTGCGCCTCCATGAGGGCGATCAGTTCGTCCTGCGTCAGGCCGGCGGCGGGATTCGCGGCGTCGGGCGGGAAGGCGATGACCATGTTGAGGTGAAGGCCGGCGACGCAGTCGGCGTGGCGATAGCCGAGGTAGGTGCTCACCATCGAACCCCAGTCGCCGCCCTGGGCACCGAAGCGCGCATAGCCGAGGCCGCGCATCAGTGCGGCCCACAGCGCCGCGATGCGCTCCGGGTCCATGCCGGGCTCGCGCGGGTGATCGGAGAATCCGTAGCCGGGCAGCGACGGGCAGACGACGTCGAACGCGTCGGCCGCCTCGCCGCCGTGCGCCGCCGGATCGGTGAGCGGTCCGATGATCTTCTCGAACTCCACCACCGAGCCCGGCCAGCCGTGCGTGAGGACGAGCGGAAACGGCCGCGGTCCGCTGCCGCGCCGGTGGATGAAGTGGATGCCGAGCCCGTCCACCTCGGCGCGGAACTGCGGCAAGGCGTTCAGCCGCGCCTCGGCGGCGCGCCAATCGTACTCCGCGTGCCAGTACGCGACGAGTTCGCGCATGTAGGCCAGCTCCGTCCCGTAGCCCCACTGCGAGCCGGGAATCTCATCCGGAAAACGCGTCCGCGTCAGGCGCTCGCGCAGATCAACGAGCGCGGCCTCCGGGGTGGCGATGTGAAACGACTCGATGCGCATGCCCGTCAACTACGGGATCGGCTGTCCCGTGACCAGGGTTCCCGCGCGCCGTCCCCGTCCATGCATGACCCCGGCGCCCGCCACGCAGAGGCCGAGCACGGTGCCCGCTGCGCCGAGTCACGATGCGGCGATGACGCGGCGGCGCGAATCGTCGCTGACGAACACGGCGATGCCGATCGCCGTCAGCCCCAACCCGAGCCACTGACGCGCCGTCGGCACCTCGCCGAGGAGGGCGAAGCTGGCGCCGATTGCCAGTAGGGGGATGGTCGGCACGACGATGGCCGTCGCGCGCGCCAGGTCGAGACGGGCGATGGCGAGGTACCACACCAGCGTCCCGGCGTAGCCGAGCACGGCGCCCTGCAGCGCCAGCCACGGCGCCAGGGCGCGCAGGTCGGCGAGCGGCGGCAGCGCCGCGACGCCCTCGAGCGCCAGCCAGGCGAGGACTAGCAGGGCGCCGCCATGCAGGTAGCGGGCGCTGGTGACGACCAGCGCCGGTACGCCGCCGAGGCCGCGCAGGACGACCAGGTGCGAGAGCTGCCAACACAACGGCGTGGCGAGCAGCAGCCAGACGCCGCCGCCCGGATCGAACTCGCCGGCGCCGACCGCCAGCGCGATGCCGGCGAGCAGCGCCGCGGTGGCCAGCAGTCGGCGCGGCGTCGGCCGGTGCCCGAGCACCAGCCAGGCGAGCAGCAGCGCGTAGGCGGGCTCGACCTGCAGGCACAGGGTGGCAACGATCGCACTGCTGCGGCTGGCGCCGGCGAAGAAGAGCAGATTCGCCGCGGCGGTGGCGAGGGCGGCGATGAGCAGCAGGCGCCAGCCGATACGCGGACGCGTCAGCCAGGCGAACTCGCCGCGCCAGGCGAGCAGTACGCCGGCGGCGACGGCGGCGACGGCGCTGCTGGCGGCGGCGACGAAGAGCGGCGTCGCACGCCCGGTGGTGAGCTTGGCGACCGCCGGCACGAAGGCGCCGTTGAGGGCGCAGAGCAGGGCGAAGAGCAGCCCGAGGCGCTCTTCGCGCTCGGCGGGACCGGCGCGCATCGAGGCGCTCTAGCGATCCCGGCGACAGGCCGCAAACCGATCCGGCACGCTGGGCCGTGCTGCGCCCACGTCCACGCCGCAATCGGCTGCAACGGCGGCGGAGTGCGGCGGCGTCCGAGGTGTTCCATCGTCAAGAAAACACCGCTTCACAGGTGCTTGATCGCCCCGCCAACGACTGTCGCCGGTCACGCGACACAGCCTCCACCTGCGCCACGCGGCATGCTTCTTGGTGAGTCGCCTGGCTGTGTTCCGTCGCCGCGCCGCTCTGGCCTGCCTCGCTGTGTGCGCAGCCGCCTCGGCTGCCAAGGCATAAGACGCGGAGCTGCGCTGGCACCTGCGGTCGGGGCGGCCGGCTACCGGGTCTTCGTGCGCGACAGTGGTCAGCCGTTCGGCGCCGGGATCGACGTCGGCGCCGCCGCGCCGGCGGCGGCCGGCAGCCGGCGGTACATCGTCAGCGGGCTCGTCAGCGACGCCGCCTACGCCTTCGCGGTGAGCGCCTCTGACGCCGCCGGCAGCGCCGGCAGTGGCAGCGTTGGTCCTGTCGCTCCTCCTGCATGGCGGTTTCATGCACCTGTTCGGCAACATGTTGTTCCTGTGGATCTACGACGACAACGTCGAGCACCGCCTCGGGCGACTGTGGTACCTGCTCGCCTACCTCGGCACGGGGGTGGCGGCGACGGGCGCCTCCCCCCTGTTCGACGCCGATTCGCCGCCGCCGTTGATCGCCGCCTCGGGCTGCATCTCCGGCGTCTTGGGAGCCTACTTCCTCTGGTTCCCGCACAACCAGGTTAGCCTGCTGGAGCTGTTCGTGCCGTTCTTCATGCAGGTGTTCCAGATCTCCGCCCGGCTGGAGCTCGGCATGTACCTGGTTATAGACAACCGGCTGCCTTTCCTACTTGCGCAGGGCGGCGCCGGACGACCCGGACGCGGCGGCGACGCTGCGCGCGCTGGTCGAGGCCGGCCGCTTCGCCGAGGCGGCCCAGCTTTACTTCTCCCTGCCGCCGCGCGCGGCGCTGCGCGTCCTCGGGCCGGTCGACATGGCCGTGCTCGGCGACTGGCTGCGCCGCAACGGCCATGACGACGCGGCCCGGCTCGCCTACCGCCGCCAGCTGCGGGTTTACCCGCGCGGCCGCACCGCGGCGCAGGCCCACCTTGGCACCGGCCTGCTCGAGGTCGAGCGCCCGGGGCAGGGCGCCCGCGCCTACCAGGACTTCCTCGACGCGCTGGCGCAGGGCCCGGTCGGCGGAGGTGGCGGCGCAGCGCGCGCCGCCATGGCCCAGGCGGAGCAGCAGCAGAAGCGCCCGGTCGGACACCGGCGCCGCTGATGACGGGTCCTCCCGGGGCGCCAATTCTCGCGCTGAATTGGCGCGTCCGGTGGTGTAGAGCGGGAGGCGATGCGCACGCGACCCGGACCGGGGGAGGATCCGGCGGAGGACCACGACGCCCGATTCCGGGCGCTCGTGCGCTACTCCTCGGACGTCATCACGGTCATCGGCGCCGACGGCGCCGTGCGTTTCAACACCCCGGCGGTCGCGCCGGTCCTCGGCTACCAGCCGGACGAGTTGGTCGGCCGCGCAGTGTGGGAGTTCGTCCACCCCGACGACCTCGCGACGGTGCAGCAGCGCTTCGCCGCCGCCCTGGCGGCGCCCGGCACCGTGGTGCCGGTGACCTTCCGCTTCCGGCACCGCTCCGGACATTGGGTGCCGCTCGAGTCGATCGGCAGCAACCGCCTCGACGACCCGTCGGTGCAGGGCGTGGTGGTCAACAGCCGCGACCTCACCGACCGCTACGACGCCGAGCGCGAGAAGACGGCCCTGCTCGAAGTCGGACGGGCGCTGATCACCGCGCTCAACAGCCCCGATCTGCTCGGCCGCCTCTGCGCCGTGACGGCGCGCGCGCTCGGCTGCGACCGCAGCCATACCCTCCTGCTCGACGAGCAGGAGCCGGTGCTGCGTATCGCCGCCAGCCATGGCGACGCGCCGGAGGCGCTCGAGATCTCGCGCACCATGCGCCTGCCGGCGGCCCTGGGCGAATCCATCCTCGCCCGCCTGCGCGACGACGACGTCACCCAGGCCGACGCCGTGCGCGACCCCCTCGTCGCGGCGATCAACGCGCAGTACGGCGTCAGCGCCTCGATGTATCTGGCGTTGCGGCGCGGCGACGCGATCATCGGCGTCCAGACCGCCCAGTACCGCGCCGGCCCGCCGCACTTTAGCGCCGCGCAGGAGCGCATCGGCCGCGGCATCGCCCAACTGGCCTCGCTGGCACTGGAGGACGCCCGCCTGCTCGAGCAGCTCGAACACGCCAACCGGCTGAAGTCGGAGTTCGTCGCGACGATGTCGCACGAGCTGCGCACGCCGCTGAACATCATCCTCGGCTACCATGGTCTGCTGCTCGACGGCACGTTCGGCGCCCTGACCGGCGACCAGCACGACGCGGTGCTGCGCGCCGAGCGCAACGCGCGCTCGTTGCTGGAGCTGATCAGCACCACCCTCGACCTCAGCCGGCTCGAGTCGGGCCGCGTGCCGCTCGACCTGCGCGAACTGGCCGTCGCCGACCTCTTCAGCGACCTCGAAGCGGAGTTGCGCGACCTGCCACTGCGCCCCGGCGTACGCGTCGATTGGCACCCGGTGCCGCCCCTGCCCGTCCTCGTCACCGATGCCGCCAAGCTCAAGGTCGTGCTCAAGAACCTGCTCGGCAACGCGGCGAAGTTCACCCATGCGGGGACGATCGACGTGCGCGCGGCGGCACGCCGGGACGGCATCGAGATCGCCGTCGTCGACAGCGGCGTCGGCATCGCCGCCGAGCATGTGCCGGTCATCTTCGACGCCTTCCGCCAGGCCGACGGCGCCGCCCACGGCGGCGTCGGCCTCGGCCTCTACATCGTCCGTCGCCTGCTCGACGAGCTCGACGGCACGGTGGAGGTGGAGAGTGCGCCGGCGCGCGGGTCGACCTTCCGCGTCTGGGTGCCGGTGCGCTAAGGGACAGCGCGATGGACTGCCTGTTCTGTCGCATCGTCGCCGGCGACCTGCCCTGCCACCGCATCCACGAGGACGCCCTGACGCTGGCGTTCATGGACATCTTTCCGGTCAGCGACGGCCACGCGCTGGTCATCACCAAGATGCACGCCGCGGACATCTTCGCGGCCAGCGAAGCGGCCCTGACGGCGGTGGCCGCCAGCGCCCGCCGGATCGCCCACGCGCTGCGATCGGTGCTGACGCCCGACGGCCTGATGGTCTTCCAACTCAATGGCGCCGCGGCGATGCAGACCGTCTTTCACTACCACATGCACCTGCTGCCGCGCCGCGCCGGCGACACCCTGGCGCTGCACACCCGCGTCCCCGGCGACCCGGTCCGCCTGGCGGCGCTGGCCGCGCAGTTGCGCGCCGCGCTGGACGACCAGCCCGCGCCGTAACCGCAGCCGCCGGTCATCGCGGATGCCGGACCGCGTCTGCTAGACAGCAGCGATGGCCGACACCCCGCACGGGCTGATCCTCTACGACCACCCGAACTCGCCCTGCGCGAGACGGGTGCGCATCACGCTGGTCGAGAAGGACCTCGCCTGGGCGACGCAGATCATCGACCTCTCGCGCCTCGAGCAGCGCCGGCCGGAGTACCTGGCGCTCAACCCCAACGGCGTCGTGCCGACGCTCGCGCACGGGACGCGCGTGATCTACGAATCCAACGTCATCACCGCCTACCTCGACGACCAGTTTCCCGCCGTCGCCCTCTACCCCATCGACCCGGACGACCTGGCGGCGGTGCATGCCTGGCAGGCCGCCGAGCTGGCGATGGCCAAGGACTACCGCCCGCTCATGTATCAGCGCCTGCTGGGGCCGCTGCTGCGCCTGACGCGCACGCTCGACGAGGCGCTGGCGGCGGCACGCCGCTCGACCAGCGACGCCGCCGATCTCGCCTGGGAGGAGAAGGTCTGGAACCTGGCGGTGCTGACGCCGCCCGCGGAGGCCGCCGCCGAGGCGCGCCTGTGGGCGTGGCTCGACCGCCTCGAGGGCCACCTCGACGGACGCACCTTCCTGGTCGGCGAGCGCTGCACGCAGGCCGAGGTCTCGGTATACCCGCGCGTCATGATGTACGCCTTCGTGCAGCTGCCGATCACCGCCGCGCGCCATCCGCGCGTCGCCGCGTGGATGGCGCGCCTGCGCGAGCGCCCGTCGTTCGCGACGACGCTGTCGGACGCCGATCGGCAGTTGCTGGCGCTGGCGCAACGGCCCCTGCTGCCGTGGCTGGGGCGGACGCTGCAGAAGAACCGGCCGTCGCTGCTCGATCGCCTCAAGCTCGGCATCGCGCGACGCATGGCGCGGCGGGCGCTGGGCGAGGCGCGGATCGGGCGTGACCAGACGGCGGAGAAGACACGCGCGCTGCTCAAACCGCGCACCGGCGACGTGGCGCCGGCGGACATGCCGGCGCGGCGCGGCGACCCGGCGACGGCGGCGGAGCGCGCCGCGGCATTGATCCTGTACGATCATCCGCTGTCGCCGCACGGGCGGCGCGTGCGCATCGTGCTGCGCGAGAAGGGACTCGCCTGGACCACGCTGGAGGTCGACCTGCTGCGCATGGCGCACAAAGCGCCCGACTACCTGGCCGTCAACCCCGCCGGCGAGCTGCCGGCGCTGCGCCACGGCGAGCGGATCGTGGTCGACACGCCGGCCATCGCCGCCTACCTCGAGCGCGTCTTCCCCGCCGTGCCGCTGGCGCCCGACCAGGCGTGGCCGTTGGCGCAGATGCGGATGTGGCTGGCGCTCGAGGCCGGTACGCACAAGGAGTTCCGACCGCTGTGGTGGCTGTGCGTGGCGCGCCCGGCGCTGGCGGACGCGCTCGCGCCCGGCGTCGCCGAGACGCACGCGCAGTGGTGGCGCGACGTCGCCGCCGGCCAGCCGCGCTTCGACACCAGCCCCGAGCTGGCGCGGCGGATCGTCACCCAGAAACTCGCCGTGCTCGAGGGGCGTCTGGCCAGGCACGAGTATCTCGTCGGCGAGGCGCTGAGCATGGCCGACATCGCCTGGTTCACGCGCGTCGAACTGCTGCCGCAACTGGGGGTCGAAGTGACCCATCCAGGCATCCGTCGCTGGAGCGCGCGGCTCGCCGCACGCCCGGCCTTCGCGGCGGCGTGATCGCCGACTGCGCCGGCTGGCTGCGGCCGTTCGTTCCCGCGTCATCGCCCGCCAAGGGCGCCGCCCCGTCGGCGCCGGTTGAATCGGGCGACGAGGCCGCATACAGTAGGCGCCGACGAGGAGGCACCGGGCCCGTCGCCCGCCACGCCACGCAGGATGAACGACATCACAGCCGTGGTCCTGAGCATCGGCGAACCCTACACCGAACGCGCCATCGCCAGCGTGCATCGCCAGACGCTGGCGGCGGATGCACAGGTCGTGGTGCGCGGGGTCGCGCCGTTCCACCGCGCCCTGAACGAAGGCGCGGCGCAGGTCCGGACCCGGTTCTTCGTCCAGGTCGACGCGGACGTCATCCTCGACGATGACTGCTTCGCCGCGCTGCACGCGCTGATGACCGAACCGATCGGGCTCGTCTCCGGCCTACTGCGCGATCCACTCCTCGGCCGCACCCAGGGCGTACGCCTGTACCGTACCGCGTGCTTCGCGCGCGTCCGCATCCGCGACTCCATCTCACCGGACATGGACTTCGAGCGCGACATTCGCGCGCACGGCTGGGATCGCCAGTTCGCCCTGCGCTACCGCGGCGCCGAGCCGAACGGCTGGCACACCTTTGGCGATCACGCGCCGGGCTACACCACCCACTACACGTTCTGCAAGTTCGTTCTCGAAGGGGTGCGCATCCGCTACCGGCGGCACGAGGGGCGCGTCGCGGTGACCTTCGGGCGTTTGCGCGCCAGCAGGCACAGCGCCGCCAACCTCGCCGTCATCGGCGTCGCGCGCGGTCTCTTCCTGTCCGAGCAACGCGACCTGTTGGTGCCCTACGCGCGCACCGCGGAGACCGACATGCTCGAGGCGTTTCTCGCCGCCGACGGTGGCGGCGACGGCGGCGCAGCCGCCGCGGCCGACGGCGACGAACGCGACGGCTTCCTGGGCGCCGCGGCGCAGGGCTGGCGCGATCGCGAGGCGGGAGCGTCGGCGGCGTTCCTCGCCCGACTGCAGACGCTCAGAACCCGCGGCGGCCGCGCCGCCTGGCTCGCCGCGCTCGGGCAGTGCCACGGGCTCTTCCATGGTCCCGACCAGCACGGCGCGGCGCAGGCCGCCTACGCCTCGCTGCGCGAGCTGCTCCCGTACGGCGAGCCGTGGTAGCGGCGACCGCCTGCCGATCGCCCGCGTGCATCGCGCGCCGCCGCATCGCCGGGCGCCACCGCGTGCGCCGCATGCGACCGGATCGCGCCGGCGCAGGGCCCGGCCGTTCGCTGCGGCCTGACCGCCGCACCCACGGCGGCGCCGCTCAGGCCCGCCGCAGGATGGGCGCGCAGCAGACGCTGACGCCGCCGACCGCGATCCCCACGCGGTGGATGGCGCGTATCATTCCAGGCTGGTCGTCGCCGCCGGCGCGCCACCCGCCTCGGCCTCGCCCAGCAGCGCCGCGAAGGCGGCGCGCGGCACGGCGAGATCATCCGCGCGGAACTGATGACGGAAGATGAGGCTGTCGACGATCGCCGTCAGACTCCAGAATCGGCGGTGCGCCACGAACGGGGCGGGATCGCGGTGCAGGCGGTAGCCGTCCAGGTACACCGCCCACTCGCGGTCGGTCATCGGCCAGCGGTAGCGGGTGCGCGCAAGGTCGAACTCGTAGGGACCGGTCGCGACGGTCTCGATGTCGATCAGGCACAGGCTTCCGTCCCGCCGCTGGACGATGTTCTCGGCGCAGTAGTCGCCGAAGACGGCGCCGCCCTCACACTGCGGCGGAGCGCTCTGCCGCGCCAGCGCCGTGGCCGCGGTCACGGCCGCCGGCGTCAGCACCGCCGCGGCGCGTAGCGATTCCAGCTTGGCCGTCACGTCGCGCAACCAGCGCGGCGCCAGATCGCGCCGATCGGCGGGGTCGATTGCCAGGCCCGCCGCGTGCAGGCGTCCCTGCGCGGCCCCGCAGGCGCGCCGGACGGCGTCGTCACAGCGTGCGTCGGCGAGACTCGTCCCCTCCACCCATTCGCTGAGCATGGCCGCACCGCGCTGACCGATCAGCCGCGGTACGCCGCCGCCGAGAACGCCGCCGAGAAGCCCGACCAGGGCCGCCGCCCGCTGCGCCTGCGCGACGGTCGCCAACCAACAGCCCTTCAGTGTCGTGCCGTCGTTGAAGTGCAGCCGGAACACCGTCGCCGCGCCGGTGGAGCCGCGCCACGACAGGGGCACGACGCGGCGTAACGGCGTCCCGACCGCGTCGACCAGCGCGCCGAGATCCGCACCGAGTGCCGCGGCGGCGGGAGGCGGCGCGTCCGGCTGGCGCCCGTCGGCGCCCGCGCCGACGGGCCGGCGGCGGGTCGGGCTCATGCGCCGCGCCGCGCCGCGTGCGCCGCGCCCAGGCGCTTGCCGAACTGAAACAGCCGCCACCACAACGCATCGCTCCAGTGCGGGGCCGAGGGTTCCCACGGCGGCGGCGCCGGGAACGGCTGGGTGGCGACGCGGCGCAGCAGATCGGCGTGCAGGGTGCGCACCGGCGCGGCATGAAAGGCGTGCGTGTAGCCTTCGTGCACGAGCCCCCACGGGGTGCGCTCATTGCGGTGATGGATCACCGCCTGCGGCGCATAGGCGAGCCGGTACCCCGCCGCCTGCAGGCGCCAGGAGCATTCGACGTCCGAGCCGCGCAACAGCGCGGCGTTGAAACGCCCCACCTCCTCCAGCACGGCGCGGCGCGAGGCCCAGTTCATGGTGATCGCGTAGGGCGGTCGGAGGCCGTGGATGGCGCGCGCATGGTCATGGATCCGCTCGCCGAAGGCCTCGATCCAATTGCACGGGCGGCGGCTGAGGATGCGGCCGCCGGCGACGCCGACGGTCGGGTCGGCGAGCGGCGCCACCAGGTGGCGCAGCCAGCCCGGATCAACGGTGCAGTCGGCGTCGGTGAACGCCACCACCTCGCCGCTCGCCTGCGCCAGGCCGCGATTGCGCGCCGCCGCCGGCCCGCGCACCGCCTCGCGACTGGCGCGCACGCGCGGGCCGTAGGCGGCGACAATGCGCGCGGTGTGGTCGGTCGAGGCGTTGTCGATGCAGAGCAGCTCGAGGTGATCGGCCGGATAGTCGAGCCGCAGCAGCGAGTCGAGACACGCGGGCAACGTCGCCGCGCCGTTGTAGACGGCGACGATGACCGACGCGCGCGGCAGCGGCGCCGGGGCGCTCACGGCGCCGTCTCGCAGTCACGCCCGAACTCGTCGAAGCCCCACAGTTTCCTGACCGAGTCGGCGAACTGCGCGCGTTGCCCCGCGCTCATGCGTCCGCCGTGCAGCGCGAAGAAGCGGCGGATGCCGGCGCGCATGGCGTCGCCGCGCCGCATGCACAGGCGCGGACGGGTGTGCTGGTGGTGACGCACCAGCCGCTGGTGCAGCGGCGCGTAGCGTACGCCGTCGAGCAGACTCAGGCGCAGGCCGAAATCCATGTCCTCGGCCGCCGCCAGCGACTCGTCGAAGCCGTCCACCGCCGTGTACAGGGCGCGGCGGATGATGAGGTTCGAACCGATCAGGCCGGGATTGTGCGTCAGGAAGTCGTCCGCCACCAGCCGCGCCGCGGCCGGCTTGCCCGGCCGCTCGCTGCCGTCGTCATAGCGGTAGAGGAGGTCCGTGCAGAGGACGTCGAGCCGCGCCGCGGCGATCTCTGCCGCCGCCGTGGCGAGATACGACGGCAGCCACTCGTCATCGTCGTCGAGAAACGCCAGGAGATCGCCGCTGGCGGCGGCGGCGCCGGCATTGCGGGCGCCGCTCGGCCCGGGGGTGCGCGGGTTGGCGAGGACCCGCGCGCCCGAGGCGCGCGCCGGCGCGACGCTGCTCGCCCCGTCGTCGACGACCAGGATCTCCAAGGGCGCGTGCGTCTGCGCCTGCACCGAGGCGACGGCACGCGCTAGCAGGGCCGGCCGGTCGCGCGTCGGGATGACGACGCTGATCGTCACTGCGCGCACCGATCCTCCGACCGACACCGGGTTCAGGCGCGCGGCGCGCGCCGCCGCCCGCTCGCCTCGGACGGGTCGCCGCCGCCGTCCGCCTGGGCGGGGATCTCGCCGGACACACTGTCGCTCGCACGCACGCGCCGTGTCTATCGAGACCGCCGTGGCCGGCGCAAGGTCACCTGCGCGACGGGCGGCACGGCGCCCTCGGCTTGCGTCCGGCCGGCGAGCGGCGTAGCGCCTGTCTCCGCCGATGTCCTCGCCGCGACCGCTCCCCTGGCCGATGCCGCCGCGCCCCTGCCCCGGCGTCACGATCCAGCGCCGACCGCATCCGCCGCAACCGCCGTCCGGCGCTGCTGGGCGGGCCGCGGCGGAATCGATCCGGCACGCACTCGGCCGACGCCGCGAGGAGCCCGTCCGATGCTCGTGACGTCGCTGCTGGCCGCCTTCGCCGCCGTGGCGACCCTGCTGTGGCTGTCGATTTTCGGCTACCTCGCGCTGCTGGCAGCGATCGCCACACGGCGCCGCGCCGGCAGCCAGGCGCCGGTCGACCTGCCGGCGATCGCGCTGATCCTGCCGACGTTCAACGAAGCAGCGCGCATCGACGCCAAGTTGGCGGATCTGGCGCGCATCGACTACCCGCGCGACCGCCTGCGCATCATCGTCGTCGACGGTCGCTCCAGCGACGGCACGCTGGAGCGGGTCGAAGCGGCGCGCCAAGGCGGGGCGCCGATCGAGGTACTGCGGGCGTCGCAGGCGGTCTCCAAGCTCGAGCAGTTGCGCTGCGGGCTCGAGGCGGTGCGCGAGGAGGTGGTGGTCGCCACCGACGCCGACGCCGAGCTCGACCCGGCCTGCGTGCGCCTGCTCGTCGAGGTGCTGGTGCGCGATCCGCACACCGCCGTCGCCGGGGCGCGCGTTCGCCCCGCGACGCGCCTGGCGGAGGAACGCATCTACTGGTGGTTTCTCAACACGTTGTGGTGGCTCGAGGGCGAGGCGCTGTCCGCCGCCGCCGTCTCCGGCGTGTGCTACGCCATGCGCCGGCGCGTCGTGCTCGAAGCGCCGCGCGCGCCGGGCGCGGACGACATCCTGTTCGCCCTGGCGGCCGGTGCCACCGGGCACGGCGTCCGCCTGTGCCGCCCGGCCTGGGCGCGCGAGACACGCGTGCCCCAGACGGTTGCCGATTTCGTCCGCTTCCGCCGCCGCCGCGGCGCCGGCTACTTCGGCGCCCTGCTGGCGCCGCTGCCGGCCAGCGGGCTTACCGGCTGGCGCATCGCGCGCGGCGTGCGCCTGTTCCACTTCCGCGTCACCCCTGCGACCACCGCGATCGTCGTCGTCAGCGGGGTGGCGCTGCTGTGGACGCCCTACTGGCCGTGGCCGCTGGCGGCCGGGGCCGCCTTCGCCCTGCCGGTCTTCGCGGCGCTCTTCGCCTCGCGCTCGCTGGCCGACGTCTGCGCGCGGCGCTGGCAGCTGGCGGTCCGGGCGCTCAGCCTGGTCGGCCTGGTGTGGTGGTCGCTGCTGCTGACGCCGCGCCGCGCCGTTGCCGATCGCGTCCGCGACGCCACTGCCGCGGCCGCGCTCAGCGACGCGGAGGAGCCGTCGTAAGGTTGCCGGCGTCGATCGCCGCCACCATCCGGCGCGCCATCGCCGGCGGCGAGAAACGCTCCGCCGCTGCGCGCGCAATGGCCTGCCCGTCGCTCGTCCGCGCCGCCGTCTCGCTCAGCCGGGGTCCAGCTCCGAGCCCGGCGCGACACGCAGCAGGCCGCGGTAGGCCTGCGACGGCCGGCTGCCCTCGTGTACGACACGGTAGACCTCGCGCGCGATCGGCATCTCGACGCCGTACTTGGCGGCCAGGGTCATCACCACCCGCGAGGTCTTCACGCCCTCCGCCACCATGTGCATGTCGGCGCAGATCTCGTCGATGGTGCGGCCCTTGCCGAGTTGCTCGCCGACGCAGCGGTTGCGGCTCTGCTTGCTGGCACACGTCGCGACCAGGTCGCCGAGGCCGGCGAGGCCGGCAAAGGTGTGCGGTAGGCCGCCCATGGCGACGCCGAGGCGGGTGATCTCGGCCAGGCCGCGCGTGATCACCGCCGCCTTGGTGTTGTCGCCGACGCCGAGGCCGTCGCCCATGCCGGCGGCGATGGCGATGACGTTCTTCATCGCGCCGCCGACCTCGCAGCCGACGACGTCCTGACTGGTATAGACGCGGAAGATCTTCGAGCGGAACACCGCCTGTAGTTCGCGCACGATGGTCTCGTCTTCCATCGCCACCACACTGGCGGCGGCGAAGCCGCTCATGATCTCGCGCGCCAGGTTGGGGCCGCTGAGCACGCCCGCCGGGTGGCCGGGCAGCACCTGGTTGACCACCTCGGTCATGCGCAGCAGCGAATCCTGCTCGAGCCCTTTGGCGAGGCTGATCACCGGTACCCAGGCGCGGATGTGGTCGCGCACCTGTTCGAGGGTGGCGCGGAAGCCGTGCGAGGGAACGCCCATGAGGACCACGTCGGCACCACCGACGGCGTCGGCCATCGAACTCGTGGCGCGCAGATCCCGGCCGATGCGCGCCGTGCCGAGGTAGCGCGTGTTGGTGCGCTGGGTATTGATCTCCTCGGCGAGCGACGGATCGCGCGCCCACAGCACGGTCGGGCAGTTGTGGGCGGCGATCGAAGCGACGGTCGTTCCCCAGGAACCGGCGCCGATGACGGCGACAGAAAGGCGCATGGCCGCAGAGGTAGGCCGGCGCGGCGGCGGGGGTCAACCCGGCGGGCGCGAACGAGGCTTGACGCAACGCACCATCCGTGCGTGAAAACGCGGTGGGCGCTGCACACTCACACACGGAGGATGACATGGCGTATTGCGCACCCAGTGCCCGTATCAGCTTGCTGGTCGCTGCCCTGACGGTCGCCGCGCCGGCAGTGGCGCAGGAGGGCATCGCCAACGTCAGCAACTTCGGGGCGCAGTCGTTCAGTTCGCCGAACGACAGCGAGGCGTCACAGAACGGCGAACTCACCTCCGACTTCCCGGCCGGAGGAGTGGTGCAGTCGTTCATCGCGCGCTTCGGCGTCAACGTCAACGCCGATTCGAAGAGCACCAGCCGCTCGAAGCTCGTCGATTTCGAGCACGAGGTCTCCTTCGAGGTGCGCTCGAGCCTTGGCTATACGCTGCGCATCAGCAGCGGATGGGTCGGCGAGATGGCCCGCCGCGCGGACACGCTCGAGTGCGCCGACGCAGTCGTGCTTTCCGGCGTCACCGGCGACGTGATCGCCGGCTTCGGGCTGTCCTCCGGCTCGCTGAGCCTCGCCGACCCGCCCGACATCACGCTGCTGACCAGCGGCGACGAGACCGTCCCGTTCGGCGAGGCGGTCGACGCACAGGTCGTCGTCCGCACCGCGTCGCCGGTCGAGATCCACACGCTGCGCTTCAGCTGGAACGCCGGCGTGATCAGCAACACCTGTGAAGCCGCGCTGCGCATGGGAGCCGACAACGAGTCGACCACCGAATGCACCCTCTGCGAATACCCCGGCGATCCGGCGCGCGTGAAATCGGCCGATGGCCACTTCGTCTTCGTCGAGTTCGTCCAGTCCATGTGCGGCAACGGCCAGGTCGACAGCGGCGAGCAGTGCGACCTCGGCAGCGGCAACGGCTTCGGCGCCTGCTGCGACACCGCGTGCAGGCTCGAGCCCGAGGAGATGCCGTGCCAGGACGATGAGCTGTTCTGCACCGGCGACGGCCGCTGCCGCTCCGGCGTGTGCACCTCGCTCGGCGATCCCTGCGCCGGGCAGTGCGCCGTCTGCGACGAGTCGGCCGACCAGTGCGTCCCCTGCGTGCCGACGCCGACGCCGACCGCCACGCCCGGCGACCCGACGCTGACCGCCACGGCGGACGCGACGGCGACGCCCACGGCACCGACATCCGCCTGCGCCGGCGACTGCGACGGCGACGGCGAGGTGTCGGTGAACGAGCTGATCACCGGCGTCACCATCGCCCTCGGCCAGCGCCCCGCCGCCGACTGCCTCGTTTTGGACGCCAATGGCGACGCCGCGGTGAGCATCAGCGAGCTGGTCGCCGCGGTCGACCGCGCGCTCAACACCTGCGGCTAGCGAAGAGCCTGTTGCGTCTACGGCGAATTCAGATCTCCTCACCCTGACCCTCTCCCTGCGGGCGAGGGGACCCACACAAGTAGCGCGGTGCCTGTCAGGGTCCCCTCGCCCGCAGGGAGAGGGTCAGGGTGAGGGGAGCGCAGTAAGAACGCCGCCGGCCCGGCGCCCGCGCTCAGCGGCGGGCCTGCGGCTCGCCCTCCGAATCCGTGCCGGTGGCGTTGCCGCCGGCGGCGCGGAAGGCAGCACGTGCGGCGAGACTGGCGCGGACGTCGTAGATGTCCTCCTCGCGGCTCCACAGGCCGTCGCGGTAGTGGAGATAGGTCACCGACGGGAAGGCGATCGGCGCGCCGCCGGGATCGCCGGGATTCGGGTAGGCGTTGTCGAGGCAGAAGCACACCTGCCCGGCGTCGATCAGCCGCCACTTCACCGGCGGGAAGTACATGTCCGGTACGCCCGCCATGACCCCCGTGATCCAGGTGCGAATCGCCTCGCGGCCGACGAAGGTCCCGTACTGCGCCTCGATGTACACCGCATCCTCGGTGAACAGGTCGGCCCAGGCGTTCCACTCGCGGCGGTAGGCCCCGACCTCGAGATAGTGGTCGAAGGCGCGCGCGACCTCGTCGCGGCTGGCGGTGGACATAGTGACCTCCCTCAGTTCACGCGCCGCGTCGCCCCGGCCCAGAAGCGTTCGCGCAGCTTGAACTTCTGCAGCTTACCGGTGGCGGTACGCGGCAGCTCGGCCACCAGATCCACCGAGGTCGGGCACTTGAAATGGGCCAGGCGTTGGCGGCAGAACGCCAGCAACTCCTCGCTGCTCGGCGCCGCCTCCGGCCGCGTCACGACCAGCGCCTTCGGCGTCTCGCCCCACTTCTCGTGCGGCACGCCGATCACCGCGCATTCGAGCACGGCGGGGTGCTGGTAGAGGGCGTCCTCGATCTCCGACGAGCTGATGTTCTCGCCGCCCGAGATGATGACGTCCTTCTGGCGATCGACGATGTTGACGTTGCCGACCGCGTCCCACACCGCCAGGTCGCCGGTGTGGAACCAGCCGCCGCGCATGGCCTTGGCCGTCTCCTCGGGTTGCTGCCAATAGCCGGCGAAGACGACGTTGGAGCGAGCGCAGATCTCGCCGACGCTGCGATCGTCCTTCGGCACTGGCGTGCCGGATTCGTCCTGCACCTCGATCTCGACGCCGATGCCCTCGCCGCCGGCGCGGGCGCGGCGCGCCCAGTCGTCGGCGTGCGTCCCGTGCTCGGGCTGCGACACGGTGAGCAGCGGCGCGGTCTCGGTGAGGCCGTAGATCTGGATAAACTGCCAGCCGAGCTCGCGTTCGAGGCGCTCGATGAAGGCCGCCGGCGGCGGGGCGCCGGCGACGGTGCAGCGCGGCCGCGTCCGCACGGCGTGCGCGGCGCGGTCGGGGTAGTCGAGGATGGCGCGCAGCACCGCCGGGGCCATGCAGGCGAAGGTGACGCCCTCGCGCGCGATGAGCGTGAAGATCGTCCGCGGGTCGATGGCGCGCAGAACGACGTGCGTGCCGCCCATGGCGGTGGTGGCGTAGACGCCGCCCCAGCCGTTGCAGTGGAACATCGGCAGCGTCCACAGCTCGACGTCGTCGTGGCGGATGCCGAGATGGGCGATCATGTTGTACGCGTTCAGGTAACAGTTGCGGTGCGTCAGCATGACGCCCTTGGGACGCGCCGTGGTGCCGGAGGTGTAGTTGATCGACACCACGTCGTCCTCGTCGCGCGCCAGTGGCGGCGGCGGCGCCGGCGACGCCGCGTCGACCCAGGCCTCCCAGTCGGTCCAGCCCGGCGGCGCCGCACCGTCGTCCTGGGCGACGATCCAGTGCGCGACGGTGCCGAGGCGCGGCCGGATCTCGTCGACGACGCCGACGTACTCGCGATCGACCAGCACGCAGCGCACGCCGGCGTGGTTGAGGATGTACTCGTGGTCGGCGGCGATGAGCCGGTAGTTGAGCGGCACCAGAATCGCGCCGATCAGGCTGGTGCCGTAAAAGCTCTCGAGAAAGAAGTGCGAGTTGGGGCTCAGGATGCAGACGCGGTCGCCGGGCCCGATGCCCACCCCGCGCAGGGCGTTGGCCAAGCGGTTCGCGCGCGCCGCAAGATCGCCGTAGGTGAAGCGGCGGTCGGCGTCGACCACGGCGAGCTTGTCCGGGTACAGCGTCGCGGCGCGACGGAGGAAGTCGGTGACCAGCAGCGGGACGCGCACCGGCTCAGTCCTCGCGATGCACGGTCGCCGGCGAGAACGCCGGCAGGCAGACGGCGATGTACTCGGCCCCCTCGGCGCCCGGGGTGCGGTAGCTGACCCGTTCGCCGGGCAGCGCGATGAGCGCCTGGCCGGCGTGCACCTCGATGACGCCGAAGTCGTGCTCCACCTGCACCATGCCCTTCAGGACGATGGTGTACTCCGTGAAGTCCGGCCGCTGGCGCGGCTCCTCCCAGCCCCCCGGCGAGCGCATGTGGGCGATGCTCAGGGTCTCGGTCTGCGAGTTCACCCGACCGACGTACTCGTCGATCAGCTTCGGCTTGTTGCCGGCCGCCGCGATGCGCGTCGGCGTGACGATGAGGTGCGGCATGGCCTCCGATATGTCGGGGCGGACGCCGCAGTGCAAGCCGCGACTTACGGGTGATCGGCGCGCAACTGCTCGTAGCGGCGCATGATCTTGCGCACGTAGCCGACTCGCTTGGCGCGCGCGCTGGACATGCGCAGCACCGGTCGCGGCCCCATGTTGTAGGCGGCCATGGCGCGGAACGGGCAGTCGAGCATGCCCTGGAGTTCGCTCAGGTACTGCACGCCGATGCGGACGTTCTCGTGCGGGTCGCGCAGCGTCGCCGCGCCGTTCCACCGCACCCCGGCGCGCTTGGCCACCGCGCGCGCCGTCGATGGCAGCAGCTGCGTGAGGCCGATGGCGCCGCGACCGTTCACCCCCGTGCGGCAGCCGCTCTCGATCTGGATGAGGGCGGTGATGAAGAGCGGGTCGTAGCCGTGCTCGGCGCTCTCCTCGTTGATCGTATCGGCGATGCGCATGCGCTGTGCGTTGGGCAGGCGGTTCGGACAGTCGGTCAGGGCGGCGGCAATGGAGTCGACCGGATCCTTGACCGGAGCCGCCTCGGCAACCGGCTCCGACGCCGGGTCGGCCGAGGAGGGGTCCGCATAGAGCTCGGCGGCGACCACCGAGCGCGGCGCCTCGACCGGGCTCGGCGCCATGTTCAGAAGCCCAATCAGCACCCATCCGCCGGCCAGCCCCAAGCGGAGCGACAGGCGGGAGCGGCCGGGCGTGGCAGTGGCGGGCGTAGTGATGGCAGAGTCCATGGACTGGGAATGGTGTTGCTGCATGGCGCGCGTCCTCCCCTTCGAGCGAGCCGAGTCGTCACGGATGTGCAGCGGCGACAAGGCGGATGGTCGCGGACCCCGGCGCCAAAGGCAACCCAGGCGCCTGTCAAAAGCCCTTATGCCCAGCGCAAGCGATACTCATGCAGGGCGTTCCGCGGACCGGGTGCACGCGGGGGTTGACCATGCTAAACACCTGAATTCATGGCAAACACACCAGCTGTAGGCGACCGCGCGCCGGACTTCACGCTGCCCTCGACGCAAGGACCCGTCAGCTTGAAGAAGGCACTCGGCGACGGCGCGGTGCTGCTGGTCTTCTATCCCGGCGACGATACGCCGGTATGCACCAAGCAGCTGTGCAACTACCGCGACAACCTCTCCGTCTTCGCCGATCTCGGCGTCCAGATCATCGCCATCAACCATCAGGGCGAGGATTCGCACCGACGCTTCGCGGCCAAGCACGAGCTGCCGTTCCCGGTCGTGGCCGATACCGGCGGCGCGGTCTGCCGGCAGTATGGAGCCCTCAACTTCCTCGGCATGGCCAAGCGCGCCCTGGTCCTGGTCGGGACCGATGGACGGATCAAGTGGCGGCGCACCGACTTTCCCATTTTTCACCAGACGGCGGCCGACATCCGCAAAGCGGTGGCGGGGCTGTAAATGAGGCGGGTGGGGGCGCGGCGCGCCCCCACCGCCGCCGAAGTCCGCCACCCCGGGACCCAAACCCGCTGCGTCAGGCCGCGCCGGCCAACGCCTCGGCCAGGTACGGGAGTGCTTCGTCGGCGAGCGACAGGTCCGGCGCCAGGCGCTTGCCGAGCCCCTCGGCGGCCATCAGCGCCAGGTTGACCATCGTCATGTGACTGCTGGCGTGGATGCGGTGCCGGCGCAGGATGTCGAAGATGCGGCCGATCTCGAGGGTCACCTGCAGATTGCCGAGGCCGCGACGCACCAGGCTGTCGACCAGCGCCACCACCTCGGCCTCGTAGGCGTCGTAGTCGGGCGTCGCGCGGTACGGAGCGTGCTCGTAGAACAGGCGCGCCATCGTCCGCCCGTCGCCGGAGGCGAAGGCGAACAGCGTCGCCGCCGTGCGCAGGCGGTCCTCGTCGTCCAGGCGACCGACTAGGCCGAGGTCGAGCAGGACCACCCGGTGCGGCGCGAAGAAGCGCAGATTCCCGGCGTGCAGGTCGGCGTGCACGAAGCCGTGCGAGAAGATCATCCGGCAGACGCAGCGCATGCCGGCGGTGACGACGCGGCGCACGTCGATGGCGTGCGCGTCGATGTCGACCTCGCGCACGCCCTGGACGAACTCCATGGTCAGCACCGCGTCGCTGCACGCCGCTGGGTAGAGGCGAGGGAAGGCGATGTCGGGGTCGGCGGCGAAGTTGGCCTGGAAGCGCGCGTTGTTCGCCGCCTCGACGGTGAAGTGCAACTGCTCCTCGACGGCGGCGCAGAAGATCTGCACCGCCTGGGCGAGTGAGACCAGGCGCAGCGAGGGCACCAGGCGCTCCCCTGCGCGCGCCACCGCGAGCAGAATGGCGCGATCGCGGCGCACCGCGGCGATGATGTCCGGCCGCCGCACCTTCACCGCCACCTCGACGTCGCCGGCGCGCAGTACGGCACGGTGTACCTGCGCCACCGACGCCGCCGCCACTGGCGTCTCGTCGAACGCCGCATAGAGGCTCTCCAGCGGTACCCCGAACTCCTCTTCGACGATGACGCGCACCGCCGCGAACGGGAATGGCGGGACGCGATCCTGCAGCGCCATCAGCTCCGCCACCAGCGGGCGCGGCAGCAGGTCGCCGCGCGTCGAGGCGATCTGCCCCACCTTGATGAACGTCGCGCCGAGCCGCGTACACAAGCGCACCAACGCCACCCCAGCGGCACGCGCCGTCGCATCGTCGCCGCGCCATCGCAACCGGCAACCCAGGAAGGTCGCGGCGGCGGCGAACAGGGCGGCGCAGATCTGCAGGACGCGGCGCGTGGAATCCATCGCCGCAGACTAGAGAAGGCGGTCCGGCTGAGCCAGGGCGCGGATCAGCCGCCGGGGAGCGACGCGCGCACGGGCGCCCGCGCCGGCGGCACCGCCGCCAACGCGTCGCGCAACAGCTCACGCAGGGCCTGGCGGGCGCGATGCAGACAGATCTTCACCGCGTTCGCGGTCACGCAGAGCACCGCCGCAACCTCGTCGGTGTCGAACTCCTCGACATCGCGCAGCAGCACGACGGTACGGTACGACGCCGGCAGGCGATCGATGCACGCGCGCACCATGGCGCGCGTCTCGCCGCGCTCGAGCAGCACGTCGGCGCTCTCCGTTCCGTCGGCGAGATGCTCGTCCCAGTGCCCGTCCGCCGCGAAGCGCGGCAGCAACGTCTCGATCGGCGCTTCCGGCCGGGCGCGCCGGCTGCGCATCCGCATCAGCACGGCGTTGACGACGATACGGTGCAGCCAGGTGGCGAGCCGCGCCTGGCCGTTGAACTGATCGATGTGACGAAACGCCGACAGCAACGCCTCCTGCAGCGCGTCCTCGGCGTCAGCGGAGTTTTCGAGCATGCGCCGGGCCGTCGCCAGCAGGCGGCCGCCGAAGCGGCGCACCAGCTCCGCGTACGCGTCGTCCTCACCGGCTCGCAGGCGCCGCAACAGGGCGGCGTCATCATGGCCCGCCGCACCGGTGCCGGCAGCGGGCTCGCAACGCTCGCAGCGGGTCAGCAGCTCCCGCAGATACCCGGAGCAGCCGACCAACACCGCGCCGCGCGACCGCCAGGCGTGCAACTCCTCCGCGATGGCGGCGTCGGCAAAGGCGACCCCGGCGACGTCGATCAGCGGCGGCTCGCCGGTCGGCCCGCACGCATCATTGTAGGCGCTCTCCAACTCGCCCAGATCCGCCGCCTCCAGCCGCCCCTCGAGATGCAAGTGGATCAACCCCGCATCGCCCTGCCGCTTGATGATTCGCATCATGGCTTCAGCTGGTTGCAGCAGCTGTGCCAAGCGTGACGAGCGGAGGCGTCGGTTATGATTCACTCATGAAGTCAAAGCCATAGGGGATACATCTCGATCTTGACCTGGAGTCCATGTGCCGTGACATTTCGCGGCCCGCGAAACCTCGCGGGCGTGACCACGAAATTTCGCGGGGCCAGGGATTGGTTGCTGTCCCGACCCCTGGGTGTCGAGACAGGCGCTGCCTCGGCATACGCGGCCACCGACCGGCGACGGCTGGCGGACGGCGGGGGGGTGGCTTGTCGCGGCGCGGCGCAGCGGCGAGAGAACGGCCTATGTCCGCCGCCGAGGCCATGGCGCGCGACCTGGTGTCGCGGGCGACGCACCGCACCATCGGGCTGCCCTCGCGCGGCGTCGAGATTGCGCTGCTCGATTGGGGCGGCAGCGGACCTTTGGCCCTGCTGCACCACGCCAACGGCTTCTGCAAAGGCATGTGGGCGGAGGTCGCCGACGCCATCCGCGGGCGCTTCCACGTCGTCGCCATGGACGCGCGCGGGCACGGCGATTCCTCCCGCCCGGACGACCCGCGCGCCTACCAATGGCACCACTTCGCCGAGGATCTGGTCGCCGTCGCCGCGCATCTGGCGCACGAGCGTGGCGGCAAGCCGGTGGCCCTCGGCATCGGCCACTCCTTCGGCGGCACGGCGATGATCGGCGCCGCGGCGCGCCGCCCGAGGCTCTTCGAGCGCCTGCTGCTGGTCGATCCGGTGGTCCCGCCGCCGCCGAGCGCCGGCGTCGATCCCTCCAACGGGCCGCACCTGCGCACGTTGGTCGACGGCGCCCGCCGCCGGCGCGCCCACTGGCCGTCGCGCGCCGCGGCGCGGGCCTACTGCCGCGAACGGCGCTTCTTCTCCGACTGGCGACCGGAAGCGCTCGAGCTCTACCTCCTCGATGGCCTGCGCGCGGCCGCCGACGGCGGCGTTGAACTGAAGTGTCCGGGCGCCGTCGAGGCGGCGGTGTTCGGCAGCAGCACCTCGATCGACCTGTTCGCGCTGGCGGCGCGGGTCACCGCCCCGACGCTCCTGCTGTGGGCGGAGCGCGGCCAGTTCTCGCGCGCGGTGCACGAAGCGCTGGCGGCGACGCTGCGGACCGGACATCTGCGCGCCGTCCCCTGCGGTCACCTCGTGCCGATGGAGCGGCCGGACCTGGTGGTGGCCGCCGTCTGAGCCGGCGCGGCGGCGACGGCGACGCACCCCGTCGCGGCTACCCTTCAGCGCCGCCCTGCCGTAGGGTGCGGCGCATGCGCGGAGACGACCTGTGCTGGCTGTCGCTGGGGGCGGCGTCGGAGTTGATCGCCAGCGGCGCCCTGTCACCGGTCGAGTTGACCGCGGCGGTGCTCGAACGCATCGCGCGCCTCGACCCGATGCTGCACGCGTTCCTCGCCGTGCTGCCCGAGCGCGCCCTGGCGGCGGCGCGCTCGGCCGAGGCGGAGATCGCGGCGGGGCGGCGGCGCGGGCCGTTGCACGGCGTGCCGGTAGCGGTGAAGGACCTCTGCGACCTGGCCGGCACGGTCACCACGTGTGCGTCGACGGTCCGCGGCGCGCAGCGCGCCGCGACCGACGCCACCTGTGTCGCGCGCCTGGCGGATGCCGGCGCGGTCATCGTCGGCAAGACCAACCTCACCGAGTTCGCCCTGATGGGCTACCACCCCGCGCTGCCGCGCCCGCGCAATCCGTGGCGCCTCGACTACGACACCGGCGGCTCGTCGAGCGGCTCGGCGGCGGCGGTCGCCGCCGGCCTCTGCGGCGCCGCCCTGGGCACCGACACCGGCGGTTCGATTCGTCTGCCGTCGGCGTGGTGCGGGGTCGTCGGCCTGAAGCCGACCTGGGGCCGCGTCAGCCGCGCCGGCGTCTTCCCGCTCGGCGCCTCGCTCGATCATGTCGGGCCGCTGGCGCGCTGCGTCGCCGACGCCGCGCTGCTGCTCGACGCCCTCGCCGGTGCCGACCCGCGCGACCCGACCGCCCTGCGCGCCGCGCCGCCCGCCTGCGGCGCGGCGCTGGCGGCCGGCGTGCGGGGACTGCGCATCGGCTGGGACGACGCCTTTGTCGCCGCCGGCGCGCATCCGCTGGTCGCCGCCGCCGTGCGCGCGGCGCTGCGCGTCCTGGCCGATGCCGGCGCGCAGATCGTCGAGGTCCGCCTGCCGCCGGTCGACGACCTGCTGCACGCCTGGCCGGTGCTCTGCGGCGGTGACGCCGCCGCCGCCCACGCCGCCACCTGGCCGGACCGCGCCGACGACTATGGGCCGTCGTTCCGCTCCTTCCTCGCCTACACCGACACCTTGTCCGCCCGCGACTACGCCGTCATGCACGAGCGCCGTCTGGCCTGGCGCGGCGCGCTGCGCGGCGTCTTCGAGACCATCGACGCGCTCGCCTGCCCGTCCGCCTTCTCGACCGCGCTGCCGCTCGACGCCATCGATGCCTCCGGGCCGTTCTCGCCCGACATCGCGCCGTTCATGCGCTTTACCGCGCCGTTCAATTTCAGCGGCAGCCCGACGCTGTCCGTGCCCTGCGGCTTCACCGCCGACGGCCTGCCGCACAGCGTCCAGTTCGTCGGCCCGCTCCTCGGCGAGGCGCTGCTGTGCCGCATCGGCCACGCCTACGAGCAGGCGACCGAGTGGCATCACCGGCGGCCGCCGCTGCCCTGACCCTCGTCGCGGACGCCGTCCGTAGCCGCGCATCGCAGCGGGCGCCGATTGCGCCCCCGCGGCGCGCGCGTTAGCAACTTCGCATGCTCGTCCGCGTCGCCATGCTGCTGCTCGCCGCGCTGACCGGCGTGGCGCCGGCCGCGGAGCCTCCGGCAGCCGGCTTGCGTTTCGTGCGCGCCGGCGCGCCGCCGCGCCTGCTCGACGCCGCCACCCTGGCGCGGGAGTGCGGCGCGGTCACCGTCGAACTCGACGACCCATACTACGGCACGCGCAAACGCTTCCGCGCCTGCCCCCTCGCCACCGTCTTACTTCTCGGCCTCGGCAAACCCATCGACGCCTTCGCGGGCGAAACGGTCTTCTTCCGCGCCCGCGACGGCTACGCCAAGCCGGCGCCGGCCGCCCTGCTCGCCGAAGCGGGCGGCTTCGTCGCCTTCGCCGACGCCGATCACGCGCGCGGCGACGCGCCGGGCTGGCAGCCGATCGACCGCAAGCAGGTCGATCCCGGACCCTTCTACGTGGTCTGGACCGGCGCCGAGCAACAGGACACGCACCGCTACCCGTGGCCGTACCAACTGCTCGAGATCGAGGTGGCGCCGATCGAACGCCTCTACCCGCACATCGCGCCGACCGGCATGGCGGCGGATTCGCCGGCCCAGGCCGGCTACGCGGTGTTCCGCGCGCAGTGCATCGCCTGTCACGCCATTAACGGCGAGGGCGGCACGATCGGCCCGGACCTCAACGTCCCGCGCAGCATCGTCGAGTACCGGCCCGCCGCGCAGATCAAAGCCTACGTGCGCGACCCGGCCAGCTTCCGCTACACCAGCATGCCCGCCCACCCGGCCCTCAGCGACCGGCAGCTCGACGACCTGATCGCCTACTTCACCGCCATGCGCGATCGCAAACACGACCCGGGCCGCGCTCGGTGAGCCCCGTGCCGCTGCCGCTGTGCGGCACCCTGCTCTACGAGGCCGCGACGCCGCTCGCGACGCCGCACGGGCGCTTTGACGCGCACGCCTTCCGCGACCTCGCCGCCCGCCAGCCGCTGCTGGTGATCGCGCGCGGCGACTGCCGCGGCGCCGCCCCGCTGCTGGCGCGCGTGCACTCGTCGTGCATGACCGGTGAGAGTTGCGGCGGCGCCGATTGCGACTGCGCCCAACAGCTCGACGCGGCGTTGGCGCGCATCGCCGCCGCCGGACGCGGGGCGCTGTTCTACCTCCTGCAGGAAGGTCGCGGCGCCGGCTTCATCGCCAAGGCGCGAGACCGCATGCTGGTGCAGGCCAGCCGCGAGCGCGTCACCACGTTCGACGCATACGCCCGCCTCGGCCTCGACGGCGACTGCCGCCGCTACGAGGCGGTCGCCTTCGCCTGCGCCGCGCTCGACATCACCGCGCCGCTTCACCTGCTCAGCAACAACCCCGTCAAGGTGGCCGCGTTGCGCGCCGCCGGCGTCCTCATCGCCGACGCGGCGCCGACGGCGCACGCGCCGCTGGCGCACGCCCCGTCGCCCTTCAACATCCGCTACCTGACCGCGAAATCCCGCTCCGGACACGTCTTCGCCGCCGCCGCGCCGCCGGCGGCCGCCGCGGAGCCACCCGAAGCGGTGCAGATCGTGCCCCCCACGGCGCTGGCCGACGCGCCGCACCTGCTGCACGTCGCCTCCTATCTCCTGCCGGTGCGGGCGCTGGCCCCGGCGGAGGGCGCGCACTGGTTCCGGCTGCACGCCTGGGTCGACCGCCACAGCGGCGCCGAACGCCTCGTCCTGACGCTGGCCCGCGACGGCGCCGCCACGCCCCTCATCCACGTCCATGCCGAGACCCTGCTCGGACGCTTCCCGCGCGAGGATCGCCGCGACCCGTGGCGCGAGGCGCTGACGCAGCTCGCCGCGCGCGGCGCCGGCGCGGCGCTGTTCCTCGTCCATAACGACCCGACCCTGGACGACCCGGCCCTGCAGCCCGGCGGCGCCGCCGCCGATGTGGTGGCGGGCAACCCGGATCTCATCCGCCTCCTCGCCCACCACCTGCCCCGCCGCGGGGAGCTGCTCACGCCCCACCCGCGGCTCGCGGCGGCACTGGGCGCCTGAGCCGGACGCGATGGCGCGGCGATGACCTGGCGCACCTCGCACCGCCGCCTCGCCGCGCGCATCGACGGCGCGCCGGCGCTGCTGCGCGCCGTGGCGACACAACGCCTGCCGCGCCTGCCCTTTCTACCCGCCGCCGCGCGCGCCATCTGCGTCACCGGCGTCGGCAGCTCC
>Ga0105044_10000724_pt1 | contig 41655 bp, 36 predicted proteins | sample MAT01_FD_78092 | JGI IMG/M metagenome (GOLD analysis project Ga0105044, IMG submission 78092) | Freshwater microbial communities from Lake Fryxell liftoff mats and glacier meltwater in Antarctica - MAT-01 | ecosystem: Environmental > Aquatic > Freshwater > Ice > Liftoff microbial mat | place...
AGGCGGGGGTGGCGCTGTCGGGGATTGACCTGATCGTGCATGGCACCACGACCACCACCAACGCCGTGCTGGAACGCACCCTCAGCCGGACGGGGATGATCACCACCATGGGATTTCGCGACGTGCTGGAACTGGGCCGCCGCACGCGGCCGCAGGCCTATGGCATGCATGGCCGCTTTGTCCCCGTTATCCCGCGCGATCTGCGCCGCGAGGTGCCCGAGCGGATGGAGGCGCGGGGCCGGGTCCTGACCCCCCTGGACGAGGATGCCGTCCGGCGCGAGGTGGCAGCGCTGCTGGAGGCGGGTTGCGAGAGTCTGGTGATCCACTTCCTGCACTCCTACGCCAACCCTGCGCATGAGTTGCGCGCGGCAGAAATTGCCGCCGGGGTCTGGCCAAACGCCTACATCACCTGCGGCCATGCGCTGCTCTCTGAAAGCCGGGAGTATGAACGGGGGGTGACCGCGGCGGTGAACGCCTCGGTCCAGCCTTTGCTCGAACGTTATGTTTCCCGGTTGGCGGCGGAGCTTGCGACGCGGGGCTATGCCCATGACCTTCTGGTAATGAACGGTAATGGCGGCATGGTTTCCGCCGCCCACGTCGCGCGCGAGGCGGTCAAGACGGTGATGTCCGGCCCTGCCTCTGGCGTGATGGCGGCGATTGCAACGGGGCGGCGGGCGGGCATGCCGGATCTGCTGACCTATGACATGGGCGGCACCTCCACCGATGTCGCGATGATCCGGGGGGGGCAGGCGCCGGTCTCGAACGAGATCGAGGTCGATTATGCCATGCCGATTCATGTGCCGATGGTGGATGTGCGCAGCGTGGGGGCGGGGGGCGGGTCCATTGCAAGGGTCGATGCCGGGGGCATCCTGCGGGTGGGACCGGAGAGTGCGGGGTCCACCCCCGGGCCGGTTTGCTATGGGCGGGGGGGGACGCGCGTGACCATTTCGGACGCGAACCTGATCCTTGGCCGCTTGCCCGCCGCCCGCTTTGGTGCGGCGTCCGGGGCCGCGCACCAGGCGATGGCCGATCAGATCGCAGGGCCCCTCGGACTGACGGTCGAAAAGGCGGCGGAGGCCGTGCTGCGCATCGCCAACATCCATATGGCCGGGGCAATCCGGATGGTGTCGCTGTCGATGGGCGCCGACCCGCGCGATTTCGCGCTGTTCGCCTTTGGCGGCGCGGGGCCGCTGCACGCCGTGGCGCTGGCCCGCGAGCTGGGCATTCCCCGCGTGCTGATCCCTGCGCGCCCGGGCATCACCAATGCGCTCGGCTGTGTGGTGGCGGATCTGCGCCATGACTTTGTGCGCACGGTGAACCAGCCGCTGGATCTGGCCGAAATGGCGGCTTTGCACCGCATCCTTGCCGCGCAGCAGGCCGAGGGTCAGCGCCTGATTGCCGCGGAAAAGATCACGCTCACGAACGTGGAAACGCGCGCCTTTGCCGACATGCAGTTCGTGGGGCAGACGCACCTGCTGCGCGTGCCCCTGCCATCGCTGACCCCCATGCGCGAAGACCTGCAGGCCCTGTTCGAGGCCGCCTATCATGCGCGCTTTCGGGTCAGCCTGCCGCAAATCCGGGCGAACCTCGTCAACCTTGCCGTCTCGGTGATCGGCACCCGGCCCGAGGTCGACCTGTCCCGCCTGATCGACCCCTTGGGGCGGCTGACGCAGGCCAAACCCTCGGGGCAGCGCCGGGTCTGGTTCGGCGACGGCTTTGTCGACACGCCCGTCTATTGGCGCGACAATCTGCCTTTGGCGCTGGACCTTGCGGGGCCCGCGATCATCGAGCAGATGGATACGACGAGCCTCATCGAACCCGGCGCCCGCGTGGCCTCGGACGCCGATGGCAACCTGATCGTGGCGGTGACGCATGCCTGACCTCGACCCCATCACCCTTGCCGTCATCCAGGCGGGTCTGCAGCAGGTCTGCGACGAGATGGACCTTACCTTTTCGCGCGCCGCGTTCAGCCCGGTGATTGCCGAGGCGAATGACCGCTCGGACGGGATCTACTCGGCCACCGACGGCGCGCTGATCGCGCAGGGCGCAAAGGGTCTGCCGGTGTTCGTGGGGGTGATGCAGTTTTCCACCCGCGTGCTGATCGAGCGGATCGCGGCTGGCGTTACGGCAGCCCCCGAGCCGGGAGACATCTACATCGTCAACGACCCCTATCTTGGCGGCACGCATCTGATGGATGTGCGCTTTGCCGCGCCGGTCTGGAGGGAGGGGCGGATTTTCTGCTGGCTGTCGAACACCGGGCATTGGCCCGATACAGGCGGCGCGGTTCCGGGCGGTTTTTCGGCCAGTGCAACTAGTTCGGAGCAGGAAGGGCTGCGCCTGCCGCCGGTGAAGTTGTTCAAACGTGGCACAATGGACACCGAGATCTGGCAGATCATCTGCTCCAACATCCGGGTGTCGGAACAGCGGATCGGCGATGTGACGGCACAGGCCGCAGCCCTTCTGGTCGGGGAGGAGCGGCTGGTGGCGCTTCTGGACCGCTACGGCGATGCGACGGTGACCGACGCCATCGCCGCGATGCGGGTTCTGGCCGCGCGGCAGATGCGGGCGATGATTGCCCTTGTGCCGCCCGGAAAGCACGAAGCGCGCGCCTATATCGACAGCGACGGGGTGGTGAACGAACCCCTGACCATCGCCCTGAGCGTCGAGCGGGTGGGAGAGGCGCTGCGCTTTGATTTCACCGGGTCTTCGGCACCCTGCGCAGGCCCGATGAACTCGGTCCGGGCCACGACGCTTTCCTCCGTCTACCTGGCCGTGCGGCATGTCTTTCCAGATGTCCCGCTGTCCTCGGGGGCGTTCGAGCCTTTGGAGGTGACGGGTATCGAAGGCACTTTCCTTGACGCGGCTTATCCGCGCCCGGTGTCCGGCTGTGCGGCCGAAGTGTCACAGCGCATTGCCGAGGCGGTGTTTGCGGCACTGGTTCAGGCGCTGCCGGACCGGGTGACAGCGGCCCCAGCAGGCACCAGCGGCAACTTTTGCCTGGGCGGGCATGACCCGGAAAAGGCGCGCGACTATGTGATGTATCAAATCTCGGGCGGTGGGTATGGCGGGCATCCCGACCATGACGGGCTTTCGAACGGCTGCTCTACCATCGGGATCTCCAAGGCCCCGCCGGTCGAGATCATGGAGCAGACCTACCCGGTCCTCTACCGCCGCTATGCGCTGCATGAAGGCTCGGGCGGGGCGGGGGAGTTCCGGGGAGGCTTTGGTCTGGACTACGAGATCGAGATCCTGCGCGGAACGGCGCGCGCGTCTTTCGTGATGGACCATGGCAGGTTCGGGCCGCAAGGCGCGCACGGCGGCGGCTGCGGTGCGGTGAACCAGGTCGAAGTAACCCGCGGCGGCGAGGTGTTCGTGCCCCCGCATCTGTCAAAAGCGCAAGACATCCCCCTTGGCCCGGGAGATCGGGTGCACGTGCGCACGCCGGGTGGCGGCGGCTACGGCCCCCCCGCCGCGCGCGACCCGGCGGCGATTGCCGAGGATGTGCGTCTTGGCCGCTACTCCGCCGCGGAGGCGCTGCATCTCTGGGGACAGGCCCGGACCTGACGAAAGCCCCGCGCCTGCCGCTCTTTGACGGCCCGCCCGCCACAGAGCCTGACGCTGCCCCGCCTTGTCGACAAGGCGGGGAGGAGATTCGCGAGGATAATATGGGCCTGCGGGGCTTGCGTCCTGCCCTTGGGCAGTGTCTCGTGCCCGCGCGAAAAGCGTATAGGAGGAATGCATGTTGTTGGCCTATAAGGAAATCGACGGTCGGCTGCAGCCGCTTGGCAAGGACGAGCCGTTGTCTGCCGCACTGTGGATCGACCTCTTTCGCCCCACGCCTGACGAAGTAGCGGCAGTTCGCGCCTTCAACGTCGAGGTGCCCACACTGGAGGACATGCAGGAGATCGAGATCTCCAACAGACTTTATCGCGATGGCGGCACCGACTATCTGACTGTGATCATGACGGCACATCATCACGATGATGAAGGGCTCTCGGCCCCGGTGACGTTCATTCTGCGACAGGGATTGCTGGTGACGGCGCGCCACGAGCGAAGCCGCCCGTTTGAAACCTATCCGATGCGCGCCGAAAAGGTCGGACCCGGCTGTGCCAATGCCAACCGGATTTTCTTGTCGCTGGTGGAGGAATGCATCGGAAGGCTGGCTGATCATCTGGAAGCCGTCGGCCGTGCGCTCGACGAAGTGGCGCGTGCGGCCTATCAGCCGACCAAGGCGCGGATGAAACAGGCGGCACTGGAAGCGGGGCTCAGGCGCGTGGGACGCTCGGGCGAGTTTTTGGGAATGATCCGGCTGGCGCTCTTGACGCTGAACCGCGCGCTCGGCTTTTACGCCCATACAGAGCATGAACGGCAAGGCGATGAGGGGCTGGAAAAGGTCTTGGCGCAGTTGGTAAAGGATCTGATGGATCTGGAGGTACATTCCGATTTTCTTTCTGGGCGCGTGCAGCTGGCCTCGGATGCCGCACTCGGGATCATCAACCTCGAGCAGACGGCGACGACCCGGATCGTGTCGGTGGTGGCTGTGCTGTTCCTGCCGCCGACGCTGATCGCCTCGGTCTACGGGATGAACTTTCAGATGATGCCGGAACTGGCGCAGCCCTGGGGCTATCCTGCGGCGGTGGGGTTGATGCTGGCCTCGGCGCTTGGGGCCTGGGGGTGGATGAAATGGCACAACTGGCTGTAAGGGGCTGATTGGCGCTGGTCAGGCCTGTTTGCGGCGGCGGAAGCCTCCGGCGGGGATATTTGTGCAAGGTGATGGGGCTGGGGTCAAACCCAGATCTGGTCGGGGTCCGGCAGGGGGATCGCGTCCAGAAGATCGCGGGTATAGGCCGATTGCGGGGCGGCAAAGAGGTCGGCGGTCGCGGCCTCTTCGACGATCTGACCCTGATGCAGCACGATGACCCGCTGACAGAGGCGGCGGATCACGCTGAGATCGTGGCTGATGAAGGCGAGCGTCAGGCCGAGGTCGGCCACCAGGCGTTCCAGCAGCTGCAGGACCTGGGCCTGGGTGGAGACGTCGAGGCCGGAGACGATTTCATCCGCGAGGATGAACTCGGGCATGAGGGCGATGGCTCGGGCAATTCCGACGCGCTGACGCTGGCCGCCGGAAAGTTCGTGCGGGTAGCGGCGGGCAAGAAGGCGGGGCAGGCCCACGTGGTCCAGCGCCTCGGCCACGCGGGAGGCGATGTTGTCTATTCCGTGCAGCGCCAAAGGGTTGCCGATGATGGTGCCCACCCGGTGACGCGGATTGAGCGCGCTCATCGGGTCTTGAAAGATCATCTGGAAGCGGCGGCGCAGGGGGCGCAGGGAGGCCGCGTTCAGATGGGTGATGTCGGTGTCGGCAAAGCGGATGCTGCCGCCCGAAGGCTCCAGCAGGCGCACGAGTGCCCGGCCGAGCGTCGATTTGCCCGAGCCTGAACCGCCGACGATGCCGATGATGGCGCCGCGGGGAACGTCGAAGCTGAGGCCCTTCAGGATCTCGATCCGCGGGGCGGGACCGAGGAGGGGTTTCGCGGTCAGGTCGGCGAGCGACAGTCGCAGATCGCGCACCTCATAAAGCTTATCCATGCCAGCTCCGGTCTGCCGATGCGACCTCGGCCCGGACCGCCTCGATCACCGCGTCCGGCACCGGGATGAGCGAGCTTTCAGGGTCGGTATATTTTGGCGTGGCCGCAAGCAGGGCACGCGAATAGGCGTGTCGGGGGGAGGCAAAGAAGCGGCGCACGTCCGTGTCCTCGACCACGTGGCCCGCATAAAGGACCGACAGGCGCTGACACACCTTGGAGACTACGCCCAGATCATGTGTGACAAACAGAAGCGCCGTGCGTTGCCGCGCCTGCAGGCCCGCGATCAGCCGCAGGATTTGCTTCTGCACCGTCACGTCAAGGGCAGTCGTGGGCTCGTCCGCAACAATCAGCTTCGGCTCGGCGGCAAAGGCCGACGCGATCAGGATGCGTTGCCGCATGCCCCCGGAAAGCTCATGCGGATAGGCGCGCAGCACCCGGGCGGGATCAGCGATCTGTACCTCCCCCAGAAGGGCCAGCGCCCGGGCATCGGCTTTTGCCCGGTCCCAGCCGAGGATGTCGACCAGCCGGTCGGTGATCTGCGGCGCGATCCTGCGGGAAGGGTTGAGCGCCGTGAGCGGGTCCTGCGGGATCAGCGCGCAGGACGCCCCGATGCGCCGACGCCGCTCGGTCGGGGGCAAGGTCAGAAGGTCGGTGCCATCGAGCAGGATCTGCCCTGCGACCACCTCCACCGCGCGCGGAAGGATACCCAGAATGGCCTTGCCGATCATCGACTTGCCTGCACCGCTTTCACCGACCAGCCCGTGCACCTCGCCCGCAGCCACCGCCAGCGACACCGACCGCAACAGCCGCTCCCGCGCGCCGTGCACCCGGATCGACAGATCACGCACCTCAAGAAAGCTCACCGCAACACCGGGTCGTAGTGGTCCTTCAAGCCCTCGCCAAGCTGCGAGAAGGCGAGGACGGTGAGAAACAGCGTGAAAAGCGGGAAGACCAGCACCCACCAGGCCTGATGGATCGAGGTCCGCCCCTCGGCGATCATGCCGCCCCAGGTGGGGTCGTCGGTCGAGATCGAAAGGTTCACGAAAGACAGGATCGCCTCGACAATGACGGCAATCCCCATTTCCAGCGTCAACAGGACCACGATGGTCGGCAGCACGTTCGGCAGGATCTCGGCCCACATCGTGGAGGCGAGGCCCCGGCCCGCGACCTCGGCGGAAGCCACGTAATCCATCGCCCCCTGCGCCATCGCCTCGGCCCGGATTACCCGGGCAAAGCGCGTCCAGTCGATGACGACGATGGCAATGATGATCGACCAGAGCCCCGGCCCCAGCACGGCAATCAGCAGGATCGAGAACAGGATCGGCGGAAAGGCCATCCAGATGTCGATGAGGCGTGAGATTACAAGGTCGACCCAGCCGCGCAGGACCCCGGCGAGCAACCCGAGCGTCGCGCCGATCACGCAGGTGACGGACCCCGCGACAAGCGCCACGGTCAACGCCACACGCGCACCATGCAGGATGCGGCTTGCCACGTCCCGCCCGAGACTGTCGGTGCCGAGCCAGTAACCCGGCTCCGCCCCCGCCAACCAGAACGGCGGCAGCCGACCGAGGAACAGGTCCTGCGCCAACGGGTCCTTCGGCGCGATCCAGGGCGCAAGGAGCGCGCCCAGTACCAGAAGCCCAAGCCATACGGCCGAAAGCCAGAGCCGCGCCCCCGCCCGCCGCCTGACTTGCCCGCGCCCGTCGCCGATCCTGTCAGCCATGCCGGAGCCTGGGGTTCAGCGCGGCATAGCACAAATCCACGGTCAGGTTCACCGCCGTGAAGATCGCCGCAAACAGGATCACGATCCCCTGGATCAACGGCAGATCGCGGTTCACCACCGCATCGATCGCCATGTTGCCAAGGCCTTCGTAGGAAAACAGCCGCTCGATGATCACGGTGCCGCCGATCAGAAAGGTGAACTGCACCCCCACCAGCGTCAGCGTCGGCAGGATCGCATTCGGCAGCGCCTCGCGTCGGATCACCGCCGCCTCGCTGTAGCCCTTGGTCCGGGCGAGGGTGACATAATCGAGATGCATCGTCTCCTTGAGGCTCTGCTTCAACAGCTGTCCGATGATCGCCGCCAGTGGAATGGCCAGGGCGAGGGCGGGCAGAAACATGTGTGCCAGCAGGTCTGCCGTCAGATCCAGCCGCAGCCGCAGCAGGCTCTCCACCAGATAGAACTCGCTCACGAACGGCAGATCGAGCGAGGGTGTGACCCGGCCCGAAATATGAAAGACCGGCCAAAGCACCCCAAACACCAGAATCAGGGCCAACCCCCACAGGAAATCCGGCACCGACAAGGCCATCCCGTTGGCCACGTCAATCGCAGCTTCGGTCCTCGTTCCGCGCGCCCGTGTTCCCGTCAACGCAGCAAATCCCCCCAGCCCCACCGCCATCACGAGCGCGAGTACCGACAATTCCAGCGTCGCGGGCAACCGCCCCAGCACGAGGTCAAGAACCGGCTGCCGGGCGCTGATGGATACGCCAAAATCGCCGCGAAACACCCCGGCGAGCCAGATCGCGAACTGCTCGGGGATTGACTTGTCAAGCCCGTACATCGCCGTCAGCCGCGCGATGTCGGCCGCCGTGGCCCCCGGCGGCAGCATCATCGCGATGGGGTTGCCGGGCACCACCCGGATCACCACGAACACGATGACCGCGACCCCCGCCAGCGTCACCGCCGTCGTCAGCACCCGCACCAGAAGCACCCGAAGAAACGGCATTCATCCCTTGCAGACGATCACCCGTCTGCTCCCTTCATCTTTGTGCAAATATCCTGCAGGGGGTCCGGGGGACGCAAAGTCCCCCGGCCTGCGCGGAGCTTACGCCCGCTTCATCAGATGCGGCAACAGCGCGCCAGAGGCATGCGGCGTCACCACCACTCCCTTGGCCGACAGGATCGGCTGCACGTATTGCAAGAGCGGAATGACCAGCGCATTTTCCGCCACAAAGCGGTCGACAGCCTTCCAGCCCTCGATGCGTTTGGCCTCATCCGCCTCGCCCCACAAGGGGCCGATCATGCCGATCAGGTCCTCGCCATCCCAGACCGAATGTGGGCTCGGCCCGAACATCGCAAAGCCGGTCGAGGTCGTCGGATCACCGACCGAGTTGCCCCAATTGTAGAAAGCCGCAGGAGCGAGCTGGTCCGCCGCGCGCAGCTCGTAGTGCTTGGCGATCTCATAGACCTCGATCTCCGCCTCGATCCCGACCTTTCGCCACAGCCCAACGATGGCCTGGATCATCTCGTAGTCCTTGGGCTTGAACCCCTTTGTCGTCTGGATCTTGAATTTCACCGGATTGTCGGGCGAATAGCCGGAGGCGGCCAGCAGCTCGATGGCCTTCGCCTCATCGTAAGGCACAGCGATGCCCGCATCATAGGCGTCGTATTGCGGCGTCTCCAGCGTGTCGATCTTGACGCCATATCCCGACAGAAGGCGGTCGATGATCGCCTGCTTGTCGATGGCATGGGCCGCAGCCTTGCGCACGTTGGGGTCGAGCATCACGTCGGTATCATTGAGGAAGATCATCCCGATATCCGACACCGGCGCCGCAGAGCCGTTCAGCGTGGTCTTGAGGCGGTCGTATTCCTCGTAGGGCATCTCCAGCGTGACATGACTGTTGCCGGATTCCACCTCGGCCACCCGGGCTGCAGCGTCCGGCACGAACTTGATCGTTACCGTGTCGAACTCGGGCTTGCCCCCCCAATAGTTGGCATTGGCCTTGAGGCGGACAAAGGCGTTGCGTTCGAATTTGTCGACCATGTAGGGGCCGGTCCCGATCGGGGCAGCCTCGAACCCTTCGGCGCCCACCTTTTCGTAGTAGGCCTTGGGCAGCACGTAGCCGGTCAGGAAATACATCCACTTGAAGATCGTGGGTTCAAACCGCGCGACATCGGCGGTGACGGTGTTGCCCTCGGCCTTGATGTTGGCAAGTGTCGACCAGATGAACTGGATCGGGTTGCCGGTCTTCTCATCGGCAGCGCGGGTCAGCGACCAGGCCACATCCTCGGCGGTGAAGGGGCTGCCGTCATGCCAGGTCACCCCCTCGCGCACGGTCATCGTGACCTTGGTCTTGTCATCGTTCCAGCCCCATTCGGTCAGAAGCCCGGGCGCCGGTTTCAGATCGGGTTGCTGCAGGATGAACTGATCGAAGACCGACTGGTAGATGCCCTGGATCGTCGGGTTCACCGCTGACAGGCCCACCGTAGGGTCCCAGCTCGGCAGGTTGACGTTATAGGCGATCACAAGCTCTTCGATACCTTGGGCGCGGGCAGGCAGCCCGGTGACGCCCAAAGCCGCACTGGCGGCCGAAAGTTGCAGGAGGGTCCGGCGGTTGAGGTTCATGGTGGTCTTCCCTGTTGGTTGCTGTTTTTTGGTCTTTTGGTCGGTCGGTCGCGCAGTCAGGTTCCGGCGAGTTTGCGGGCCAGCAGAAAGCCCGGCCCGGCCCCGGTTCCCGCCCCGGGCCAGACGGCTGCCCCGGTCAGGTGCAGCCCCTTGATCGGGGTTGATCCATCGGCATGCCCCCGCTCCGGGCGGAACAGGAAGTTCTGCGCCAGATGATGGCTGCCGCAAAGCTGGTCCCCGCCCACCAGGTTGGGGTTCTCCGCCTCCAGTTCTAGCGGACCGACCACACGGCGGCCAAGGATTTTCGCGCGGGTGCCGGGGGCGTAGCGTTCCAGAATATCCAATGCGCGCGCGGCAAAGGGTTCCGCCACCGTTGCCCAGTCGGTCGCCGGGAACTCCCCCGCCGCATCGCCCCGGATCGTCGCGGGAACCATGCGCACCTGCACCCACAGGACATGCTTGCCCTCAGGTGCGCGGGTGGGGTCCTGGCCGGTCGGCTGGCCTACGACGAGGATCGGTTCATCCGGCAAAAGCCCCGCCTTTGCCTGCTGATAGGTTTGCGCCATCTGATCAAGGCTCGGGGCCAGATGGACGTAGGCAAACCGCTGCAACGCCGGCCCTGCGGCCCAGTCGGGCAGGGCAGACAGCGCAAGGTGAATCATCATCGTCCCGGGCGCATGAGAAAACCGGGCCATCGCGCTGTCGAACTGTGGCGTGGTACCACCTGTCAGCCGGGGCAGGGCGCCTGGCGCCACGCCTGCGATCACCGCCCGGGACGCGGTGATCCGTCGGCCGCCCGCAAGCTCCACCCCTGTTGCGCGCCCGTTCGCGTGCAGCACGCGTGCCACCGGCACGCCGCATTCAACCACCCCGCCGCGCGCCCGGATCGCAGAGACCAGCGCCGTGATGATCGTATCTGCCCCGCCCGCCCCCAAGGCCATGCCGAAGGCCTGCCCCGCCATCCCCTCCAGATAGGGAAACAACCCGCCCCCCGCCACATCGGGCGCAAAGTCGAGATGCATCCCCCAGGCGCCCAGCATCGTCTGCACATGCGGGCTTTCAAACGTCTCGCCAAGCCAGGCCCGCGGGCTCAGCGTCAAAAACCGCGCGAGGTCGAGCGTGCCCGCAACCCCGTGGCGGCGAAGTGTTTTGAATATGAAATATGCGAGCGACCGGCCCGCCATCGGACTGCCCAGAAGGCCGAAGATCGTCTCGGCCCGGCGCGGAAAATCAGCCGTCAGGCTGCCCCAGACCGCGGCGTCCTTCGTGGAGAAAGCGGCGATCCCGGCGGTCGTTTCGGCAATGTCGGTCGAGACCCCGCACCAGCTCCCGTCGGGAAAGGCAGTCGCGAAAGGCCGCGTGACCGGAACAAAGCTCATCCCGTGGCGCGCAAGCTCCGCCCCATGGGTCTTGACGAAGGCCGAGGCTGCAAAGAGCGACAGGTTCATCGCCGCCCAGTCATGGCGGTAACCGGGCAGAGTGTACTCCCCCGTCTTGACCGCGCCACCCGGGATCGACGCCTGTTCAAACACGCCGACCCGCCAGCCCCGCGACGCAAGATGCAGCGCGCAGGCCAGCGTGTTGTGCCCCGCCCCGATCAATACCGCGTCGAAAGCATCGGCCATCATGAACCCCGTTGACGGATGGATATTTGCAAATGCAAATAAAGCTGTCTAGCGTGATTCTGAGTGCGGTGGGGACGGCGGCCAAGGCTGCGCGCGCTGGACCAAATAAAGGCCGGCCAGGATTGGCCCGCAACAGGGAGAGACGGATGACTTCGGCACATGTGTTGACGAACCTTGCAGGGATGCTTGCTTCGGGCGGGATCGAGGTGGTGGATTGCTCGGGCGTGCTCGGGCCGGAGACGCCGCTGCTGAAACTTCCCCCCGATTTTGCCAAGGACACGCCGCCGATCAAGATCCACAAGATCAGCGAGTATGACAAGGACGGCCCGTTCTGGGCGTGGAACTGGCTGGAACTCGGCGAGCATTCGGGCACCCATTTCGATGCGCCGCACCACTGGATCACCGGCAAGGATTATGCCGACGGCTACACCGACAGCCTTCCGGTGCAGCGGCTGGTGGCGCCGGTCAATGTGCTGGATTTCAGCGCGGAGTGCGGCGCGGACCCGGATTTCCTGCTGACCATCGACCATGTGACGGCATGGGAGGCGGAACATGGCGCGATTGGTGCCGGGGAGTGGGTGGTCTTTCGCTCTGACTGGGACAAGCGCGCACATGACGAAGCGATGTTTCTGAACGCGAACGAGACCGGGCCGCACACCCCGGGGCCGACGCCCGAAGTGATCGACTACCTCTTGTCGAAGGGCATCGTCGGCTGGGGCAGCCAGTGTATCGGCACAGATGCGGGGCAGGCGGGCGGGATGACGCCGCCCTTTCCCGCCCATAACCTCTTGCACAAGAACAACTGCTACGGTTTGGCGTCGCTTGCCAACCTCGACAGGCTGCCCGCCAAGGGCGCGATCCTGATTGCAGCACCGCTGAAGATCAAGAACGGCACCGGCTCGCCCATTCGGGCGCTGGCACTGGTGGCGCGCGGCTGACCGGGGCGGGGTGGGGTGGTCGATCGCGTCATCATAGGGTCCGGCATCAACGGTCTGGTCGCGGCCGGCCTGTTGGCGCTGAAGGGCGACGAGGTGCTGCTGCTGGAACGCGAGGCACGTCTTGGCGGCTGCCTTGTGACCGAAGATCTGCTTCCCGGATTTGCTCATGACGCGATGGCGGCAACCTTCGTTCTGTTCATGACCTCGCCCGCAGGGGCGGCTCTCGGGCCGCACCTTGCGCGGCACGGGTTCGACTGTTGCCACACGCCGCACCCGACGGCGGTGCTGCGCCCGGACGGGCAGGCGCTGGTCCTGACCACCGACCGCGCGGCCAATGTGGCGGCGATGAATGCGGCGTGCCCCGGCGACGGGGACCGCCACGCCCGTGACGTGGGCGCGATCGAGGCGGACGCGCCGTTCCTCTTTGCGCTGCTTGGCGGGTCGCTGTGGTCCTGGGCCACGGCAAAGCTGATGTTCGGACAGGTGAGAAAGCGCGGCTTGCGCGGGCTTGCCGCGTGGATGGGCCGTGCACTCGCCCCCGCGCGGGGCTGGCTCGAGGGGTATCGGAACCCGACGCTTCAGGCGCTTTGGGCGCCTTGGGTGCTGCATGCCGGGTTGACCCCGGAAAGCGCCTATTCCGGGCAGATGGGCCGCGTCATCGCCTTTGCGCTGGAGGCTGCGGGCGCGCCGGTGGCCAAAGGCGGGGCAGGGGCCGCGGTCCGCGCCTTTCGCGCGCTGATCGAAGAGAAGGGCGGGGTTTGCCGCACCGGCGCCGATGTCGAGGAGATCATGCTCGAAGCCGGCCGGGTGCGGGGTGTTCGGCTGGCGGGGGGGGAAGAGATCGCCTGCCGGTCCATCCTCGCCTCGGTAGCGCCGGGGCAGCTTTACGGGCGTCTGCTGCGCGGCGCGAACTTGCCAGAGGATCAGGCGGCGAGCGCAGCCTATCGCCATGGGCGCGGTAATTTCCAGCTGCATTACGCGCTGGACGGCGTGCCAGAGTGGCTGACCCCGGGGCTGGAACAGGTGGCCCTGATCCACCTGGCCGACGGCATCGACTCGGTGTCGAAATCCGCGAACGAGGCAGAGCGGGGCATGCTGCCCGCGACGCCCACGATCTGCGTAGGCCAGCCGAGCCGGATTGACCCGACCCGCTGCCCGCCCGGCAAGGCCGTGCTCTGGCTGCAGATCCCCGATGCGCCGCGCACTATCAAGGGCGATGCGGCAGGCGAGATCGAAGGGCAGGACTGGGATGCGGTGCGCGACGTTTTTGCCGACCGGATCGAGCGCATTCTTTCGCGCCACATCAAGGGCTTCGACAAGCTCGTCCTTGCGCGGCGCGCCTATTCGCCCAAAGACCTCGAGCGGATGAACATAAACCTCGTCGGCGGCGACCCGTATGGCGGGGCCTGCTCCATCGACCAGTTCTTCATCTGGCGGCCATTTGCGCATTCCACCAACGGCACCGGCCTTGTGCGCGGGCTGATCCACATCGGCGCCTCCACCCATCCTGGACCGGGGCTTGGCGGCGGGTCTGGCTTCAACGCAGCCAAAAGGCTTGGGGCATGAACACCTCCCCGCCACCAAACGCTGCGCTGGCAGAGCCGACACTGGCCGACATCGGCCTCGCAAATTTCGCGCCCTACCTGTTGAACCGTATCATGGGCCGCTACAACGCGAGCCTGCGCGAGGAATTGTCGGACCTCGGCCTTACCACGGCGAAAATGCGCGCGCTGGCCGTGCTGACCACCCTTGACGCGCCACTGATCGGCGAGCTTGCCGTGTTTACCGTCACCGACCTTTCGACCTTGTCCCGTGCGCTGGACCAGTTGGACAGCGAAGGTCTGATCCGCCGCCGCAGCGACCCCGAGGACAGCCGCGCCACGCGGGTCGAGATCGCGGATGCAGGCCGGGCGGCGTTTGCACGGCTTTGGCCGCAGATGGCAGCGGCGCAGGCCCGCATGTTCCGTGGCATCCCGGAAGTCGAGCGTCTGGCCTTCGTGGCCACCTTGCAAAAGATGCTGACCAACATCCGAAAACACGAGATCTGAGGAGGAACCATGGCCGAACGCAGTTTCAAGGCAGAGGTGGAGCATCTTCGGCTGGGCGAAGGCGCCACCTTTACAGGTGAAGGGATCCTTGCGATTACCAAGGCGCTTTTGGAAAACGGCGTGGGCTATGTCGGCGGCTATCAGGGTGCGCCGATCAGCCATCTGATGGATGTGCTGGCCGACGCCCAAGATCTCTTGGGCGAACTTGGCGTGCGGTTCGAGGCGAACGCGAACGAGGCCGCGGCGGCGGCGATGCTGGCGGCATCGGTGCATTACCCCATCCGCGGGGCGGTGACCTTCAAGGGCCCGGTCGGTGTGAACGTCGCCTCCGATGCGCTTGCAAACCTCGCCTCTTCCGGCGTGACAGGGGGGGCACTGGTCATTCTCGGCGAGGATTACGGCGAGGGCTCGTCGATCATGCAGGAACGCAGCCACGCCTTCGCGATGAAATCGCAGTTCTGGATGCTGGACCCGCGGCCGAACCTGCCCTCCATCGTCAAGGCGGTGGGCGACGGCTTTCTGCTCTCCGAGGCGTCGAATACGCCCGTCATGCTGATGATGCGCATCCGGTCCTGCCATGTGACCGGCAGCTTTGCCACGCGCGACAACCAGCGCCCGAACCTCACGGTGCGCGAGGCACTGTCGAACCCGCGCAGCGATTTCAACCGCGTGGTCTTGCCGCCGATGTCCTATGTTCACGAGCAGGACAAGGTAAAGAACCGTTGGCCCGCGGCCATCCGTTACATCCGCGAGCATCGGCTGAACGAGGTCTTCGGACCGGCCGAAGCCCCCGTGGGCATCGTGGTGCAGGGGGGCATGTACAACGGCATCATCCGTGCGCTGCAACGGCTTGGGCTCGCGGATATCTGGGGCTACACCCGCGTGCCGATCTACGTGATGAACGTCACTTATCCCATTGTCGCAGATGAATTTCTGGAGTTTTGTTCAGGCAAGGAATCAGTCCTGATCGTAGAGGAGGGCCAGCCCGAGTTCATCGAACAGGCGCTCGGTTCCGCGCTTTACCGCGCGGGGTCGACTGTCCGGCTTTATGGCAAAGGCGTGCTGCCGATGGCCGGCGAATATACCGGCGCGGTGATGCTGGAAGGCGTGACTGCCTTTTTGAAAGCTGCAGCCCCTGACCTGCTCGCCGCCCGCGTGCGCGCGCCGAACGCCTACCGCCCGGCGATACCGGATCTGACGAAAACCGTCCCGATCCGCCCGCCCGGCTTTTGCATCGGCTGCCCCGAACGCCCGATCTTTGCTGCGATGAAACTGGTGGAAAAGGAACTCGGCAAGCATCAGATCGCCGCCGACATCGGCTGCCACCTCTTCGGCTCGCTGCCGCCTTTCGAAATCGGCGGCGCCACGATGGGCTATGGCCTCGGCCCCGCTGCCAACGGCGCCTTTGACGGCGGGGGTGAGAAACGGCCGATAGCCATCATCGGCGACGGCGGGTTTTGGCATAACGGCCTGTCCTCGTCGTTCACCAACATGGTGTTCAACAAATCCGACGGCGTGGCGCTGGTGGTGGACAACTACTATTCCGCAGCGACCGGCGGGCAGGACGTGATGTCGAGCCGGGCCAGCAACGTCTCCAAAGCCACCAAGAACCCGATTTCGAAGGCCCTGCGCGGCATCGGCATCACTTGGGTCCGCCAGATCGACAACACCTATGACGTAGGGCGCCTGCGCGACACGATCCGCGAGGCGCTGACGACCGATGCCCCAGGCCCGAAGGTCATCGTCGCCTCCAGCGAATGCATGCTGAACAAGCAGCGCCGCGAAAAGCCGCTGAAGGCGCAGGCGATCAAGGATGGCCGCCGGATCGAGGCGCCGCGGTTCGGTGTGGACGAGGCGATCTGCACCGGCGACCACGCCTGCATCCGCCTTTCGGGCTGTCCGTCCTTGTCCCTGAAAAGGCTGGATGATCCGCTGCGGGACGATCCGGTGGCCAGCATCGACCAATCCTGCGTCGGTTGCGGCAATTGCGGCGAGGTCGCGGATGCGGCCGTCCTCTGCCCCAGCTTCTACCGCGCCGATGTCGTCCATAATCCGGGTCGGTGGGAGCGGCGCCTCTCGGTCTTTCGCACGCGCATCATCGGCGCCTTGCAACGCCACCGCAGCGACCGCCGACTGGACTTTCCGGCATGACGCTGCAGACGCCCATCGGTCCCGGTTCCGGCGATCCTGCGCAAGGCGGTCTCATCAAGCTTGCCGTCCTCGCCGTTGGCGGGCAGGGCGGCGGGGTGCTGACGGCCTGGATCGAGGATCTGGCCCGCGCCAACGGCTATGCCGCACAGGCCACGTCCGTTGCAGGCGTCGCCCAACGCACCGGTGCCACGGTCTATTACATCGAGATGTGCCCCCTCGCAGGCAGCACCCCGGTCTTCAGTCTTATGCCCGCCGCAGGCGACGTCGATATCATGATCGCGGCCGAGATGATGGAGGCCGGGCGCGCAATCATCCGCGGCTTCGTGACCCCCGACCGCACGGTGCTGATCGCCTCGTCCCACCGCGCACTGGCCGTCAGCGAAAAGATGGTCCCCGGCGACGGCATCGCCGCGTCCGAAGAAGTGATCGCCGCCGCCGAAATCGCTTCGCGCCGGTTCCTTCTGGCCGATTTCGATCAGCTTGCCGTGACGCAGGGCTCGGTGATCTCGGCCAGCCTTTTCGGCGCACTCTCAGGTTCCGGCGCGCTTCCCTTCCCACGTGAGGCGTTCGAGGCGGCGATCAGGGGGGGAGGCAAGGGCATCGACGGCTCGCTTCGGGCATTCGCCGCAGGATACACAGCCGTAAACACCCCCCCAGCCCAGGCCAAAGCGCCCGATAAGGCCGCCCCACCGGCCATCATTGGTCCTGCAAGGCTTCTGTCCGACTGGCAGGCGCTGATCGCCCGCGCCCGTCGTCTGCCCGCGCCCGCCGGTCCCATGGCAGAGGCAGGTCTTGCCAAAGTGGTGGATTTTCAGGACCTTGCCTATGGGTCTTCCTACCTCGCCCGCCTGGAAACCATCGCCGCCCGCGATACCGCCCCGCATGAGCTGACCACCGAGGCCGCAAAATACCTCGCCAACGCCATGGCTTATGATGACGTGATCCGCGTGGCTGACCTGAAGACCCGGGGTCGGCGCTTTTCCCGCATCCGCAGCGAGATGGGGGTGAAGGAGGCCAACCTGCTGCACCTCACCGAATTCATGCACCCGCGGGCCGAAGAAATCGCAGGCCTCCTGCCCGCCCGCCTTGGTGCCCGCATCGCCGCCAGCCCGGTCTGGATGGCCCGCCTCGACCGCTGGTTCAACCGGGGTCGCCGCCTGCGCACCGACAGCCTGCCCGCCTTCCTCGCGCTCTTTGCCTTGGGAGGCCTGCGCCGCTACCGTCTGCGCACCCTGCGCCACGCCGAAGAAATGGCGCATCTCGACGCCTGGCTTGCGACCGCCCTCACCCATCACAGCCGCAACCCGGCCCTCGGCGTCGAGGTTCTCCGCTGCCGCCGCCTGATCAAGGGCTATTCCGACACCCATGCCCGCGGCCTGTCAAAATATGACCGGGTCCTTGCGGGCATCGCCCTCGTGGCCCACCGTGACGACGCCGCTGACTGGGCTCGCCGCCTCCGCGAGGCAGCGCTGATGGACGAAGACGGCCGCGCGCTTGATGGCGCTTTGCAAACCGTTGCAAGCTTTACCTGACCCCGCAGCTTCATCTTTGCACAAATATCCATGCGCAACGCCCTTCCCGCACGCAGCGCCGCAAGATCAGCCCGCCATCGGCACATAAGCCCCGTTCCAATACGCCAGCGCCCCGGCCCCCGGGGTCATGCGGATGCCGCGCACCCGGCCGATCACGATGGAATGGGTAGCGCGGTCGATCATCTCCTCCATCTCGCAATCGAAGGCTGCGGGCGCATCCGCCAGCAGCATCGCGCCGCTCTCTGCCGTCACCCAGTCCGCGCCGTCATAGCGCCCGAGACCCGTGACCCCCGTCACCCCGGAAAACCGCTCGGCCACCGCCAGATGCCGGGCGCCGAGCGAATTCAGCCCGAAGGCACCGAAGCGCGCAAAGAGCGCATGGGCAGAGCTTGACCGGTTCACGCAAGCCAGCACCATCGGCGGATCGGCTGCAAGCGAGGTGGCCGAGGTCACAACAAGTCCTGTCCGCTCCGCCCCGATACCCACCGTCAGCACGGAACAGTTGCCGACAAAGGCACGCATCGCCAGACGGAAATCAGAGGTGAGCGGGGTGGTCATCGGCGCCGTCCTTTGTCACTTCGGCGATCACCTCACCGCATCGCGGCAAAGATAGGGCCGCTGCGGTCCGCTTCCATGGCTGCAGCCGGGCGGGTGCGGAATAGCGGGCGTCTGTCGCGCCCGAAGCACAGGCCGCCTAGCGCAGGACCTGTTCCAGCGCCTCCATCAGCCGGGTGCACCCCGCCGCAGAGGTCATGATCCCGGGCGACAGACGCAAAGTCTGGCCCCGTGCGTCTGCAGTGATGCCCTGCACCCGCAGCCGCCCCACCACATCTGCCGCCGCCACCCGGTCCGGCATCCGCAGCATGACCGACCCGCCCCGCTTCGCGGCAGGCCGCGGCGTGAGGAGACGCAGCCCTAAAGTATCCGCCCCCTGGATCAACAGCGCCGTCAGATCCCGGTTGTGCGCAAGGATCGCCGCCTGATCCTGCCCGGCATGCCAGTCGAGCGCCGGCAGCGAGGCCAGCGCCGCCATGCACTCCGGCGTGCCGGAGTCGAACCGCCCGATCCCGGGGGCAAAGTCAAAGCGGGTGATGTCCCAGTTGAAGGGGTTGGCTTGCGAAAACCAGCCGCGCAGTTCCGGCGCGCAATGCGGGATCAGCCGTGGGGACAGATAGAGTATCCCCGCCCCCGGTGTTCCGCACATCCATTTGAGCGAGGTAGAGATCGCGAAATCCACCTCTGGCGCGCCCACATCAAACGGCAAGAGGCCCGCTGCTTGCGTGATGTCCATGCCCACCAGACTGCCCATCTGCCGACCGCGCGCGACCATCGCCCCCAGATCCACCCGGTGCGAGGAGGTGGAAGAGACCCAGGTGATCAGCGCCACCCCCACATCCGGGGTCCAGGCATCCAGAAAATCCTCGTCCTCTACATGGCCCGCCCCTTGCCGCAACGCGACGGTCCGGATCGTGAAGCCATGCGCCTCGGCCATTCCATGCAAGAGGAAATGATTGGAGGGAAAGCAATCTGCCCCGACCAGCACCGTGCGCCCGCGCAAGTGTGCCGCAGGCAGCGACTGCAGCAGCGAATGAAAGGCTTGGGTAACCGAACCGAACGTCGTCACCGTATCGGGCGCGGCCTTCAGGATGGCGCGCCAACGGTCGATGAAACGCGCGCGTTTGGTCAGCACGTCAGCCCATTGGCTGTCATCCGCCGTGCCCCAGACCACCGCGAAATCGGCCATGGCTGCTGCGATGTCGCGGGCCTTGCCGGGATACATCCCGATGGAATGATAAAGGAAATAGGCGTCAGACATTCTTGTGGTCCTCGGGTTCAGCGCATCAGGACGCCGCCATTGATATCCTGCGTGGTGCCGGTGATGAAAGCGGCGCGGTCAGAGGTGAGGAAGGCCGCCAGCGCCCCCACTTCCGCTGCCTGCCCGATCCGCCCGAGTGGGATCTGCCCCACCACCAACGCCACCTTTTCGGGCGGCGCAAGGGCTGTCTGCTCGGTCAGGATCGTGCCGGGTGCGATGGCGTTGACGGTCACACCATGGGGCGCGAACTGGTGGGCGAGGTAGCGGGTCAGGCCGATGATCCCGGCCTTGGATGCGGCATAATGCGCGCCCTGCACCTGCGGGCCGCCCCGCTGCCCGGCAATCGAGGCGAGGTTGATGATCCGCCCCCAGCCCCGCCCCATCATCCCCTGTCCCAGCAATTGGCAGCCAAAGACGACGGACCGCAGGTTGGTGGCCAGCACGTCGTCCCACTCCTCTGCCTCCATCGCAAAGAAGCCGCGGGCCTGGGTGCGGGCGGCGTTGTTCACGAGGATGTCAACGGGGCCGACCTCCCGTTCTGCCAAAGCAATGGCCTGGGCAAAGCTGGTCTTGTCCCGCACGTCCAGCGCGACAGCCAAGGCCCGTTCGCCGAGTTCGCCTGCGCGTGCCGCGACCGTATCAAACGCTCGGTCCGCCAGTACCACGCGGTGCCCCTCGGCGAGCAAGGCGCGGGAGATGGCGAGGCCAAGGCCCTGGGCTGCCCCGGTGACAAGGGCTGTGCGCGCGGTCATGTCGCCTCCAGCAAGGGCGCGGGGGTGTAGCGTCCCTGCAGATGCACAGGCGCGAGCGCGGCAAGAGTGGCCAGCGTCTCGCGGATGGTCGCCTTGCCGTGCCGCGCGAGCATGCCGAACGGCCCGCGCGGAAAGTTGAGGCCAAGGCGCAGGGCGGTGTCGATCCCCGCCTCGGTCACGCCGCCCTCGGCCAAAAGCCAGGCGGCCTCATTGACTATCGCCGCCTCGATCCGGAGGGCAACGGCTTCGGCATCGGCGGGGGCAGGGGTCTCAACCGGGGGGGTCACAAAGCCGCGTCCGGACTTGCGTCCCAGATGACCCCGCGTCACCTGTGTCTGCAAAGCGGCAAAGACGTGATAGCGCGGATGGCCATTCATGGCCGCTTGCAGCCCTTCGGTTGCCGCAAGGTTGATGTCAGCGCCGATCAGGTCGATCAGTGCAAAGGGACCAAGCCGGTAGCCGGCCGCGACCATCGCTGCGTCCACCTCTGTAGCACCACGGCCTTCTTCCAGCATCGCCAGTGCCTCGCCATAGAACGGGCGCGCCGACCGGTTGACGATGAAGCCCGGGCGGTCCGGAGCGTCTATCACGATCTTGCCTGCGTTTTCCGTGAGTTCGCGCGCTATTTTCAGACTCCGGGTGAAGGTTCCGGCATGCGGCACCAGTTCCACCAGCGCCATCACCGGGGCGGGGTTGAAGAAGTGCAGGCCAAGAATCCGCCCCGGGCTGCGCGCGAATTCTGCCAGTGCCGCGACCGAAAGCGACGATGTGTTGGTTGCCAGTACCGCCTCCGGCCCGACCACGGCTTCCAGTTCGGCAAAGAGCGCGCGCTTCGGCTCCAGCCGCTCGACAATCGCCTCGATCACCAGTGCTGCGGGGGCAAAGGCGGCGAGGCTTGCCGCAACTGTCACCTGCGCCAGCGCCGCCTGCCGCTCCGCCTCGGACATTCTGCCTTGCGCCACCCGGCGCGCCCAGGTGTCGGTGAGACGGCCAAGCGCCGCCGCTCGTGCGGCCGGGTCGCGGTCCGTGCAGACCACCGCAAAGCTTGCCAGCGCATAGACCTGCACAAGGCCAAGCCCCATGGTGCCAAGGCCCACGATGCCGACCACGCTCATCGCCCCTGAAACCCCGGCTTGCGCTTTTCATGAAAGGCGCGGATGCCCTCGGCCTTATCGGCACTGTCCTGCAGCGCCTCGAACCCCGCGCGCTCTTCCGCAAAGGCAAGCGCGCCTTCGCCCCCCGATATCAACGCGCGCTTGGCAGCCGCAAGCGCCAGAGGCGCCCGCCGGGCAATGCGTGCGGCAATCCTTTCCGCTTCGAGCAAGGCGCTGCCCTGGACCCGCCAGGCCGCAATTCCCCAGGCCTCGGCGGTGGCTGCGTCGATGATCTCACCGGTCAGGATCATGCGCGTGGCCCGCGCGCGCCCCGCCAGAGCGAGCAGCCGCTGGCCACCGCCCGCCCCGGGTATAAGGCCCAGATTTGTCTCCGGCAGGCCGACCCGCGCGGTCTCCCCCAGCACCATCATATCCGCCATAAGTGCCAGTTCGAACCCGCCGCCAAGCGCAAAACCGTCCACCGCCGCGATCAGCGGTTTCGGAAATGAACGGATCTGCGCCCAAAGGTCCTTGCGCGGATCGGTGGCGGCGTCGGCGGCGGTCTTCGCCGCGATCTCGGCGATATCGGCCCCGGCCGCAAAGTTGCCCCCCGCGCCCGATATCACCACGGCGCGGCAGTCCCGGTCATCGGCCAGACGCGACAGCGCTTCGGCTACTGCAGTCAGCAGCGGCGTTGTCAGCGCATTCATCGCAGCCGGTCGGTTCAGCACCAGCCCGCTCCAGTCTTCCAGCTTCGTTTCGATCACGTCCCTCATGCCGCAAGCCTAATGATCGGCTGCGAAACTGCAAGCCAGAAATTTCAAGCTTGAAATTGTTTGTATGCAATGTAAACTTTGTTGCAAGACAGGAGCAAACTTATGAACATCCTCTGCCTCGGCGGCGGGCCTGCGGGCCTGTACTTTGCAATTTCGATGAAACTGCGCGACCCTGCGCACCGCGTGACGGTGCTGGAGCGCAACCGCGCCAACGACACCTTCGGCTGGGGGGTGGTGCTGTCGGATGATGCGCTGTTGCGGATGCAGAAGAACGACCCCATCAGCGCCGAGGCGATCCGCGCGAACTTTGCTTATTGGGATGACATTGCCGTGGTGCACGACGGCGTGCGCACTGTGTCGGGCGGGCATGGCTTTGCCGGGATCGGGCGCAAGAAGATGCTGGTCCTTTTGCAGGCCCGCGCGGCGGAGCTGGGCGTCGAGATGCGGTTTGAAACCGAGTTCCGCAGCGTCGAGGAGTATCGGGCCGATTACGATCTCGTGGTTGCAACGGATGGCATCAACTCCGTCGCCCGCACGGAATACGCCGAGGTCTTTCAGCCTGATATCGACACGCGGCTGTGCAAGTTCGTCTGGCTGGGTACGCATGCCAAGTTCGACGACGCCTTCACCTTCATCTTCGAGAAGACCGAAGCGGGCTGGATCTGGGCGCATGTCTACCAGTTTGATTCTGATACCGCGACTTTCATCGTCGAATGCCTGCCCGCGACATGGGAGGCGCTCGGCTTTGCCGACATGACCAAGGAGGAGACGGTCGAGACCTGCCGCAGGCTCTTTGCAGCCCACCTTGGCGGGCATGATCTGATGTCGAACGCGACCCACCTGCGCGGCTCGGCGGTGTGGATGCAGTTTCCACGGGTGATCTGCGCGCGCTGGCACCATGAAAATGTGGTGCTGATGGGGGATGCGGCGGCGACGGGGCATTTCTCGATCGGCTCAGGCTCGCGGCTGGCTTTCGATTCCGCGATTGCCCTTGCGGAGTATCTGCATTCCGAACCGACGATGGCCGCGGCGTTCGAGCGGTATCAGGAGGAGCGGCGCGTCGAGGTGCTGCGCCTGCAATCGGCGGCGCGCAACTCGCTGGAGTGGTTTGAGGAGGTGGAGCGCTATCTGGAGATGCCACCCCTGCAGTTTGCTTATTCGCTCTTGACCCGCAGCCAGCGGATCAGCCATGAGAATCTGCGTCTGCGCGACCCTGATTGGTTGCGCGAGGCCGAGGATTGGTTTCAGGCGCAGGCGGGGGGTGAGCCGGGCCGGATGCCGATGTTCGCGCCCTATCACCTGCGTGACATGACGTTGCAGAACCGGATCGTCGTCTCCCCCATGGCACAGTACAAGGCGGTGGACGGTTCCCCGACAGACTGGCACTTCATCCATTACGCCGAACGGGCGAAAGGCGGCGCGGGGCTGGTTTACACCGAGATGACCTGTGTGTCGCCCGAGGGGCGCATCACCCTTGGCTGCCCGGGTCTCTATGCGCCCGAGCATGAGGCTGAATGGGGGCGGCTGGTTCGTTTTGTCCACGCCGAGACAAAAGCCCGGATCTGCTGCCAGATCGGGCATGCCGGACGCAAGGCCTCGGTCCAGGTGCCGTGGGAGGAGGATGAGTTGCCTCTTCGCGCGGGTGGGTGGGAGACGCTGGCGCCCTCAGCCATCGCATGGTCAAACCGCCACGCAGCACCCCGAGAGATGAGCCGAGCGGATATGGACGCCGTGCGCGACCAGTTCGTGGCGGCGACGGCGATGGCCGCGCGGGCGGGGTTCGACATGGTCGAGATGCATGCGGCGCATGGCTACCTTATCTCGGGATTCATCAGTCCTTTGTCGAATCGGCGAACGGATGACTATGGCGACACTCTGGAAAACCGTCTGCGCTGGCCGCTGGAGGTGTTTGCGGCAATGCGGGCGGCCTGGCCCGCAGAAAAGCCGATGTCAGTCAGGATTTCGGCGACGGACTGGGTGGGCGATGCTGGCGTGACCCCATCCGAGGCGGTAGAGATTGCGCGGGCTTTTTCTGCTGCAGGTGCAGATTTGATCGACGTGTCGGCAGGGCAGACCTCGACCGAGGCAAAACCGGTCTACGGCCGGATGTTCCAGACGCCGTTCAGCGACCGCATCCGCAACGAGGCGGGGTTGGCGACGATGGCCGTGGGCAACATCACCGAGGCGGACCAGGTGAACCAGATCCTGCTCGCGGGGCGCGCTGATCTGGTGGCGCTGGCGCGGACCCATCTGGCGGACCCCTATTGGACGTTGCATCAGGCGATCCGGTTGGGAGACAAGGCCGCTGTCTGGCCCGCCCCCTACGCCGCCGGCCGCGATCAGGCGCGCAGGCTGGCCGAGAAGACGGTCGAGGTGCTGCGGGCATGACCGACCTTTCGGGAAACCGCGTGCTGATCACCGGCGGCGGTTCAGGCGCCGGGTCCGATCTCGCGCGCGGTTTCGCAGGGGCTGGGGCCGAGGTGGTGATTGTGGGCCGCCGGATGGAGCCGCTGGCGGCGGTGGCTGCAGGCCTGCCGCGCACCCGCGCGGTGATGGGCGATGTGACCGATGAGGCGGATGTCGCGCGGATTTTCCGTGAGTCAGGGCCTTGTGACATTGTCATTGCGAATGCCGGTGCGGCCGAGTCCGGCCCCTTTGGCCGCACCAGCCTTGCCGACTGGCATGCGATGATCGCCGTGAACCTGACGGGGGTGTTCCTGACCTTCCGCGACGGGCTGAATCAGATGCAAGGCTGGGGGCGGCTGATTGCCGTCGCCTCGACCGCAGGCCTGAAGGGCTATGCGCGCGTCGCGCCCTATACGGCGGCAAAGCATGGGGTCGTCGGGCTGACACGCGCGTTGGCGCTGGAAGTGGCGCGCAAGCCCATCACCGTGAATGCGATCTGCCCGGGGTATCTCGACACGCCGATGACCGACCGGTCTGTCGCGGTGATTGCCGAAAAGACCGGCCGCAGTCTGGCCGAGGCCCGCGCGGCGCTTGAGGCGACGAGCCCGCAACGCCGCCTCATCCAGCCTATGGAGGTGACCGCGACGGCGCTGTGGCTTTGTGCGCCCGGCGCCGAGGGGGTGAATGGCCAGGCCATCGCAATCTCCGGGGGTGAGGGATGAGCGATCTGTCCAAACGCCGGCTCAAGATGTGGATCCGCCTTCTGGGCGTGACCCGGATGGCCGAGAGCCATCTGCGTGAGCATCTGCGTCTGGGCCATGCGACAACCCTGCCGCGCTTTGACGTTATGGCCGCTCTGTGGCGCAGGCGGGAGGGTGTCACGATGAGCGAGCTGAGCCGGATGCTGCTGGTGTCGAACGGCAATGCGACCACAGTGGTGGACCGGCTGGAGAAGGATGGCTTTGTGCGACGTCAACCCTCAGTGGTGGACCGCCGGACCGTGTTCGTTTCGCTGACGCCCGAGGGCCTGGCCGAGTTCGAGGGGCTGGCCGCAGGCCATGAGGCGGAGGTAGACAAGATCTTTGCCGGGGTTTCGGAGGCAGAGCTGGATCAGGTCACGGAAATATTGAAGCGGATGGGGGGCGCGAAATGACCGTGATGGCAGGAGCTGTGCCACAGCATTTTCTGTGGGAGGTGCGGGGGCAGGTGGGCATCATCCGGTTGAACCGACCGGAGCGGAAAAACCCTCTGACGTTCCAGAGTTATGCCGAGCTTGGCGCCCATTTCCGTGCATTGGCCGGGGCGAACGACGTGCGGGCGGTGGTGTTCGCGTCGAACGGCGGAAATTTCTGCTCGGGCGGGGATGTGCACGACATCATCGGGCCCCTGATCGGGCGGCCGATGGCGGAGCTGTTGGCATTCACGCGGCTGACGGGGGATCTGGTGCGTGCGATGATCACCTGCGGCAAGCCGATCATCGCGGCGGTGGACGGGATCGCGGTGGGCGCAGGCGCAATCCTTGCGATGGCCAGCGACCTGAGGCTCGCGACGCCGGGGGCGAAATGTGCCTTTCTGTTCACCCGAGTGGGGCTTGCGGGCTGCGACATGGGCGCCTGTGCGATGCTGCCCCGCATCGTTGGGCAGGGCAGGGCGGCGGAACTGCTGTACACCGGCAGGGTGATGCGGGCCGACGAGGGCGAGCGGTGGGGGTTCTGGAACGCGCTTCATCCGCCCGAGGCGCTGGAGGCGGCGGCGGTGACGCTGGCCGAGGAGCTGGCCGAGGGGCCAGCCTTTGCCCATTCGATGACCAAGACGCAACTGATGCAGGAGTGGGAGATGGGCCTGTCACAGGCGATCGAGGCCGAGGCGCAGGCGCAGGCCATCTGCATGCAGACAAAGGATTTCGAACGGGCGTTCCTGGCCTTTGTGGCAAAGAAGACGCCGGTGTTCGAAGGGAACTGACAGCGTGCAGGACTGAGCCCCGGGGGCTTCGCGCCCCCGGACCCCCGCGGGATATTTATGAATAGATGAAGATATGGATCGCAGTTTTCTGGATTGGCCGTTTTTCGAAGATCGCCACCGGGCGCTGGCCGAGGGATTGGACGACTGGTGCCGGGTGCATCTGCCGGTCGATCACAAGGACGTCGACGCGGCCTGCCGGGCGCTGGTGGCCGCCCTTGGGGAGGGCGGTTGGTTGCGCCATTCCGGTGCCGCAGCGGGGGAGCGGCTGGATGTACGCACGCTCTGCCTGATCCGCGAGACGTTGGCGCGGGGGGACGGTTTGGCGGATTTCGCTTTTGCGATGCAGGGGTTGGGGATGGGGGCGGTGTCGCTCTTCGGCTCGGGCGAGCAGCGGGAGTGGCTGGAGCGGACAAGGACGGGTGCGGCGATTGCCGGCTTTGCGCTGACCGAGCCTGGCTCGGGGTCGGATGTTGCGGCCACAACCACCACGGCCATTCGCGTGCAGGGCGGTTGGGTGCTGAATGGGGAGAAGACCTGGATCTCCAATGGCGGTATTGCCGATGTCTATGTGACCTTCGCCCGCACGGGCGAGGCGCCGGGGGCGAAGGGGCTGTCGGCCTTTCTCATGCCTGCAGACAGCCCCGGACTGACGGTGGCGGAGCGGCTGGAGGTGATTGCGCCGCATCCGCTGGCGCGGTTGCGGCTTGCGGATGTGGTGCTGCCCGAGGGCGCGTTGATCGGGGCGCCGGGCGAGGGGTTCAAGATCGCGATGTCGGTGCTGGATGTGTTCCGCGCTACGGTGGGGGCGGCGGCCCTGGGGTTCGCGCGCCGGGCGTTGGATGAGGCGCTGGCGCGGGTGCGGGAGCGACGGATTCAGGGCGTGGCTCTGGCCGAGTTGCAGATGGTTCAGGGGCATCTGGCCGACATGGCGGTGAAGATCGACGCAGGCGCGCTGCTCATCTACCGTGCAGCATGGGCCAAGGATCAGGGTGCTGCGCGGATCAGCCGGGAGGCCGCGATGGCCAAGCTTTATGCTACCGAAGCCGCGCAGGAGGTGATCGACATGGCGGTGCAGTTGCATGGTGGTGAGGGCGTGCGGACGGGCGCAGTGGTGGAGCGGCTTTACCGCGAGATCAGGGCGCTGCGGATCTATGAGGGGGCGTCGGATGTGCAGCGTCTGATCATCGCGCGGGCGGTGCTGTCGTGAACTATTCCCGTCAGATTGCGGTCGAGTTCAATCACTGCGACCCAGCGGGGATCGTGTTCTATCCGCGTTATTTCGAGATGATCAACTCGGTCGTCGAAAACTTCTTTGCCGATGTGGCGGGGCGGTCGTTTGCCGCACTGATTTCGGCAGGAGAGGGCGTGCCCGCAGCACAGATCGACACGCGCTTTCAGGCGCCCTCGCGGCTGGGAGACCGGCTGGACTGGCAGCTCTTGATCGTGCGGGTGGGGGGCGCGTCGCTTGGTCTGGCGCTGGAGGCGCGCGGTCAGGCAGAGCTGCGTGTCGCCTGCACCCTGACGGTGGTCTTTATGGTGAACGGGCGCCCCGCGCCATGGCCCGAGGATGTTCGCGCCCGGCTGAACCAGTTCAAGGAGGCCGCATGAGCCCGCATGAATTTCTGCATCCCAAGGGGTGGAAGCCTGCGATCGGCTATTCCAACGGCGTCCTGGCCCGGGGGCGTGCGATCTATACCGGTGGCATGATCGGCTGGACCGGCGATTGCGTGTTCGAGACCGACGAATTCGCGGGCCAATGCGCGCAGGCCCTGCGCAACATCGTGGCGGTCCTGGCCGAAGGGGGCGCGCGGCCCGAGCACATCGTGCGGCTGACGTGGTATGTCACCGACAAGGGCGCCTATCTTGCCAGCCTCGCAGAGCTGGGGGCCGCATACAAGGCGATCATCGGCCGGCATTACCCCGCGATGGCGCTGGTGCAGGTGGTGGCCCTGGTCGAGGACCGCGCCCTTGTCGAGATCGAAGCCACCGCCGTCATTCCCGAGGAGGACGTCTGATGCAGGATGCACTTGGACCCACAGGCCACAAGGACACCTTCACCAGGGACCGTCTGCCGGATGCCGGTGACCTGCCGGATCTTAACCTTGCCGGTTTCGACTATCCGGACTGGATGAATGCAGCGGTCGAGCTGACCGACCGGATGGTCGAGCGCGGCTTTGGCGACCATACCGCGCTGATCGGCAACGGCAGGCAGCGCACCTACAAGGAACTGGCGGACTGGACCAGCCGCATCGCCCATGCGCTGGTTGAGGATTACGGGGTCGTGCCCGGAAACCGGGTGCTGATCCGGTCCGCCAACAACCCCGCCTTGGTGGCGGCCTGGCTCGGCGCCACCAAGGCGGGGGCGGTTGTGGTCAACACCATGCCGATGCTGCGGGCGGGGGAGCTGACGGCGATCATCGACAAGGCCTGCATCACCCATGCGCTGTGCGACACCCGGCTGATGGAAGATCTGGTCATCGCTGCCAAGACCTCGGGCTATCTGCGCACGGTCGTGGGGTTTGACGGCACTGCAAACCATGACGCGGAGCTTGACCGTGCCGCCTTGCGCAAATCGGTGCGCTTCACGCCGCCGCCGGTGGGGCGCGACGATGTGGCGCTCTTGGGCTTTACCTCCGGCACCACGGGGGAGCCGAAGGCCACGATGCATTTCCACCGCGACCTTCTGATCATCGCCGATGGCTATGCGGCGGAGGTGCTGCAGGTCACGCCAGAGGATGTCTTTGTCGGCTCCCCGCCTCTCGCCTTCACTTTCGGGCTCGGTGGCCTTGCTATTTTTCCGCTACGTTTTGGTGCGGCGGCGGCGCTTTTGGAACAGGCGAGCCCGCCGAACCTCATCGGGTTGATCGAGGAGCACCGCGCCACTGTCTGCTTCACCGCCCCCACTGCCTACCGCGTGATGCTGAAGGCGATGGCAGAGGGGGCGGACCTCTCGTCCCTCCGCGCTGCCGTCAGCGCGGGCGAGACCCTGCCTGCGCCGATTTATGAGGAGTGGATCAGCCGCACCGGCAAACCCATGCTCGACGGGATCGGCGCGACCGAGATGCTGCACATCTTTCTCACCAACCGCTTCGACGACCACCGCCCTGCCTCTACCGGACGCCCCGTCGCGGGGTATGAGGCACGCATCGTGGACGAGGCCATGCGGGATCTGCCGCGCGGCGAGGTCGGGCGCCTCGCCGTGCGGGGCCCCACCGGCTGCCGCTACATGGCCGATCCGCGGCAGAAAGCCTATGTCAGGGAGGGTTGGAACCTTACGGGCGACAGCTTTTGGCAAGACACCGAGGGCCGCTTCCACTTTGCCGCGCGCAGCGACGACATGATCGTCTCCTCGGGCTACAACATCGCGGGGCCGGAGGTGGAGGCGGCGCTGCTGTCGCACCCCGCCGTTGCCGAATGCGCCGTGGTGGGGGTGAAGGACGAAGAGCGTGGCCAGATCGTGGAGGCGCATGTGGTGCTGGCCCCGGGGGTTGACGGGACGCAGGAGGTGGTCCGCGCCCTGCAGGACCATGTGAAGGCGGTGATCGCCCCCTACAAGTATCCCCGCCGGGTGGTGTTTGTGGAGGGACTGCCGAAGACGCAGACGGGGAAGATACAGAGATTCAGGCTGGCGGAGGGGAGGCGGTAGGGGAAAAGTCCTTGTCCGGATGTATTTTCACCCGGAGGGATCTCTTGAGCCCTTGCAATGTCCCCAGGATGAGGCATTGGCGGCGCCTGGCACCAATGTCGGGATCGGGACGAGGCGGATAGGAAGGCGATTTTATATGGGGCGACAATCGTTGAAGGTCTATGATGACTGCTACCCGTCGGCACCAAATGAACTTCGGGCAGACCTCCGGATCGTTTCGATCAATCAGGTATACCCGCCTCTTTCAAACTTTCGATTACCCTGTCGCGCAGCATGCTGTTACGGATTGGCAGGACCAGCTCATAGTGGGACGTGGTCGCGTCTGGATAGATGTCCAGAAGTTTTCTGGCGGCAGCTTTTGCATCTTCTTGTCGGTTGAGCGACATGTAGGCTGTGATCAGGACCCAGTAGGTCGAGTCCCAGCTTGAGTTCAGGGCAAGGGAACGCAACGCCAGTTCGAGGCTTTGTTCCGGTCGCCCGCAACACAGGTGACCATAGGAAGCAACCGTCAGGTGGCTGAAAAAACTGGGGTCTTTCGGACCAAGGATCATGGCTTGTTCCAGCAGTTTCAGCCCTGCCGCGGCGTCATCGCCGAAGATCAGAGCGCAGCCTGCCATTCCATTGACGAAGCCTGACCCCGGATTCAGGTCGACGGCACGTCTCGCCGCGTCCAACCCGGCCAGATAGTCCGCACGGAGCGTGACAAGCGTGAAGCCGCCCAGCACGACGGCCTGCGCGTCATCGCTTCCCGCTGCAAGTGCTCGGCGGGCAAGGGAAATGGCAAGGCCCGGATCATCGGCGCTGTAGACATCCCAAGGGCGGGTTATCCGCTGAACCAGAGCCCAGCTGGCATGCGCGAGGGCGGGCGCATAGTGCTGATCAAGGTCGATCGCCCGCATTAGGAACCCCAGCGCCAGAAGGTTGCTGTCCGGACGGATGGCATAGATATGGGGGAGCGCCTGAAGAACGAGGTCATAGGCCCCCATGTTTTCGGGATGCTTGCTCTTTGCCCGCTCGATCTCGGCCTTGCGCAGAGTGGGTTCGATCGCTCTAACCACGCTGGCTGTTATCTGATCCTGAAGGTCGAAGACATCCTCGAGAAGCCCATCGAACCTGTCTGCCCAAAGATGGCTCCCGGTCTCGGAGCTGATAAGCTGACCGGTGATGCGGACACGGTTGCCTGACCTGCGCACACTGCCTTCCAGCACATATCTCACCCCAAGCTCGCGACCCACCTGCTTGATGTCGACGGCGCGGCCTTTGTAGACGAAGCTTGAGTTGCGGGCGATGACGAATAGTTGTTCAAACTTCGACAGCGCAGTGATGATGTCTTCCGCCATGCCGTCGACAAAGTACTCCTGATCGGCGTCGCCTGACATGTTGGTGAAGGGTAAAACTGCTATGGACGGCTTGTCCGGAACGACCGGATTGTTCGCTTTTTCCGGTTGCCGGCCGAGCGGTCTGCCCTTTCCGCCGACCTGCAATGCATACACTTTCAAGGGCTCGGCAATGTTTTTGAGCGCCCGCTCGCCCAGATCAACCACTGAAAGATCAAGCCGCGAGCGAACCTGCCGGTAAGCATCCTCAGAAATACAGATCGCGCCCGCCTCTGCGATACCTTCGAGTCGCGCCGCGATGTTCACGCCATCGCCCATCAGGTCGCCATCGACTTCTTCGACAACATCGCCAAGATGAATGCCGATACGAAACTCGATGCGGCGCTCTACGGGGACGCCTGCGTTCCGCTCGGACATGATATCTTGAATTTCGATGGCACAGCGGACCGCCTGAACGACGCTGCGAAACTCGACCAATGCGCCGTCGCCCGTCCGCTTCACAACGCGCCCGCTATGTACGGCAATCGTCGGGTCGATGACATCGCTGCGAAGGCTGCGCAAACGGGCAAGCATACTGTCTTCATCAACGCCCGTGAGGCGGCTGAAGCCCACAATGTCGGCAACCAGAATGGCTGCAAGTTTGCGGTTCTCTGGCATAGGCTCGTTGTTTAGTGATGGACGGGTCTCTTGTCTAATTCAAAAACAGAAACCCCTGCACTAGTCCTTCATGCGCTTCCAGAATTCAGTCCGATCATTTGTGCGCGGGTAGGGCTCGTCTGGGACGGCCGCATCCAGAAACGCGCACAATGGCTCCCAGCCGTCAGTTGCCTGAAAAACCAGTAGTTTTTCCGCCGGGACCGCCGCCTTGACCGCCTCGACATGTGCGATAAATGCCCGCTCCAATCCTGCAACATCCAGGCCCGGCGGTATGCCATTCTGGGTGATCAACTCAGTGACCATACGAAGCCAGGCCTGCTGCTGTTCGGGAGCCTTGCTGATGTCTGAAAGCGCCATGTAGATGGTCTGCGAAAAACTCTCGGCCCAGCTTTTCGGGCTGCGATACCCGAGGATGAACTTTGCATCGGGGTAGGCTTTATGCAACTCGGCATGGAACCGGGCGGTAGGCCAGTCGACGGCGCTGTGATAGCCTTGGTAGACAGCTTCCCAGTCAGGCTGCCCCGCCACGGCAGCCTGCCAGAGCGGCAGTTGCGCAGGCATATTCTCCAAAACTTCGACCATGTGGTGGCAAGGCCCGAATCCAAGCCGCTCCAAGGCGTGTTTGAGAGAAAATGTTCCTGTACGTCCGATACCGGCTCCCACTACTTTCAGCGCCATGACCTAACCCCTAATGGCCAATTGGCAGGGTGCGACCTACCGCACCTCGAAGAAACTTTGCATAAATCTCGCGATCGGCACAAGCTGGCACGACGCTGATCTGAACCAGCCCGTTTCCTAGACACACGACCGGCAGTTTGGTGCGACAATCAACTGTCTACTGCCGCAAGAGGGGACGGCTGTCCGCCAAGAGCCGATGGCGCCAGTACGTCCGCGAAAGCAAATGTTGCAGCCCTCACATCACCGCCCCGATCTGCCACGGCACGAACTCCGCCCCGCCAAAGCCCAGCTCTTCCGAGAACGTCTTCTCTCCCGACGCGACAGCCACGGTTTTGGCGAGGATCTCCTCCCCCTTGGCCTCGATGCTCACCCCGTCGATGATGTCGCCGCAGTTGATGTCCATGTCTTCGGCCATGCGCCGATACATCTCGTTGTTGGTGGCAAGCTTGATGCAGGGGCTGGGCTTGTAGCCCGACACCGACCCGCGCCCGGTGGTGAAGATGATCATGGTGGCGCCGCTGGCGATCTGGCCGGTGACCGAGCAGGGGTCGTAGCCGGGGCTGTCCATGTAGACAAAGCCGCCTTGGGTGATGGGCTCTGCGAACTTGTAAACGGCGGACAGGGGGGCTGTGCCGCCCTTGGCCACGGCGCCGAGGGATTTTTCCAGGATGGTCGTCAGCCCGCCCTTCTTGTTCCCGGGCGAGGGGTTGTTGTCCATCTCGCCACCGTTCTGGGCGGTATAACCCTCCCACCAGCGGACACGCTCGATCAGTTTCTCGCCGACCGCGGCAGAAACGGCGCGGCGGGTCAGCAAGTGTTCGGCCCCGTAGATCTCGGGGGTTTCGGACAGAATCGTGGTGCCGCCCATCCGCACCAGAAGGTCGCTCATATGGCCGAGGGCCGGGTTCGCGGTGATGCCGGAATAGCCGTCCGAGCCGCCGCATTGCATCCCGATGATCAGCTTTGAAACCGGGGCAGGCGTGCGCACCGTGCGGCTTGCCACCTCGGCCATCTCGCGCAGCACGCGCAGGCCAGCCTCGATGGTGGCCCGGGTGCCGCCGGTCTGCTGGATCGTCATGTAGCGGAAGTTGCCATCCGGGCGAAGGCGGCCCTGGCCGACAAGGTCGGGCACCTGCATCACCTCGCAGCCAAGGCCCACCAGCAGGATGCCGCCGAAGTTCGCGTTGCGCGCATAGCCCTTCAGCGTGCGCATCAGCGTGTCATAGCCCTCGTTCGTTCCCGACATGCCGCAGCCCGTGGCATGCACGATGGGCACCACCCCGTCGATGCCGGGCATTCCCATGATTGCGGGGTCCTTCTCGGCCGCTTCGGCGATGAAGCGGGCGACAGACCCCGAGCAGTTGACCGAGGTGAGGATGCCCAGATAGTTGCGCGTGCCGACGGTGCCGTCAGGGCGGTGGTAGCCCTGGAAGGTCAGGGGTTCCAGCGGGGGCAGGGCGTGGCATTCCGAGCCTATGGCGTAGTCGGCGCTGTGCGGGCCCATTCCGAGGTTGTGGGTATGTACATGGCCGCCCACCGGGATGTCGTCGGTGGCCTGACCGATGATCTGTCCATAGCGGATGACCTTCTCGCCCCGGGCAATGTTGCGCAAAGCAATCTTGTGGCCACGCGGCACCGGCTTTGGCAGCACAAGGTTCAGCCCTGCAGGAGCGCGTCCTGCAGGCAGGTCCGCCAGGGCAATCGCCACGCTGTCCGCCGCGTGCAGGCGGATCACTTCTTCCGACATAGTGTATCCCTTTCCTCCCGGCCCTTTGCCGGCCCCTCGGTGGGGACGCTAGGCAAGCCGGGGCGGCGAGGCAAGGCCCAAGCGACAGCGCCGTTGCCGGGCAGGGCGCCGCCTGAGCCAGCGGGCATGCCCGCGCAGGCGACGCCCGGGCACAAGGCGGCGGGGGCATGCACCGGTACGTCGCACTGCCGGATCAGGCGCGGATCAAAGCGGCACGCCCTCGGCCAGAAGCCCTTCGGTCTGCAGATCGGCCCAGAGCGCCGCCGGGATCTCTGCCGATGCCGCGGCGACGTTGCCGTCGATCTCTGCCACGCTTGCGGAGCCCGGGATCACCGAAATCACCGCCGGATGGCGCAGGGGGAACTGGAAGGCCGCGTCGATCATCCGCACCCCGTGGCGGTCGCACACGGCCTGCAGCCGCGCCACCCGGTCCAGCACGGATTGCGGCGCCACATCATAGTTGAAGGTTGCCCCCGCCTTTGGCCCGGTGGCCAGCACACCAGAGTTGTACGGGCCGCCGATCACGACGCCGAGGCCCTTGGCCTTGGCGCGGTTCAAAAACCCGAGCGCTCCTTGCTCCAGCAATGTGTAACGGCCGGCCAGCAGGAAGATGTCGAAATCACCGCGGTCCATCATCCACTGGCAGGCCTCCCACTCGTTCACGCCCGCACCAAAGGCCTTGATCACGCCTTCGTCGCGCAGGCGCAGCAAGGCGCGGTAACCCCCCGCGATGAACTCCTCCAGCCGCATGTCCCGTGCTGCAGCCGTGCCGAGGCTGAAGACGTCGAGGTCATGGGCATAAAGGATGTCGATCCGGTCCACACCCAGCCGTTCCAGCGAAAACTCGACGCTGCGAAAGACCGCGTCATAGCTGTAGTCGAGCACTTCGTTGCGCGACGGCACATCGAACCACTTGCCGATGCCGTCGCGCTTGTCGGCGGTCGTTGCACGAAAGGTCCGCCCGATCTTGGACGAGAGCACATAGCTGTCGCGCGGCTTGCCACGCAGGAACGGATTGAGCCGCGTCTCGGCCAGGCCGAGGCCATAAAGCGGGGCCGTATCGTAGTATCGCACACCGGCCTCCCAAGACCGGGCAAGCAGGGCTTGCGACTCCGCCTCGGGAATGGCGCGGAACAGGTTGCCAAGTGGCCCTGATCCGAAGCCAAGCTCGGTCACCGTCACGCCGCCATTTCCGATCCGGTCCCAGTGTCTTGCACGTGCCATTGTCTCGTTTTCTCCCACTTGTGCGTTGCAATCAGCCTAGTGACATTGCGGCCAGCCGCCAAGCCCCTGCCAAGCCCGAGCCAAGGATAGACTCAGCGAGAGCCGCGACTCAGCGTCGCAGGGTGCGACAGGGCGGATTCTGGAGTGTCGCAGGGACGGCCACGATTGGTTTCGGGCGGATTTGCATCGGCGTGCAAAGAGCGTGCGAGAAACCTAAGTTACTGAATAATAACACTATATATTTAATTTTACTCTGGCGAAAAAAGTGTGTGTAAATTTAAACTTACACTTGAAAATGCGCTCGCCTCGTGACACATTGTCGCAGATGGGCAGGCAGGTTCACACCGAGAAGCTGCCCTGTCCCGGGGGCGAAACAAATGTCGTCCGTTCGCCCGCGGCACGATCTGGACGACGAAGGTACGGAGGCAAACATCATGTCCAACGACCCTGATCGGGTATGGCCGACTGGCCTGACTCTCAAGGAAGCTGAAGAAGTTCACAGCTATCTCATTGACGGCACGCGCGTGTTCGGGGTTATCGCCCTGATCGCTCACCTGCTCGTTGCCGTTTCCACGCCCTGGCTCGGCTGAGGGGATCCATCATGAACAACGCAAAAATGTGGCTCGTGGTCAAACCGACCGTTGGAATCCCGCTGTTCCTGTCTGCTGTTGCGATCGGGTCCTTCGCGGTCCATGTCGCCGTGCTGAGCAACACCACCTGGGTGGCAGACTTCCTGTCTGGCAAACCCATCGGAAGCGGCGTCGCTTCGCTGCCGGTTGCTGACGGCGCCGTGGCCAAGGTGTCTTATACGAGCGAAGGCTCGAAGAGCATCATCGTGACCATGCCCGACGGCACACTTGCCCATGCGGTGCTGACCGAAGAGACGGCCTCGCTCAACTGACCTGACGGCCCCTTTGCGGGGGTCCGGGTTTCCCGGCGGAGGCCTGCCATGCGGCGCATCGCAGGCCTCCTCCCTATATTTTCCGGCGCGACGGGTCTGACCCGGAGAGTCGGTGGTCCCTTCTGCAGATGGTCGAAAGCCCATGTTCGACTACAGGAAATTCGCGCTTGGCAAGATATCGGGTCTGGGGACGCGCTATCTGCCGTTTGCCGAGGCGGCAAGCGCAACGGTTCCCCTCTCTCGCTTGCTGCGGCTGTCACTGTTTCAGGTGACCGTGGGGATGGCGCTGGTGCTGCTGGTCGGCACCCTCAACCGGGTGATGATCGTGGAGCTGGACGTGCCGGCGGCTCTGGTGGGCGGCATGCTCGCGCTGCCCCTGCTCTTTGCGCCCTTTCGCGCCCTCATCGGCCACAGATCCGATAACCATGTCTCCGCACTCGGCTGGCGGCGCGTGCCCTATATCTGGAAGGGCACGATGTTGCAGTTCGGCGGCTTTGCCATCATGCCCTTCGCGCTTCTTGTGCTGTCGGGTTATGGCGAGGCAGTGGACGCCCCGCGTTGGATCGGCCTTTCCTCGGCGGCGCTGGCGTTCCTTTTGGTCGGGGCGGGTGTGCACACGGTTCAGACAGTGGGCCTTGCACTTGCAACCGATCTTGTGCCCGAAGAGGACCAGCCCGCGGTTGTCGGCCTGATGTATGTCATGCTGCTGTTGGGGATGATCGTCAGCGCCCTTATCTTCAGCTTTCTGTTGCGCGACTACACCCCCGGTCGGCTGATCCAGGTCATTCAAGGGGCTGCGGTAGTGACTATTGCGCTGAACCTTGCGGCCTTGTGGAAGCAAGAGGCACGCGACCGAGTTCGCGGTGCGGCTCCGGTGCGGGTACAATCGTTCCGCACTGCCTGGGGGCGACTGACCGAGGGGCGCGGAATGATCCGTTTGCTGGCGGTGATCGGCCTTGGTACAGCCGGGTTCGGCATGGCCGATGTCCTGCTGGAGCCGTTCGGAGGAATCGCCCTCGGAATGACGGTGGCCGAGACGACGCGTCTGACTGTGGTTCTGGCCGCTGGCAGCCTTGTCGGGTTTGCGCTGGCCTCGCGCTGGCTGGGACGGGGTCGGCAGCCGATCACGGTCGCAGCGCTTGGCGCGGGCATTGGTGTTCCGGCCTTTCTTGTGATCATGCTCGCGGCGCAGGTGGGGGCGGTTCCATTGTTCGTGGCCGCGGTGGCGCTTGCAGGATTTGGCGCCGGGCTCTTTGGCCATGGCACGTTGACCGCGACCATGCGCGCGGCACCACGGGCCCAGATCGGCCTGGCCATGGGCGCATGGGGCGCCGTTCAGGCTACCGCGGCGGGGCTTGCGATTGCGGCTGGCGGTGTGATCCGCGACGTGTTCGCAGGGCTGGATCCTGCGGGACAGCCCTCGGCACCTTACATTCCGGTTTTTGCGCTTGAGGCGGCCCTCCTGCTGGCGGCGCTGATGGCAGCGCTGCCGCTGCGCCGGCGCGTTGATCGATCCGGCGCATTTGACACGGACGCCGCGCAAGCCACATCTAAAAGAATAGCCTCGGCGGGTCCATGACTGCATTCGCCGCAGGTTGACTGAACCCAGACGACAAAGCTTCCCGAAACACGAAGGTGACACATGACCACAATCATCACGAGGCTTTTTGCGGATGCCGCGGCTGCGAAGATGGCAGTAGATGCCCTCCTTGGCCGCGACCACGATCCAAGCACCATCAATGTGATCACAGCAAGCGGCGCAGGGTCGGTGGCCGAGCGCCTGCGCGCGACACGCGTCGCCCCCGAGGCTGCAGCGATCTACGCAAGACTTGTCGAGGCGGGAAACGTGCTTGTGGTCGTGGCCGCGCCCTTCAACCCGATCGGAACCGCGCGCGATGCGATTGAGGTCATGAACCGCCAGCCCTCGCTCAAAGTGGGCGTCGAGGACGAGGACAGGTATTGGCGCGAACAGCCAAGGACCGACCTTACGGGCAGTGTTGATCGCAATCACACGCTTTGGATGACCCGCCCAGGCTCCATCCGCGCGGGCGGGCATGTGGCGGGCGGCTCGGTGTCGTCTCCGCGCACACGCAGATCGGCGATAAAGGGCGGGGCCTACATCTCGACCAAGTTCTGGCCGATGAAGCTTATCTCGACACACAGGGAACGGCGGTCCGCGATCTCAGGCGGGCGGCTGATGTTTGGTCGCAACCTGATGCCGAACGGCTGGACGATTTCGGGTTTGTTCGGCGTCCCGCTCATCTCGCAGCGTTAAGGGAAGAGAAAGGGCATCGCCCCCGCAGCCTTCTGCCGATCCGAAGGTTTGTCGAACCTTGGGCGGAATCAACGGACTGTCCGCGCGGGACTTGGCGAAAAACAGGGTCGGGCCGGGGCTTTTTGTGCCGGTCTTCCCCGCTTTGATGGCCAATTTTCCATGTGGATCGGCGGGCAGGCATCTGCACCCTTGACCGCGTTGCGTTCGGCTGGTCAGTCTGCCGCACAAGGCCGCTTATCTGCGGCGAGGGAGGACGGAATGCTGAAGGGTATCGACAATCGGCTGAATGCCGAGGTTTTGGGCTGTCTGCGCGCGATGGGGCACGGGGATGTGGTGATCGTCTGTGATACCAATTTTCCAGCAGACTCCGTGGCGAAGGCGACAGTGACCGGCAAGCTTTTGCGGATGGAGAACCTGACGGCGGCTGAAGCGGTGCAGGCTGTTCTGTCGGTGTTGCCGCTGGACACGTTCGTTCCGGATTTCGCGGGTCGAATGGAGGTGGTGGGCGCCCCTTATGACGTGCCGCCCGTCCAGGCCGAGGTTCAGGTCGAGATCGACGCCGCCGAGGGCCACCCGCGCCCGATGATCTCGGTTGCACGCTTTGCCTTTTACGATCTTGCCCGCGCCTCCTACGCGGTGATCCAGACCGGAGAGCGGCGCTTCTACGGCTGTTTCATGCTGCGCAAGGGCGTGATTGCGCCGGAGGCCTGAAATGACGAAACCGATCGTGATCCTGGGAATTTTCGTGGCGGATACCGCCTATCGTGCCGCCCGCCAGCCCCGCATGGGCGAGACGATCCTTGGCACTTCGTTTGTGCTCGGTCCGGGGGGAAAGGGGTCCAATCAGTCTGTCGCAGCGGCGATGGCGGGCGGGCGGACGCATTTCATCACCAGGCTCGGCGATGATGCCTTTGCCCAGATTGCGCAGGCGACCTGGGCCAAGGCAGGTGTGGTGCCCGAGATCACCGTTGACCGCGAGAGCTATACCGGTGCCGCCTATATCTTTCTTGAGGAGGGTACGGGCAACAACGCCATCATCGTGGCGCCCGGAGCGGCGGGGCGGGTTTCGGTCGCGGATGTCGAGTCGCGGCGCGGCCTGATCGAAGGGGCGGCGGTGTTCGTCACGCAATTGGAGCAGCCGATCCCGGCAGCCCTGCGCGGATTGCAGATTGCCCGGGAGGCAGGTGTGGCGACCATCCTCAACCCCGCGCCCGCAGCCCCGCTGTCGGATGAGATGCTGGCGCTGTGCGACTACATTACCCCGAACGAATCCGAGGCCGAGGGGTTGACAGGCCTGCCGGTCACCAGCGTGGCCGAGGCAGAGGCTGCGGCGGATGCGTTGATGGCGCGGGGCGTGGGCGCGGTTGTGATCACGCTTGGCGCGCAAGGTGCTCTTTACCGCGACCGCAGCCGGTCTGTGCATGTGCCGGTGATCTCGGCCGGGGCGGTGGTTGATACCACCGGCGCGGGCGATGCCTTCAACGGTGGCTTCGCCGTTGCGCTGTCGGAAGGCAGGGACGTGGTTGAGGCCGTGCGCTTTGGCGTAGCTACCGCTGGCATTTCGGTGACGCGGCCCGGGACTGCCCCGGCCATGCCCTCGCGGGCCGAGACGGAGGCCCTGCTGACAAGGCTGGGCGCGGCATGACCGGGTTGCTGGCGTTGCCGCCCGGGGCTGTGCTGCTCGGTCGGGTCTGGCGGGCGGATGTCGGGCCCGCAGTCGTGACCCTGCGGGCGGGCAAGGTCATCGACATCACGTCGCGCGCCGCCCCCACAGTGCGGGATACGCTGGAAATGCCCGACCCCGCCGACTTTGTGGCCAACGCGGAAGGGCAGTATCTGGGAGAGGCCGAGGCGCTGGCCGCAGCGTCTGTCGAGGCGCATCCCGGGGCCACGCGCCTTCTGGCCCCCTGTGATCTGCAGGCAATCAAGGCCTGCGGCGTGACCTTTGCCGGGTCCATGCTGGAGCGGGTGATCGAGGAACGCGCGGCGGGCGACCCTGCACGGGCTGCAGGCATCCGTGAGCGCATTGCCGGTGTCATCGGGCCCAGCCTGCGCGGCCTGGTGCCCGGGTCGGAGAAAGCAGCAGAGGTCAAGCGCCTCCTGATCGCCGAAGGTCTGTGGAGCCAGTATCTGGAAGTGGGCATCGGCCCGGATGCCGA
>Ga0105044_10000727_pt1 | contig 41577 bp, 35 predicted proteins | sample MAT01_FD_78092 | JGI IMG/M metagenome (GOLD analysis project Ga0105044, IMG submission 78092) | Freshwater microbial communities from Lake Fryxell liftoff mats and glacier meltwater in Antarctica - MAT-01 | ecosystem: Environmental > Aquatic > Freshwater > Ice > Liftoff microbial mat | place...
ACCCATCCGGCTCCGGCGAAACCAATGAGTGTAGAGGGTCTTGTGCGGCCCATAGTCGGCAGGGGCATCACGCCAGCGCAAGCCATTGCGATTGATAAATATAATGCCACTCAACACCCGCCTGTCATCAACTCGGGGAACCCCGTGCGACAAGGAAAAGAATGGCTTCAGCCGCGCCATTTGCTCATCCGTCAGCCAGTAAAGATCACTCATTCGACACCCCATGATGCCAGGAATGAATCAGAGAAAATGATCAGCGACAAGCCGTTTAATGAGTTCCAAGCCTAGGGGCTATTCACCCAATGCCTTCGTGAGGATGGCGCAGCGCTCATTGATACTGGAAGCGGTGCGCAGCGCTTCCAGTGGGTTTGGTTGTTGCACCCCGGTGGCGATTTGCAAGCGGCATTGTGCAGTCTCGGCGGAACTGCCCGCGCCGGATCCGGTTAAGGCCTTCGATCTGCAGAAACTTATTGCAGGACAAGATTTCAAGCTTCCGGAAAGCCCGAAGCCGGCACCGCGGATTTTGGTCCCATGCAAGGGTCTGTGGAGGAACGGCTCTGGGGAACTAAGAATGCAGCAGATTGGCTCGATGGGCAGGGGATCGCTTCTGGAAGCAAGGCCTGTAAGATGCTGGGCGCGCTTGTCGAGGGCGGTCCTCCAGCACCGATAGGCCGCTACTCTGAACTGGATCGGGCGCGCGCAGGCGACATCGGTTTCCAAACCGGTTCGCGCTGCCCCGACGCGATCCTCGATGTTTTCGCACAGTTGCGGATCAGCGCCGGCCGGCGTAGCGGCCGGGCAGGGCCGAAGGCTGCGTACGGTTTTCTGTTCGACTGGCTGAACTGCACTTGGCGGTCTGACGATTTCGGTCCGCGGCGGCAGATCGCGCGCAATGCCATCTTCGATAATTTCGCGATCGGCTCCGGCGAAGTCATCCTTGGTGAGGAGGTCACGCAGCGTCGGGTCCATTCCGTGAACTCGCTGGTGAATGCGACCGGGATCAACCGCTTTCGTCTTTACAGGCTCATGCGCAAGGCAGACATGATCCCGGAGACTGCCGACAAGGCGGCCACCTTCGGTTCGACAAGGCCGCCGTCAAAGTTCTCGTGATGGCGCGTCGGGGGCCTGATCTTCACCGTCTCCCGTCTGTGGCGGTCATCCTGGGGATCCGGCTCGATGCGGTGAAGAAGTTGATCGTGCCAGGTGGGGGTGACCCGTGGTTGGCTCGGGCCCGAGCGGGCCTCTGTGCCCGACTGGATGGTGGGGCCTACGTTTCCTTGGCCGAGATCGAGAAGTTTCAGTTGGAATACGCCACGATGGCGATGATCGCCCGGACGGTCGGAATCGACAATCGTACCGTGCAGCGTTTGCTTGAGCATCGGAACATCCACCCGGTGTACGATACTCTATGGCTTGGATCGCGGATCTATCGGCGGTTTGATGTGGCCGGTTTCATGGTTGACTTCAGTGGCACCGGCGAGCCCGAAGAATTCAGCGAAAATCCTGCAGTTTTAGACCAAAAGGCGGCGGATTTCGCGGAAAATGGTCTTCTTGGTGAATCCGATGATGTCGTTTTGTGAATCCGATGTGTCATATTCGAGGTGAGGTCGATCTGGTCCCGCAAGAAATCAGTTACTTACGGCCGAAATTAGGCTTTTTTGGTGGTGTCTTCAGTCGCCATGCCGGTCGCAAGCGGACAAGGGGCAGGGGCACGGCTGCGCTAGACTCTTGATTGGCGCGCGGGTAGATGCGACCTGCTGGCATTGACTGAACGCGAAAGCGACGAGGTGCATCATGGTTTCCCGCGTCATTCCGGTTGATGCCTTCGATCTGGTGATATTCGGCGGCACCGGCGATCTGGCCCGCCGCAAGATCCTGCCCGGATTGTACCGGCGGTTCCTCTCCGGCCAGATGCCCGAGACCGCGCGGGTCATCGGCGCGGCGCGGGCCGAGTTGACCGACGACGGCTTTCGCGAGGTGGCGGCGCAGGCCATTGCCGAGTTCGTGCCCGAGGCACGGCGCGATGCCTCTGCGATCGCGGCGTTCGTGCAACGGCTGTTCTATGTGCCGATCGACGCGCGGGGCGAGGCCGGCTGGGACATCCTGAAAGGCCGGATGCGGGACGGGGTGGTGCGGGCCTTCTATTTCTCGGTCGCACCGGCCCTGTTCGGCGATCTGGCCGAGCGGTTGCACGCGCATGCGATTGCCGAACCGGTCAGCCGGATCGTGGTCGAAAAGCCGTTCGGCCGCGATCTGGCCTCGTCGCAAGCGCTGAACGCCGTGCTGGCGCAGCATTTCACCGAGCAGCAGATCTACCGGATCGATCATTATCTGGGCAAGGAAACCGTGCAGAACCTGATGGCGGTCCGCTTTGCCAACATCCTGTTCGAGCCGTTGTGGAAAGCGCAATACGTGGATCATGTGCAGATCACCGTTGCCGAAACCGTGGGGGTCGAGGGGCGGGGGGCGTATTACGATACGTCTGGCGCGATGCGCGACATGGTGCAGAACCACATGATGCAACTGTTGTGCCTGATCGCGATGGAGCCGCCCTACCACTTTGACCCCAATGCGGTTCGCGACGAAAAGCTCAAGGTGATCCGGGCACTGCAGCCGGTCGGCCCCGCCGACATCGTGCGCGGCCAATACCTCAGGAACGGCACCGGCGGCAGCTATGTGAGCCACGCCGAAAATCCTGCCAGCCGGACCGAAAGCTACATCGCGCTGAAAGTGCAGGTGGCGAACTGGCGGTGGGCGGGAACCCCGTTCTACCTGCGCACCGGCAAACGGTTGCGGGCACGCGCCTCCGAGATTGCCGTCACGTTCAAGGAACCGCCGCACACGATCTTCGACGATGTCTCGGGCTGGCGCGAGAATGTGCTGGTGATCCGCCTGCAGCCCAACGAAGGCATGGATCTGATGATGATGATCAAGGAGCCGGGTCCGGGGGGGATGCGCCTGATGCAGGTGCCGCTCGACATGTCGTTTGCCGATGCTCTGGGAGCCGAGGCCGAAGACGTGCCCGACGCCTATGAACGGCTGATCATGGATGTGATCCGCGGCAACCAGACGCTGTTCATGCGCGGCGACGAGGTCGAGGCGGCCTGGGCCTGGACAGATCCGATCATCGAAGCCTGGGAAACCCGGGGCGATCGGCCGCAGGGCTATGATCCGGGGTCAAGCGGCCCCGAGGATGCGCTGATGCTGATGCACCGCGACGGCCGCCGCTGGCGCGAGATCAGGGGATGAGGTTCACAGCCTATCCCGACCGCGAAATGCTGTTTCTGGCGCTGGCCGATGTGCTGGCGGCCAACCTCGCGGCCATCGTCAAGGCCAATGGCCGGGCGACATTGTCGGTGCCGGGGGGGACGACCCCGGGGCCGCTGTTCGACATCCTGTCGGGGGTCGATCTTGGATGGCAGTCGGTCGCGGTGGTGCTGAACGACGAGCGTTGGGTGCCCGAGACCGATCCGCGCTCGAACACGGCGCTGCTGCGGGCGCGGCTGTTCCGGGGGCCGGCCTCGCTGGCCACGCTGGTGCCGCTCCATGCCGAGGCTCCCTCGCCCGAAGACCGGCTCGACGCGCTGACGGCCGGGCTTTTGCCGCATCTGCCGCTGTCGGTACTGCTGTTGGGCATGGGGGCGGACATGCACACCGCGAGCCTGTTTCCCGGGGCCGACCGGTTGGCCGAGGCGCTGGCCCCGGATGCGCCGCCGCTGATGGTGCTGCGGGCGGCGCAAGCGGCCGAACCGCGGGTGACGCTGACAGCGCCGGTTCTGCGCGCGGCGCTGCATATCCACATTCTGATCACCGGGACGGAAAAGCGTGCCGCGCTGGAGGCCGCGCGCCATCTGCCGCCACACCGCGCCCCGATCCGGGCCTTTGTGGACCACGCAACCGTGCATTGGGCGGAGTAGATCATGCAAGATCACTGGCAGGCGCTGAAAGACCACCATGCGGCCGTGCAGGATCGCCGGATCCTCGATCTGTTCGATGCGCCAAACCGGGCACCGGCCTTTTCGATCCGGGCGGATGCGATGCTGCTGGACTACTCGAAGACCAACATCGACGACGCCGGGCGACACCTGCTGCTGACCCTTGCGCAGGCGGCGGGAGTCGAGGCTCGGCGCGATGCAATGTTTGCGGGCGCCAGGATCAACATCACCGAAGACCGGGCCGTGCTGCACACTGCGCTGCGCGCGCCGCAAGGTGCCAGCGTGCAAGTGGACGGGGTCGATGTGGTGCCCGGCATCCACGCGACCCTGTCCCGGATGGCGGACTTTGCCGAGGATGTGCGGCACGGGCGGTTTCAGGGCCAGGGCGGCCCGATCACCGATGTGGTCAACATCGGCATCGGCGGGTCGGACCTTGGTCCTGCGATGGCGACGCTGGCGCTGGCCCCGTTCCATGACGGGCCGCGGGTGCATTTCGTCTCCAATGTCGACGGCGCGCATGTGGCCGATACCCTGGCATGTCTGGAGCCGACGACAACGCTGGTGATCGTGGCTTCCAAGACCTTCACCACGATCGAGACGATGACCAACGCCGAAACCGCCCGGGCGTGGATGGCCGGACGGGTTGCCAAACCCGCCGCCCAGTTCGCGGCGGTGTCTTCTGCCGCCGAACGAACCGCCCGATACGGTATCGACCAGGCCCGGGTGTTCGGGTTCGAGGATTGGGTGGGCGGGCGCTACTCGATCTGGGGCCCGATCGGGCTTGCGTTGATGCTGGCGATCGGTCCCGGCGGGTTCCGCGACTTTCTGGCGGGCGGCCGCGCGATGGACGAACGGTTCCTGTCCGATCCGCTGGACCGCAACATGCCGGTCCTGCTGGCGCTGGTCGGCATCTGGCACAACCAGATCTGCGGCTATGCCACCCGCGCCGTGCTGCCCTATGACCAACGCCTGTCGCGCCTGCCGGCTTACCTGCAACAACTCGAGATGGAATCGAACGGCAAACGGGTGGCACTCGACGGCACCGACCTGCCGACCCATTCCGGCCCGGTGGTCTGGGGGGAACCCGGCACCAACGGCCAGCACGCGTTCTATCAACTGATCCATCAGGGCACCCGCGTCGTGCCGTGCGAATTCCTCGTGGCCCGCCAAGGCCATGAGCCCGGCCTCGCCCACCAGCACCTCTTGCTGGTCTCGAACTGCCTCGCGCAATCCGAAGCCCTGATGCGGGGCCGCTCGCTGGCCGAGGCCACGACGATCCTCGCCGGCAAGGGGGTCGTCGGGCCCGACCGCGACCGGCAGGCCTGCCACCGGGTGTTCCCGGGCAACCGGCCGTCGACGACGCTGGCCTATCCGAAACTGACCCCCTTCACCTTGGGCCAGATCCTGGCCCTCTATGAACACCGGGTGCTTGTCGAAGGTGTGATCCTCGGGCTGAACCCCTTCGACCAGTGGGGCGTCGAACTGGGCAAGGAACTGGCCCTGGCATTGCAGCCGATCCTCGAAGGCAGGCAGGACATCGGCAGCAAGGACGGCTCGACCCGGGCGCTGGTCGACTACCTGATGGCCTGATCGGCGCCCTTTCAGCTTGGCGCAAGTATCCCACGGGGGTCCGGGGGTGTGAAACCCCCGGCTTTCGCTGTCGGGTGCAAGGCTGAAATCCCGGGGTATCGCGCCGGACCCCCAGGGGAAACCCGGGCGGGGCATTCCGCGAACGGTCCGGCGGACCGCGCCTCACTCCCGAAAGTACCGGCTGTCCTTGATCTGGTCCCAGGCCCAGACCACCTCTTGCAGCCGGTCCTCGTCGCTGCGGTCGCCGCCGTTCATGTCGGGATGCAGATCCTTGACCAGACTCTTGTACTGCTTGCGGATCTCCGCCTTTGTCCAGGTGTCGCGGGCATCGAGAATTTCGACGGCTTTCCGTTCGGTCGCGGGCAGCTTGCGCGTGGCGTTCGACGTCGGCCTGCCGGGGTTCTGGGTCGCGTTGGAGCCGAGGATTTCCAGCGGATCGTCCACTCCCAGCCGCTGCCACGCCCGCCCGTCGTCCTTTTTCGAGAACGGTTTGGTTTCCCGCTCCCACAACCGGTCCCGGTCCAGCAGCTTCTGGAATTCCTCATCGGTCGCGGTGCCGAAGAAGTTCCATTTCAGATTGTATTCCCGCACGTGATCCCGGCAGAACCAGAAATAGGCATCCAGATGGTCGGGCGACTTCGGGGCACGGTACGCGCCCTTTTCCTTGCAGCCCGGATAATCGCAAGGTTTGGTCGAGGTGTCGAACGCCCCGGACATCCCCCGGCGCCCGGTCTTGCGCTTGGCCTTGTCCGACGCCACGCGGATGTCGAACTCGAAGGGCGGACGGTTGGTCATGGTCGGCAGCCTCGTCAGTTGCGTGCAGAGCCTTTCCGACTCGGGGCTATGAGTTTAAGGATTTATCCCGGAACCGGAAGGGGTAGGCGGGAAAATGACCGTAGATGATCTGATGAAGGCGCGGCTGACTGCCGCCTTTGCGCCCGAGGTGCTGAAGATCGTGAACGACAGCCATCGCCATGCCGGGCATGCCGGCGACGATGGCTCGGGCCACAGCCATTACAGCATCACGTTGCGCAGCGCGGCGCTGGCGCCCCTGTCGCGGCTGGCCCGCCACCGGGCCGTGCAGGCGGCCCTTGGCGATCTGAACACGCGGGTGCACGCCATCGCGCTCGACCTTGGCTGAAGTCCGCTAGCGTTGCGCAGCCCAGACCCACAACCCTGCCAGCCCCCCCGACAGCGCGGTGTTCCACCCCGCCATCGACACCCCGGCCAGCGACCATGCCACAGCGTCACAGCGCACGGGGGCGGCCACCATCACTTCGGGGTTCAGAAGGTCGGCCGTGCTGATCCCGGCGATCGAGCCTGCCGAACACGCGGCGAGGCCGGCCCACCAGGCCTGCTCGACCCCCACATGATACAGCCCGATCCCGGCGGTGGTCAGCGCGGCCAACGCCCCCAGCATCGGCCAGACCCGCCCGCCAAGGGCCAGCGCCAGCCCGCCCAACCCCACAGCCGCAGCATGCGGCCAGCGTTGCCACAGGCACAGGGTACAGGGGGCCAGACCACCGAGATACTGGAATGCAAAGGCTCCGGCCAGCAAGAGGGCCGATCCGGCAACGGCCATCAGGATCAGGGTGGTACGGGTCATGCCAGCCTCACAGCAGCGTCACAGCGGCGTAAAGCGCCGCGAGCGCCACAAGCGCCAGAACCGCGACCAGAGTAAAGCGGCGTTCGATCACTTCCATTACCGCCGCCCCATAGCGCCGCAGCGCCCAGGCCAGCAGATAGAACTTCCCCCCCCGCGCCACGATCGCCGCCAGAATGAACAGCGGCAGGTTGAAGGCGATCACCCCCGCCAGAATCGTCACCACTTTCATCGGCGGCAGATGCGCCACCCCCGACGTGATCAGCATGACCAGCACCGCCCCGTCGCCGGTCGCGGCCTTCAGGGACTCGAACGCATCGAGCTTGCCGTAGAACTCCAGCACCGGGCGGGCCAGCAAGTCGAACAGATAGAACCCCAGAAGCCAGCCCAGAATCCCGCCCAGCACCGACCCGATCCCGGCGATGGCGGCATACCGCATCGCCCGATCGGGCCGTGACAGGCACATCGGCACGAACAGAACCTCGGTCGGCACCGGAAAGACCGAGCTTTCGATGACCGACACCACCCCCAGCACCGATGGCGCGTGGCGCGACCCCGCCCATTGCAGCGTCCAGTGATACAGCCGTTTCAGCATCGCCTGTGGCCCCCTGTTGTGCCGCTGTAAGGCCATGACGGCGCGGCGCGGTCAAGCCGGCACGGAAAGGGGCTTACCCTTGGGGCTGCGCGCGGCTACCCTTCGGCGGAACGGGTCGACGCGGAGCGGATCATGGAATGGCGCGGACGGCGGGGCAGCCGCAACATCGAGGATCGTCGCCGGGCCGGTGGGACGGTGGGCCGCGCTGGCGGGGTGGGCGGCGTGGGTCTGCTGGTCGTGGTGGTGGTGGGCTACTTTCTCGGGTTCGATCTGACCGGATTGCTGCAAGACCAGGGCCCGGTGGCCCCGTCGGGCGATGTCGCACTGACCGAGGCGGATGTCGCGGCAGGGGAGTTCGTATCCGTCATCCTGGCCGATACCGAAGAGATCTGGGCATCGGTGTTCCGCGACCAGTTGAACCAGACCTATACGCCGGCAGTTCTGGTTCTGTACAAAAGCGTCACGCCGTCGCCCTGCGGCAATGCCTCGGGCGCCACCGGGCCGTTCTACTGTCCGGGCGACAACAAGGTTTACCTCGACACCGAATTTTTCACCACGCTGGAACAGCGTCTGGGTGCCAAGGGCGATTTTGCGGCGGCCTATGTGGTGGCGCATGAAATCGCCCATCATGTGCAGGATGAACTGGGCATACTGGGGCAGGCCAACAGCCTGCGCGCCGACGTCAGCGAGGCGGAAAGCAACGAGATTTCGGTGCGGGTCGAGTTGCAGGCCGATTGTCTGGCAGGCATCTGGGCGCAGCAGGTGCAGGACCGGTTCGGCACGATCCAGCAAGGCGATTTCGAAGAGGCGCTGAACGCCGCGCACCAGATCGGCGACGATACGCTGGCGCGGAAGGCCGGCCGCGAAGTCATGCCGCACACCTTTACGCATGGCACCTCGGCACAGCGCGCCCGCTGGTTTCTGGCTGGCCTGAAGTCGGGCCGGATGGACGATTGCGACACCTTCGCCGCTGACCGCTTATAGGTTCCGCCAGTTGACGGCGACCGGGCAGAGCGCTAAACGCCTGGTTCAGGTGGCCCGAGTGGTGGAATGGTAGACGCAGAGGACTCAAAATCCTCCGCCGCGAGGCATGTCGGTTCGAGTCCGACCTCGGGCACCAGCCAATCCCAGTCAGTAGACGAAATGCAGCGGAACTGCTGCGTGCAGCTGCAGTGATTCGGGGTGCGGTAAGGTTGACAAACCCTTGATGGTGAATGATTCGGCAGAAACGCCAAGATTGATGCAACCTGTTCAACAACGCTGCCCGCATTGTGGCGCGCATGTGCAGAAAAAACGGCACCATCGTTAACACGCATGGTTGTTTCCCGTTTTGCAACAATGGCTTGTAAATGACTTTTCATCTTTTGCGAAAAGATCTGTGAATTCCGGGTGTTGGCCTGCCCTGCTAAAGTATCGGCAAGCTCCCTTCGGAAACACTGTGCAAGTGCAGACCGCAGATGTGACCCGAAACTCCGGAGTTTTGGCTGGGGCAGTGCCCGGATGTCGCCGCTTTCCAGCCGTTTTTTACTTTCCGTCAAGCCTAACGAAAGGTATTCAGAAGATGTTCCGGATGATTGGAACGGGCCGTGGGGGCGGTTGTTGGTGTGAAGGCTGCGTCGGTGAGGCGCGGCGTTCTGGACGGAAAGCTGCCAGGGGATCCGCACAGGGTTCCGATCATGCCGCGCGCCCAAGGCGTGCGCCGGGTTCTCTGCCATGGTACTGCATTCTTTCCACCCGACGATCGGCTTTCGTGGCGCAAGGTCCGGGTTCCGTGCCCGTCTCCGCGTCAAGGACTGCTGCGCCCAGGTCGGGCGGGGCAGGGTGGCTGGATCGGATTGGGCCGGAATGACCGCAGCCCGTGTGATGTAAGGGAATGAAAATGCCGGTATTTGCGCTGTACAACTTCAATGATGCCGGGACCACCGCCGCGGATGACGCGTTGGGTAACGGCGCGCAGGAAGGGATCTACATCAACGGGGCCACCGCTGCGGGCGGGCAGGCCGTGCTTGATGGCGAGAACGACCTCGTCAAGATTTTCAAGGAGCCGGTGTTCCAGATGGATCGCGGAACGCTCGATTTGCAGTTCACCCTGTCGGACGTGCCGCAAACCGGCACCCAGACCGTGCTGTCGCGTGACAGCGCCGGTGACAATCAGGGATCGTACGCGATCGACATTCAGGAAAACGGCGCGGTCGTGATCACCCACGAGACCGGTTCGGGTGTCGAGACGTTCGGCACTCTGGCCGGCTTTGCCAACCCGGGCGACGAAATCAACATCGACTATTCATGGGACTTCGGCGGTGCGGGCGGGCAGTTGAACATCGCCAACCAAACGTCGGGCAACGCCGTTGCAGCCGCTGTTCCGGCAAGCCTGACGATGGACATGGCGGGGCAGAACCAGAACTGGATCGTCGGCGCAGGCCAGTGGCAGTCCACCCCGGATACCCTGAACAACATCGACCAGCATTTCGCGGGCACCGTCGAGGTGTTCTCGTTGTCTGACACCGTCGACAACGTGACCGACCCGACGCGCGACGGCATCGTGTCGGGCACACCGGGCAACGATCTGATCGACCTGGCCTACACCGGCGACAATGACGGCGACTTCATCGACAATGATGACGCGATCCTGACCGGCGACGCGCCCGACGACGACCGCGTGCTTGCGGGCGGCGGCGATGACACGGTGCAAGCCGGCCTGGGCGACGACTCGGTCGAGGGCGGGGCGGGCGATGATGACCTCAGCGGCGGGCGCGGCAACGACAGCCTGTTCGGGCAGGACGGCGACGACCGGCTGGTCGGCCGCGGTGGCGATGACGAGATCAACGGAGGCGACGGCAGCGACTCGGTGGCGGGCGGCGCGGGCGATGATGCAATCGACACCGGGCGCGGCGGTTTTCCGCTGCCCGACCTCGGCTATCCGGGGCTTTATGCCGCCGACAGCGATCCGACCGATGATCTCGACACGGTCTATGGCGGGCGCGGCGACGATACGATCTCGACCGGCGATGACGCCGATCTGATCTATGGCGGCTTCGGCGCCGATGACATCAACGGCGGCATCGACAACGACACGATCTTCGGCAACCAAGACAACGACACAATCGTCGGCGGTGAAGGCGCGGATGTGATCGACGCCGGCTTTGGCGATGATCTGGTTTATGGCGGACTCGGGCCGACCTTCCCCGATGCGGTGAACATCCGCGACGATCAGGGCGATCTGGTGACCAACAATGGGTCGGATGACATCCGCGGCGGCGTCGGACGCGATACGATCTATGGTCTTGATGATGACGACACCATCGACGGCGGTCAGGATGCCGATTTCATCGACGCGGGGATCGACGACGATCTGGTGACCGGCGGGTCGGGCAACGACACAATCACCGGCGGGCAGGGGGCGGACACCTCGTTCGGCGGCAATGACCGCGACGTGTTCCTTGGCGGCAACGCGGGCGACGATGTGAACGGCAACGAAGGCGGCGACGACTTTGACACACTGGATCTGACCGGGTCGGGCCCGCTGAACATCATCTACGACCAGAACAATGCCGAGAACGGCACGGTCGAGTTCGTGGATGGCGGCGGTCTGGTCACCGGCACGATGGACTTTATCAACATCGAGAACGTCATCCCCTGCTTTACCCCCGGCACGATGATCGCCACGCCGCGCGGCGAGGTTCCGGTCGAGACCCTGCGTGCCGGTGACCGGGTGATCACTCGCGATAACGGCCTGCAGGAGATCCGCTGGGTCGGGGCGAGGGAACTGGGCTGGCGCGACCTGAACCTGGCGCCGCATCTGAAACCGGTGCTGGTGCGTCAGGGTTCGTTGGGCAACGGTCTGCCCGAGCGCGACATGATGGTGTCGCCGAACCACCGGCTGCTCGTCGCCAACGACCGCACCGCGCTCTATTTCGACGAGCACGAGGTGCTGGTTGCGGCCAAGCATCTGGTGGCGGCGAACGGGGTTCAGCAGATCGACAGCATGGGCACCACCTACATCCACTTCATGTTCGACCGCCACGAGGTCGTGCTGTCGAACGGGGCCTGGACCGAAAGCTTCCAGCCCGGCGACCAGACGCTGAAGGGGATGGGCAACGCGCAGCGCAGCGAGATCTACGATTTGTTCCCGGATCTCAAGACCGACGCGGGCCTTGAAACCTACGGGTCGGCTCGCCGCACCCTGAAGCGGCACGAAGCGGTGCTTCTGGCCCGTTGATCCTTATGCAGCGCGGGCCGAAGCCGCTTCTGTGACCCGGCCCGTACCAGAAGAAGGCCCCTGTTCCGGGGGCCTTTTTTCTGCCGTGGTCGTTCAGGTCGGCTCGTGGCGAACCCGGGACCACCCTGCGGTTCGGTAGATCCCGGTTCGTTCAAACTTGACGCAACTTCGCCGCGACTTGGCCGCAATCAGGCTTTGAAAATCCATCTTTGCGCCACCCCGTTCCGCTAGGCCTGTTCACAACAATTGGGTCCTGCCGGTGCAGGATCCTTTGATTGGTGGACAACATGGCGACGATCTACGGCAGCGGTGGCAACGAGTCCCTGACCGGCACCACCAGCGCCGACGCGGTGTATGGCGGCAATGGCAGCGATACGGTGGCTGCGTCGGACGGAAACGACCTGATTGTCGGCGACGGCCCGGCGGGCGGCACCTGGAACGTCCGGATCTATGACCGCGATTTCAGTTCGGCCGCCAATCAGGCCGACGAGATCGACCTTGGCACCCTTCGCCTTCAGACCACGGTCGACGATTTCGACCTCGACACCCATGTCAATCAGGCGCGTGGCACCACCGGCAACCAGGAAGATTTCGGGGCGATCTATACGTCGACCTTCACGGCAGACGGCGGCGGGGTCTACCGCTTTACCACCACTTCGGATGACGGGTCGTGGCTGCGGATTCTCGAGGCAAACGGCAATCCGCTGTCGTTCGTCAACGACACCGGCAAAGACACCACCTACCTGGACAACGACTTTCACCAGGCCCCCACGGCGCGCGGCGGACAGGTCATGTTGCAGTCCGGTCAGGCCTACACGATCGAACTGCGGGTCTGGGAGAATTTGGGCGGGCAGGTTCTGAGCTCGACCGTGACCCCGCCGAACCCTGACGGATCGGCCGGGTCCATCCCGGTCGATCTGATCGGCAGTATCTATATCGGCCAACCGCCGCAGACCGGGGACGCGGGCGACGACAACCTGTCGGGCGCGGCCGGGAACGACACCATCGAGGGCAACGAGGGCAACGATTCGCTTTACGGCGGCAGCGACGCCGACTTCTTGTCCGGCGGACCCGGCAGCGATCTGCTGGACGGTGGCACCGGCGACGACACGCTGCGCGGTGGGGCCGGCGGCGACACGCTGAACGGCGGCACCGGCATGGACTTTGCCGATTATGCGACCTCTGCCGAAGGGGTCTATCTGGACCTGAGCGACGGAACCGCGTTTGGCGGCGACGCGGCGGGCGATGTGGTGCAGGGCGCGGTCGAAGGGATCGTCGGGTCTGCGTTCAACGACACGCTGACCGGGGCGGACGGCGAGGCGACCTCGGGCGGCGACATCCACACCACGATCATCTTTGGCGGCGGCGGCGACGATTACATCGACGGGCGGGCGGGTGGCGATACGTTGTATGGCGGCACCGGGGCCGATACGATCATCGCGGGCGCGGGCAACGATCTGGTGCAGGGCGGCGACGATGCCGACCGGATCACCGGCTCGGCGGGCGATACGGTCGACGGTGGCGAAGGTGGCACCGATGCCGACACGCTGGTTGCGACCGGCGTCTATTCGGTGGCGTTTGACCCGAACAACAGCGAGAGCGGCACGATCACCTTTGTCGACACCTCGACCCTGACCTTCACCAACATCGAGAACCTGATCCTGAACGGCGGCAATCGCGATGGCCTGGTCACCGGCACCGAAGCCGGGCAGGTGATGGATGTGGGCTATGTCGATGCCAACGGCGACCGGATCGACGGGGAGGATGCGACGCTGCCCGGCGACGCGCCAAACGACGACGGCATCTTCGGTCTGGGGGGCGATGACACGATCACGTCCGGTCTGGGCGACGACGACGTGTTCGGTGGCGAGGGCAACGACGAAATCCGCACCGGGGTCGGCAACGATTATGCCTTGGGCGACGCGGGGAATGACACGCTTTCTGGCGAGGACGACGACGATTTCCTGCGCGGCGATGCCGGCAACGATCAGGTGTTTGGCGGCAGCGGCAACGACACGGTGTTTGGCGGGGCCGACGACGACGTGGTCGATGCCGGAGACGGCAACGACAGCGCCTTTGGCGGCTTTGGCCGCGACACGGTTTACGGCGGCGAGGGGCGGGACAGCATCACCGGGTCGGGCCATGATGACGAGGTTTATGGCGGCGACGGCGACGACTACATTCAGGGATCGGACGGCGCGGATACGCTGTATGGCGGCGACGGGGCCGACACGTTGCTGGGGGAAGAGGACGGCGACAGCCTGTATGCCGGGTCGGGCGACACTGTGGACGGGTTCGAGACCGTCACCACCGGGACCGACCTCGACCGGCTGTATGTCACCGAAGTGGCCTCGGTCACCTTCGATACGGGCTTCCCCGAAAACGGCATCGTCACGTTCAACGATGGCGGCACGCTGACGTTCTTCAACGTCGAGCAGGTCTTTGTCGACGGGGTGCGGTTCATCAACCCCGACTTCGTGGTCGAGGGCACCGGCGGGGACGATGCGATCGACAGCGCCTATACCGGCGATCCGGACGGCGACCGGATCGACGCAGGCGACAGCGCGGCAGGCAACGACGATGATGTCGTGCAGGCCGGGGCAGGGAACGATACGGTTCGGGCGGGCGCCGGCGATGATCTTGTGCAAGGCGAAGGCGACGACGACCGGCTGTTTGGCGGCGCCGGGGCCGACACGCTGGAGGGGGGCGCCGGCGCCGATCAACTCGATGGCAGCGACGGGGCCGACAGTCTGGCGGGGGGGGACGACGCTGACACGCTGTTCGGCGGTGCGGGCGACACAATCGATGGCGGCGACGGCGGCGACGACCGCGACGTGCTCGATCTGACCGCCTATGGCCATTCCGGCACCACCATCCACTACACCGACAACGACCCGGACACCGGGTCCGGCACGGTCGACTTCCTTGACAGCAACGGCGATGTGGCAGGCTCGCTCACCTTTACGAACATCGAAAGCGTGGTGCCCTGCTTTACCCCGGGTTGCCGGATTCTGACCGAGGCGGGTGAAGTGCCGGTCGAGACAGTCAGTGTGGGCGACCGTGTGTTGACCCGCGACAATGGCTATCAGACGGTGTGCTGGGTCGCGCGGCGCAACCTGAGCCAGGCCGATTTGCGCAGCACCGGGCCGTTCAACCCGGTGCGGATCGCGAAAGGCGCGTTGGGCGACGGGCTGCCGATGCGCGATATGGTGGTCTCGCCGCAGCACCGCATGCTGGTCGCGGGGCCGGTGCCGGAACTGCTGTTTGGCGACCCCGAGGTTCTTGTGGCGGCGACGCATCTGGTGGGGATGCAGGGGGTTACCCGCATCTTTCCGCGCGGGGTCAGCTATATCCACCTGCTGTTCGACCAGCACGAGATTGTGCGGGCCGACGGGGCGTGGTCGGAAAGCTTTCAGCCAGGCCTGCAGACGGTGGCCGGTCTGGGCGCGGCGCAACGCGAAGAGGTGCTGGCGCTGTTCCCCGATCTGGGGGCGGGGCAAGCCTATCCGGCGGCACGCATGACGCTGAAGGCGCGCGAGGCGCTGGTGTTGCGGCGCGGCTAGGGCCGGCGGGCGGCCCAATCTGCCCAATCCTCGGGCGTGTCGAGGTCGGTAATGGCCCGGCTGCCCGGCAGCGGCACAAGGCGCAGGCGGTCGATGTGGCGGGCCAGAATGGCGCGCGGACCGGGATCACCGGTCAAGGCAGCCAGTTCCGGGCGAACCCAGGGCGGGAACAGCACCGGATGGCCGGGCGGCCCGGCCTCGGCGCAGGCGCGCAGGATCAGGTCGGGGTAGCTGCGGGCGAGCGTGATCAGAGTTGCCAGGTCCGCCGTCGTCAGGTCGGGCATGTCGGCCAGCAGCACCATGACCGCCGCTTCGACGGGCAGAACGGCCAGCCCGGCTTGCAGTGACGCCGTCATGCCGGCGGCCGGGTCTGGCACCGCGACCAGCCGGACCGGCATGCCTGCCAGCGCCGCGTGCCTCGCCGGGCGGTCTGCGGCCATCGTCACCGTTACCGGCTGGCCGGTTGCCAGTGCCATGCTTGCGATATGGGCGATCAGTGGGCGGCCCCCGACCCCCTGCAGCAGCTTGTCGAGCCCGCGCATGCGGCTTGACGCTCCTGCAGCGAGGATCAGGATTTCGACGGTCATCGCCAAAGCATGCGGCGGAAGTGGCGGGCTGTCAGCCCCCCTTTGGCCTTTGGCCCTGTCCTCCGAGGCCATTCAGGCAGACAAGACCGCAGGATCAGCCGCGCATCCGGGCACCGTCGGCGTCAAACAGCGGGGCAAGGTGAACGCGGGCGCGCCGTCTTTGCCCGAGAATCTCGATCTCCACTTGCAGGCCATCGGCGATCCGGTCGGCTGGCAGGAAGCCCTGCGCGACACTCTGGCCGGTAAAGTGCGAAAAGCCGCCGCTGGTGCAGAAGCCCGCGACCGCGCCTTCGAGCCAGATCGGCTCCCACGCGACGACATCGGCGTCGTCCGCCTCGACGATGAAGGAGGCCAGCTTGCGTCTGGCCCCGGCGGCCTTTTCGGCAGAGGCTGCCGCGCGGCCGATCCAGTCGGCCGGTTTGTTCCAGCGGATGAACCGGTCCAGGCCGGTTTCCAGCGGAGTATAGTCGGGCGAAAACTCGCGGCCCCACGAGCCGAACCATTTGTCCAGCCGCAGCGACATCATGGCGCGCATGCCGAAGGGGCGCAGGCCGAGGTCGGCGCCGGCGGTGGAAAGGGTGTCCCACAGGTGGCGGACCGACATGTGGTCAGTGTAGATCTCGTACCCCAGATCGGCGGTGTAGCTGACACGCTGCACGATGCAGTTGGCCATGCCGACGGTCATGCGTTTGACGTCCATGAACCTGAAGGCATCCGCGCCGACATCCGAGCGGGTGACACGCGCCAACAGGTCGCGGGCGCGGGGGCCCGCGATCTGGAAGCCCGAGCGGGCGTCGGAGATGTTTTCGACCAGGACACCGGGTTCGGCGTTCTGTTCGAACCAGCGGCCGTGCCAGCCCTGTGCGCCGTAGCTGGCGGTCAATTGGAATTCGTGTTCGGTCAGGCAGGACACGGTGAAATCGCCGATGATCTTGCCGGAATGGGCGAGCATCGGGGTGAGGGACAGGCGCCCCGGTTTGGGGATCAGACCCGCCATGATCCGGTCCAGCCACGCGCGGGCGTTCAGGCCGGTGACGCGGTATTTGCCGAAGTTCTGCACCTCGTTGATGCCGACGCTGTCGCGGACCGCCATAACCTCTTGACGGGTCGCATCCCAGGCGTTGGAGCGTTTGAAGGTGGGGGTTTCATACAAGGGCTCGCCGGGCAGGGCGAAATAGTTGGGCACTTCCAGCCCGTATTGCTGGCCCCAGACGGCGCGCATCGAGGTGTTCAGGTCGTACATCGGCGTGGTGCGGAACGGGCGGGCGGCGGGGCGTTCCTCGTTCGGGAAGCTGACGCTGAACCGCATCTGGTAGTTCTCGATCACCTTGGGCACGGTGTAGCCCGGCGAGGTCCAGGTGCCAAAGCGCGATACGTCGAACCCGCGCGGGTCGCGTTCGACCTCGCCGTGGATCATCCATTGCGCGAGGCTTAGCCCCATGCCGCCGCCTTGGCTGAAGCCCGCCATCACCGCGCAGGCCGACCAGTAGTTCCGCAGGCCCTGAACCGGGCCGATCAGCGGGTTGCCGTCGGGGGCGAACGTGAAGGGGCCGTGGATCACCCGTTTCACCCCGGCGCGTTGCAGGGCCGGGAAGCGGCGGTAGGCGAATTCGACGGAATCGGTGATCTTGTCGAACTGGTCGGGCAGCAATTCCTGCCCCCAGGTCCATGGAGTGCCGTCGATGCCCCACCCCTCGCAGGGCTTTTCGTAGAACCCGATGCAGAAGCCGCGGCCTTCCTGACGCAGATAGGATTCGCCGCCGGGGTCCATCACATGCGGGAACTCGCGCCCGCCACGCGCCACGATTTCGGGGATATCGTCCGTCACCAGATACTGGTGGGCCATCGGCAACAGCGGCAGATACACCCCGGCCATCGCGCCGACTTCGCGCGCCCACAGACCGGCGGCGTTCACCAGATGCTCGCAGTGGATCGTGCCCTTGTCGGTCACGACCTCCCAGCCTTCGGCTGTCGGGTTGGTGACCAGAACCCGGGTGTGCAGCAGGATGTCGGCACCCCCCATCCGTGCCGCCTTGGCATAGGCATGCGTGGTGCCGTATGGGTCAAGATGGCCATCGAGCGGATCATAAAGCGCGCCGAGGATGCCCTTGGTGTTCACCATCCCGTCGGTCATCGTCTCGACCTCGGCAGGCGTCAGAATGGCGGTATCCAGGCCCATGTAGCGGTGCTTGGCGCGTTCGGCCTTCAGCATGTCAAACCGCTCGGCGTTGTCCGCCAGCGTGATGCCGCCCACATGGTGCAACCCGCAGGACGTGCCGGTGATCGCCTCCAGTTCCTTGTACAGCCGGATGGTGTAGCCCTGCAACGCCGCCATGTTGGTGTCGCCGTTCAGCGTGTGAAACCCGCCCGCCGCATGCCAGGTCGACCCGGCGGTCAGTTCGGCCCGCTCGATCAGCGTGACGTCCGACCAGCCCAGTTTGGTCAGATGATACAGCACCGAACAGCCGACAACGCCGCCGCCGATCACGACCACGCGGGTATGGGTTTTCATCAAGAGGCTCCCGTTCATCCGTTTTTCGCAAACTGGTGCGCCCCGGGCGACAAGGCATGTAGGTTGACGACAAAACGTGTCGCAACTGTCATTCGGGTGGTAAAAGCCCGAGGCCCCGCAAATAAATGCCGATGCCCGCCTCCAGCAGATCTTCGGGCGAAAACGGCGACAGAGCGCCGGGGTTGCCGCGCAGGAACAACTCCACCACGCCGTGACTGAGCGCCCAGACATGGGCCGAAAACATCGACGCCGGCGGGCGCCGCGCAGCAGGCATATGCATCGACAACTGCTGCGCGGCGGTTTCCAGCACGCCACGGGCCCGCGCAGCCACGATGGCCAATTCGGGATGCGCGTTCAGATCGAGGCCGCTTTCGAACATGGCCTTGTAGTGGCCGGGATACTTGCGGGCAAAGGCGAGGTAGGCGCGCCCCGTCGCCTCGAAGGCGGCCAGCGCCGTGGGTTTGCCGTTGCTGTAGGCAAATTCCATCAACGCGGCAAAGATATCATAGCCCTGTCGCGCCACTTCGGCCAGCAACTCGTCGCGCCCGGTGAAATGGCGGTAGACCGCCGCAGGGGTCACGTCGGCGGCCTTGGCGGCTTCGGACAGGGTAAAGCCCTGCGGGCCCTGCGCGGCGATCAGCTCGAGAGCCGCCTCGACCAGCGCCTGCCGCAGGTTGCCGTGGTGGTAGCCCCGTTTCACCCCTGAGTCCGGATGGCAGGGCTGCCGCCGATGGCGGGGTCGACCTGCCCGATGACCATGGCGTCTTTACCTTCGTAATCAACGGCCTGCAGCAGGGTCTGAATGCAGGCGATCCGCGCCCGCAACTTGTCGTCCGCCAACACCACGGTCCAGGGGGCGTGCGCAAAATGGCTGATCTGCATGGTCTCGTCAATCGCAGCAGAATAGGCGTCCCACTTGCCAAGGCCGTCGATGTCGATCGACGACAGTTTCCACTGCTTCAGCGGGTCCTTTTCGCGGTTCAGAAAGCGTTTCAGTTGCTCGGCCCGGCCAACCTCGAGCCACAGCTTGATCAGGATGATGCCTTCGTCCACGATCATCCGTTCGAAATCAGGCAGTTGCCGGAAGAACTTGTTGCGCTGATCCGGCGTGCAGAAGCCGAATACGTGTTCGATCATCGCGCGGTTGTACCAACTTCGGTCGAACAGGCAAATTTCGCCCGCGGCGGGAAACCAGTCGACATAACGCTGGAAATACCATTGTGCCGCCTCGCGGTCCGACGGTTTGGCCAGCGCCACCACAGAGGCTTGTCGGGGGTTCATGTTTTCTCGCACCGCCGAAATCGCCCCGCCTTTGCCCGCAGCGTCCCGGCCTTCAAAGATCACCATTACGCGCTGGCCGGTTGCCTTTACCCCGGCCTGAAAGCGGGCCAACTGGATCTGCAGCGCCTCCATCCGCGCCCCGTAGTCCTTCTTGTTCATTTCTTCGCGGTAAGGATAACTGGCCGTAAGGATGGCATCCTTTCCCGCTTTTTCGATCGCATGGCGCACCTCTCTGGGCGCGCCCTCCCTGAGGTAGCGGCTGATGGCACCGTCGAAAGGCAGGGTCATGGCATCCTCGCGTTTTTCCCCAGTATGGCGATTGCCGGGGTCAGCGCAATCCGGCGCTGCGGGCGGACCGCAGGGCTGCGGCGACCACCAGATCGGGGTGCAGATGTTGCGGCATGTGACCGCCGCCGGGAACTACGGTCAGCGTGGCCCTGGGCAGCAGGGTCACCAGCCGGGCCGAGTGGATCGCCAGCGGCACGATGGTGTCGGCATCGCCGTGGACCAACTCGACCGGCAGGGTCAGGCTCGGGTACAGCGGCTCCATCGCCACGAGTTGCGGGCGCAGACCATTGACCTGTCGGGCATTGGCCACCAGCGTGGCACGCCGCAGCGTCAGATCGGCCCCGATATGCCCGATATAGCCCGCCGGCATCGTCTCGGGCGCGAAGATCCGTTCGATGGCCGCCGCGACATAGGTTTCCGATACCAGCGCCGAAGCGACCGGCACCAGCAGCGCGGCCGATACCGGGTTCGACAGGACCCTGTAGGACAGATCGAGCCCACCCGGCCAGGGCAACGACGGCGCGCACAACAGCACAAGGGCGGCCGGACCGTTCGGGCCGCCTTGCAGCGCCCATTCCAGCGCCACAGAGCCGCCAAAGCTTTGGCCCAGCAGGATCGGGGTGTACAGCCCCAACGCCTCTGTGGCACCTCGCAACACGGCAACCTGATCGGCAAGGGAAAAGCCGCCATCCGGCAGGGCGTCGGAATAGCCCAGACCCGGCCGGTCAAACGCGGTTACCCGGAAATACGGGGTCAGCTTGTCACGCAGACCAAAGGTCCAGTCGCGCAGGTTGCCCGAGGCGCCATGCAGCAACACGATGTCAGGACCGCTGCCCTGCCTGTCGTAATGCACCCGCAGGCCATTCACCGAAACGAACTGGCCGACGGGCGGATGACGCGCCTCGGCCCGGGTTTCGCGCACCCGGGCGCAGCCTGCTGCAGAAAGGGCCGCAACAGCAACGGCGGCCAAGGCGGCGCTAAGAGCCAATCTGCGCGATATCATAGGGTGTTGTCTGATACATCTCGTTGATCCAGTTACCGTAAAGCAGGTGCGCATGGCTGCGCCAGCGGTTCAGCGGCGGGCGGGCCGGGTCGTCATCGGGGAAGTAGTGCGCCGGCAGGTCAATGGGAGTGCCGTTCTGCCGGTCGCGATCAAATTCCTGTTTGAGCGAGTCCGTGTCGTACTCCAGGTGATTGAAGATATACAGCGCGCGGTGCGCCGCATCCTCGACCAGACAGGGGCCGACCTCGTCGGATGCCAGCAAAGTGCGCAGTCCCGCCGCGTCGATCTGGGGTTGCTGCATCTCGGTCCAGCGGCTGACCGGGATCACGCAATCGTCCGAGAATCCGCGCAGGAATGGCGAGGTCGGGGCAACGTTGGCGTGGCGGAAACAGCCAAAGGCCTTGGCCTGCAGCAGGTGTTTCGGCACGCCGTGAAAGTGGTTGATCATCGCCATTCCGCCCCAGCACACGCCGAACGTCGATTGCACATGGCTTTGCGTCCAGTCCATCACCTGGCGCAACTCGTCCCAATAGGTGACTTCGGCGAACGGCAGATGCTCGATGGGCGCGCCGGTGATGATCAGGCCGTCAAACTTTTCGCCGCTGGCCGCCACGTCCGCAAAGGGGCGATAGAACGTTTCCATATGGGCGGCGGCGGTGTTGCGGGTCTGGTGTTCGGTCATCCGGATCAGGTGCAGGTCGATCTGCAGCGGCGTCGCCCCGATCAGCCGGGCGAACTGGTTCTCGGTCTGAATCTTCCTGGGCATCAGGTTCAGCAGCCCGATCCGCAACGGTCGGATGTCCTGCATCGCCGCGCGGTCGGGCGACATCACCATGACGCCTTCGTTCCGCAGAACGTCGAAGGCGGGCAGGGTAGGGGGCAGGGTGATCGGCATCGCTGCGGCTCCGGTGGGTGGGGTCAGGCGGACGGGGCGCGATCGAGGGCCGCCGCCAGCAGATTGTCAAGGGCAGCGGGGGTGTCGACTGCGGCGACCTGTTCAGCGGTCAGGGTAACCCCCCAGCGGGCCATCGCGGCATAGCGCGGCTGACGGTGATCCAGCAGGCGGGCATAGCCAAAGCGCAGAAAGGCGTCGGGGTCGACCTGATCTGCGGGCTTGCCCTCGCGGTCCAGATACTCGGCCCACAGCGCCGCCAGAAATTCGGGCCGGTAATACATCGGCTTGGGGTTGCGGTCAAACCGCCGGGTCAGTTCGGCCTTGTGCGCGTCGGACCCCTTGATCCAGACCAGCAGCAGCGTCGATGCAAGTGCGGTAAGCACCGGGTCGGCGGTATCGTCGGGATCTACCACCTCACAGATCGAGCCGCCGCTGTCGCAGACGAAATGCGGATAGCCGTACAGATCGGCGGCCCGGTCGACAAAGCGCAGGGTGTCATGCAGCGCGGCCACTTCGGCGCGGGCGTGCTGCGCCTGGCGGATGGCATATTCGGCAAACGGCAAACCCCCTTTCTCCGGGTCGCCGGGTTTGCCGAGATAGGTCGACAGCGGCGCCAGATTGTCGAACGTGATGTTGGAACTGATGTAGACCGAGTCGGTCATCAACAGATCGCGCAGCAGCGGCACCTTCATCGCCTCGCGCTTGAAGTTGTCGCTGATCAGCTCGCCCATATAGCGGGTGCCGATGCGGTAATCGACCGAGTAGTGAAACCACTCTCCCGCCTCGCGCAGCATGTTTGCCAGATGGGTCTTGCCGAGACCCGACATGCCGAAGAACAGCACCCGTTTTGCGGGCGCGGCGCGGTAATTCTGACCCGTGGCAAAGATCATCGCCCGTCTCCTGCAGACCTGTGTCGCAGGTGTTACCTTGTGGCACGCCCGGGCGAAAGGGTCAGCGGCACCGGCGGAGCCGAGCCTGTGCAGGCCGACCGCGCCGGGGTCAGAACGAGAACAGCACCGACAGGCCAAATCCCACGGCTTGGTTGTCGGTGAACCGGGTGTCCGTCCCGTCGACCGCATCACCGAGCTGAACATACTCGATGCCGCCGGTGATCTTGACCTTGTCGTTGGTCCAAGACCCGCCGATCCCGATGCTGCGCAGCCCGTCGGTCGGCGACAGCCGCGAGGCGATGCCGCCGTTGGACTTTTCATAGCCGATCCGGGCAAACACCGAGACATTCTCGTTCAGGCGGCGGCCGACCCCGAGTTGGTAGGTGATCACGTCGTCGTCGAACCCGGTGACCTCGTCATTGATGACGGCGTTGTAATAGCTTGGCCGGACGTGCCACTGCGACCATTCCGACCAGCGGACCGAGCCGAACACCAGCGTATCCTTGGCGACCCCTGACTGGAAATCCAGCGTCACGGTCTGCGGCAGGATGATATCGGTGGTACCTGCAATGGTGGCGCCGCCGTTCAGGGTGGCAAAGCGTTCCTGAGTGTCGAAGGTATGGGTGATCTCGGTTTCGTACGACAGCCCGATGCGCAGCGCGATGTCGGGCACCTCGTAGGACGCCCCCACCACATAGCCCACCTGCCCGTCGCTGTTGGTCGAGGCGGTGTAGGCCCCGAGCGGCACCGGCGAGGTCAGAAACAGCGCCGCCGGGATGTTGATGTTGGCCGACGACTTGACATAGCGTAGCCCGCCATAGACCGATACCCGGTCGGCGACCTTGTATTTCAGGATTGCGGCGATCTGGTCGCTTTGCCAATGCGCCTCGAGCCCGGTGTAGAAGCCTTGGAGGTAATTCGCATCTGCCCCATAGGGCGAATTGATGAAGATCGCGTAGGACAGCCGGTCGTTCACGTCCGCCTTGTAGGCAAAGGACAGCGTGCTGTAGTTTTCGGCCATTCCGCCGGTCTGCGACTGCCCTCCCCCGAAAGCGGTCAGCGTGGAAGAGTAGGTGCCCCCGATGCTGGGCCGCACGCTGGAAAAGCCGAGTTGCAGCACCCGGCCTTTTTCGAACAGCACGGCATAGGGAAAGGTCGTGCGATCGATCCCCCCGGCCGTGGCGACGGCCGCCGACATGGCGAGCGCGACGATCGCTGATCCGATGATCTTCATGGTCCTCTTCCCCCGGGCTGGCCGTTACGGCAGGTCTTTCAGCGTTTTTTCCATGTGTTCGCAAATTAGGCGGTGGCAGGCCAACGGTCAATTAATGACGCGGCGTCACGGAACTGTTACCGGGGATTTGTGGCCGAATCGATGGCCGGACTTGCCGCGCCACGGGTCAGGTTCAGCCAGATCGCCGCCAGAATGACCGAACCGCCCAAGGCCACGCGCAGGTCGATGGGTTCGGCATAGAACAGCGCCCCCACGACGGCGATCAGCGGCAGGCGCACGAAATCGACCGGCACGATCTGGCCGGCCGGGGCCAGCGACAGCGCCATGGTCAGGCACAGATGCGCCACCACCCCGGTCACCCCGATCAGGCACAGCCAGGGCAGGGATTGCGCATCGGGCAGCCGCACCTGCCCGTCGGCCAGAGCCGTGCCGAGCCCGAGGCCAAGCTGCATCAGCGTCAGCCAGAACAGGATGGTGATCAGCGCCTCGCCCCTGGTCAGCGCCTTGGTCAACAGCATCGTCAGCGCAAAGCACAGCGCCGCTCCGGCCGCGGCGAGAACGCCCGGGTTGATATGCCCGACATCGGGGCGCGCGACGATCAGGATGCCGGCAAATCCCAAGGCCGCCGCGATCAGCCGCCACCGCGTCAGACGCTCACCCAGGATCAACGGAGCCAGCAGCACCACCCACAGCGGCGAGGTGAATTCGAGCGCGATCACCTGCGCCAGCGGCAACAGGCCCAGTGCGGCGAACCACAGGTTCTGGCCGGAAAAATGCACGAGGTTGCGCACCGCGTGGCCGCCCAGACGTGCCATGCTGATCTGTCCCAACCGCCCCAGCACCGCCCCGACACCCAGCACCAGCGCCAGACCGATCGCGGATCGCGCCGCCATGATCTCGAACGTGTCGTGCCGGCTCGCCACTTCGCGACCCGCCACGGCCATCGCGGTGAACGCGGTGATCGATCCGGACATCCAGAGAATTGCAGCGCGGGGTCGGTCGGTCATGCGGGCTCCGTCTGACGCCGGTTGTGGCCGATGGGTCCGGATCTGTCCAGTCCCGGTGGCGGCGTGCGGCGGATCGAAATCACTTGCCTGATTGGTAAAGTTTTCTTACCAGGCGCGCGAGGCTGATCACGATGTCCCGCTTTGGGGCCCATGTGCCGCCACCGCCTTGCCAACGCGCTTGCGCGAGGGCACGGCCTGCCGCTACCAATGATCGCAACGGACCGCGCAAGACGGGCCGGGGGCGCCGCCTGTCGGAGGTTGACATGCAAGGACTGCTGGCCCTGTCCGGGGCCGTTGATCGCATCAGCCGTTTCTTCGCGGTCATTGCGACCATTTTGGTGGCGACGAGCTGTTTCATCAGCGCGGGCAATGCAGTGCTGCGCTATGCGTTCTCGATCAGTTCTAACGCCTGGCTGGAAATCCAGTGGCAGATGTTCGCAGGCATCTTCCTGTTGGGCGCGCCTTGGGTGCTGAAACTGAACGAACATGTCCGGGTGGACATCATCTATGGCAACCGCACGCCCCGGACCAAGCTGTGGATCGACGTGTTCGGCCTGATCTTCTTTCTCGCACCGGCCTGTTTCATGATGGCCGAAATGTCGTGGGGGTTCTTCATGGACGCCTACGTCCGGCAAGAAGTCTCGCCCAACGCCGGCGGGCTGCCGGTCTGGCCGGTGAAATTCCTGCTGCCGTTCGGCTTTGCCCTGTTGCTGCTGCAGGGGATGTCCGAACTGGTCAAGCGGATCGCCGGATTGCAAGGCCACCCTGAATTCGTGATCGCCTACGAGAAACCGCTGCAATGAGCCGGCCGTCGCACTGCACCAACCCTGAGGACTTCTAATGCTGGAATATGGCTATCTTGCTCCCGCCATGTTCGGCGGTCTGGTGATGTTCATGCTGCTGGGTTTTCCGGTGTCGTTTTCGCTGGCGGCATTGGGGTTGTTCTTTGGCTTCATCGCCATCGAAGTCGGCTATTTCGAAGTGTCGTTCCTGCAGGCGATGCCCTACCGGGTGTTCGGGATCATGGCCAACGATCTGCTGCTGTCGATCCCGTTCTTTACGTTCATGGGGGTGATCCTTGAACGCAGCGGGCTGGCCGAGGATCTGCTGGAGGGTGTGGGGCAGGCCTTTGGTGCCGTGCCGGGCGGGCTCGCCTATGCGGTGATCATTGTCGGGGCGATTCTCGGCGCGATCACCGGCACGGTGGCGGCATCGGTGATCGCCATGGGCATGATCTCTCTGCCGATCATGCTGAAATACGGCTATGACATGAAAATCGGCACCGGGGTGATCGCCGCGTCGGGGACGATCACCCAGGTGATCCCGCCCAGCCTCGTGCTGATCGTTCTGGCCGATCAGTTGGGCGTGCCGGTGGGCGAGATGTATCTGGGCGCGGTCGGCCCGTCCTTTCTGCAGATTGCGCTGTTCCTCGCGTTCATCTTTGTCGTGGCGACGTTCCGGCCGAACCTCGTGCCGGCCCTGCCGCCCGAGGCGCGCACCCTGCGGGGCTGGGCGCTGTTTTCCAAGGTGGCCTGGGGAATGGTGCCGTCGCTGGTGCTGATCTTCCTCGTGCTGGGGACGATCTTCATGGGCCTGGCGACGCCGACCGAAGCGGGCGCCATGGGGGCTGTCGGGGCCATCGCGCTGGCGGTGCTGCACGGCCGGTTCTCGCTGGCCTTGCTGTGGTCGGCGATGGATCAGACGATGCGGATCACTGCCATGGTCATCTTCATCCTTGTCGGAGCCACGGTGTTTTCGCTGGTGTTTCAGGGGGTCAACGGCAGCCGCTGGATCGAGCACCTGCTGGCCGGCATTCCGGGCGGCCAATTGGGCTTTCTGATCTTCGTCAACATCTTCATCTTCTTTCTGGCCTTCTTTCTCGACTTCTTCGAGATCGTGTTCATCGTGGTTCCGCTGCTGGTCCCGGCTGCCGTGGCGCTTGACATCAACCTTGTCTGGTTCGGGGTGCTGCTGTGCGTGAACATGCAGACCTCGTTCATGCACCCGCCCTTCGGCTTTGCGCTGTTCTATCTGCGCGGCATCGCCCCACCGGAAGTCAAAAGCCGCGACATCTATCTGGGGTCGATCCCGTGGATCGGGCTGCAGATCATTCTGGTCTGCGTTCTGATCTTCTGGCCGGAATCCGTCACATATTTCCTGGGCACCGAGGTGCTGCTGGACGATGCGACGGTCGGCCAGGCGCTGGATGCGCTGCCCATGCCCGAACTCCAGATCCCGACGCTGGATCTTGGAAACTGACCCGCCGCACACAAGGTATCGCGGCGGTTCCAAACGACGAACCAAACCAGGGAGAGAGACATGAAAAGACGTAATTTCCTGACCGCAGCCAGCTTGGGCGCCGCCGGTGCGGCACTGGCCGCTCCGGCAATCGCACAATCTGCGCCAAAGATCGCCTGGCGTCTGACCTCGGGGTTCCCGAAGTCGCTCGACACCATCTATGGCGCGGCCGAAGTGTTCACCAAAGCGGTGAAAGAGGCCACCGACGGCAATTTCGAAATCCAGACCTTCCCGGCCGGTGAAATCGTGCCGATGCCCGAAGCCTCGGATGCCGTGGCCAACGGGGTGGTCGAAATGGCCCATACCGCCAGCTACTACTACTGGGGCAAGTCGCCATCCTTCGCGCTTGGCACCGCCATCCCCTTCGGGATGAACGCCCGGGGCATCAACGCGTGGTATTATCGCGCCGGCGGCAACGACCTGATGAATGCCTTCTACGCCAAGCAGGGCCTGTATTCGTTGCCCGGCGGCAACACCGGTGCGCAGATGGGCGGCTGGTGGCGCAAGGAAATCAAGAGCGTGGCCGATCTGGCGGGCGTGAAGATGCGCATCGGCGGCATGGGTGGCAAGGTGATGGAGGCACTCGGCGTCGTGGCCCAGCAGATCCCGGGCGGCGACATCTATCCGTCGCTGGAACGCGGCACCATCGACGCCGCCGAATGGGTCGGCCCCTATGACGACGAGAAGCTGGGCCTGAACAAGGTGGCGCCGTTCTACTACTATCCCGGCTTCTGGGAAGGCGGGCCGACGCTGAACTTCATGTTCAACCTCGCCAAATGGGACGAACTGACCCCGGCCTACAAGGCGATCCTCACCTCGGCGGCGGCGCATGCCAACGTCGACATGCTGGCCAACTACGACGCCAAGAATCCGGCCGCCCTGCGCAGCCTGGTCGCGGGCGGCGCACAACTGCGGGCCTATCCGGATGACGTGATGGTGGCGGGCTTTGCCGCGGCGACGAAACTCTACGAAGAGATTTCGGCCAAGGACGCTGACTTCAAGACGATCTATGACAACCAGCTGGCGTTCCGCAATGAGGCAAACCTGTGGAACCAGGTCGCCGAATACACGTTCGACAGCTTCATGATCCGCAACCGCCCCAAGGGCTGAGCCGCATCTGACGACAAAGGGCCGGGGGAAGCCTCCGGCCCTTCGCGGTCTTTCCGTCATCTGACAGTCCCGCGCCACGGCGACCGTGGCCGCAGCCCAGGCCGAGGCCGCCGTGCGTGTCTTGTGTACCTCGACTGCCGCGCGGTCGGCAAACCTCCCGCTGACCCGCCAGATCATCGGGTCCACCGCCGTCACCCCGAACCTCAAGCACCCCGGTTCGGCCCGCGTGAGCGCGCGGTGATCCGGCAAATACGCCGCCACAGCCGCCGCGTCCCCGGCGGTTCGGGCCGTCAACGTCCCGTTCCCGTAAAACATGCGCGCTTTCATCTTGGCGCAAATATCCCCGCCGGAGGCTCATGCAGCCGCCACAAGACGCTACTCCAGTTCGATGGTCCCCGGCGGCTTGCTGGTGCAATCGTAGAACACCCGGTTCACCCCCGGCACCTCGTTGATGATCCGCGTGGCGGTTTCGCCCAGAAACGCGTGGGTGAACGGATAGTAGTCTGCCGTCATTCCATCGACCGAAGTCACCGCCCGCAGCGCCAGCGCATGGTCATAGGTCCGCCCGTCACCCATCACGCCCACGGTTTTCATCGGCAGGATCGCGGCAAAGGCCTGCCAGATCTCGTCGTAAAGCCCATGCTTGCGGATCTGGTCGATATAAACCGCATCCGCCTGACGCAGGATGTCCAGCTTTTCAGGCGTGATCTCGCCGGGGCAGCGGATGGCCAGACCCGGTCCGGGAAAGGGGTGACGGCGGATGAACGGCTCTGGCAGGCCCAACTCGCGGCCCAGGGCGCGCACTTCGTCCTTGAACAACTCGCGCAACGGCTCGACCAGGGTCAGACCCATCTTTTCCGGCAATCCGCCCACGTTGTGATGGCTCTTGATGGTCACCGATGGCCCGCCACTGAACGACACGCTCTCGATCACATCCGGATACAGCGTGCCCTGCGCCAGAAACTGCGCGCCGCCCACCGCCGTCGCATGTTTCTGGAACACGTCGATGAACAATCGACCGATGGTCTTGCGCTTTATTTCGGGGTCGGAGACCCCGGTCAGCGCCCCGAGAAACAACGCGGATTCGTCGGCGTGAATCAGCGGAATGTTCCAGGTGTCTCGGAACATCGACACGACCTGTTCCGCCTCGCCCAACCGCAGCAATCCATGATCGACAAACACGCAGGTCAACTGATCCCCGATCGCCTCGTGGATCAGCACGGCGGCGACCGAACTGTCCACACCGCCCGACAGCCCGCAGATCACCTTGCCATCGCCAACCTGCGCGCGGAGTCTTGCAATCGCGGCGGCCCGGAACGCGCCCATCGTCCAGTCGCCGGTGAACCCCGCCTGCGCGACGAAATTCTGGTACAGCCGGGCGCCTCGGGGGGTGTGATGCACCTCGGGGTGGAACTGCACGGCATAGAACCGGCGGGCCGGGTCCGCCGTAATGGCGAACGGCGCATTGGGCGAGGTGCCGTAGACCTGAAACCCCGGCGCAATCGCCGAGACGTGGTCGCCGTGGCTCATCCAGACCTGTTCGCGCCCGTCGGTGAACCAGCCGTCCAGCAACGGCAGGCGGGCGTCGGTCGGAGTCACATAGGCGCGGCCGAACTCCGCCGTGCCATGGCCGCGCTCGACCCGGCCCCCGAGCAGGTGCATCATCACCTGCTGGCCATAGCAGATCCCCAGGATCGGCACGCCAAGATCGAACAGACCGGGCGGCGGCAGCGGCGCGCCGGGTTGGAACACCGAAGCCGGGCCACCGGACAGGATCACCGCCCGGGGGGCGAAGTCGGCAAGGAAGGCATCGGTCACCCGGTTGAACGGGTGGATTTCGCAATAGACATGCAACTCGCGCAGGCGGCGCGCGATGAGTTGCGTGACCTGGCTGCCGAAGTCGATGATCAGAAGGCGTTGGGTCTGGGACATGCGTCCGATTACTGATGGAGCGGGGAAACCGCAAGGGCAGATGCCGGAGGGTTCGCGCCCCGGACCCGGCAAGGATGACGGGTTTCAGAAGGCTTGATTGTCGCCCGAAAAATGCGGGTTCACCGGGTTTGACTGTGATCGGAGGGTCGGGGACCGAAATGGGGTTCTGCAAGATTTCATGTCAAAAGAGTATGTAGTTGATTCAATGGTCTAACTGCTTGCTGCGGGCACATTTTTGACGGACGCCGCACCCTCGGAGAACTGCCATTTCCCGGCACATCCATTTGCACCGGGTCGCCGATCAAACGTTTCACGGCACTGAACCCTCCATCCAGTCCGCAATCGCGAGCGGGCTTCCGAAACAGGCGGGCTTTGCAACCGAAACGGGAAAATTTAGCGCAGGCGTTGCGCAAGGCATTGCGATGGACGTCGAATTTCAGGTTTGAGGGCGCGCAGGCCAGAACACCAAGACCAGGCGCCGGGTGCCCACGCCGTCCGGCTCAGGGATCGGGCCGGGCGGCACATGACAGCCGCGCTCGGGACGCCCGTGAAAATCAACATCACTCCCGCTGCCGGCGAGGTTCTGCACAGACGCCGGGACGCTACACCTAGCTGGCTGTCGCCTTTTCCTTCTTCGGCTCGGTGTGCACCAGCAGCGGCTGAGAGCCGTTGTTGACCGCTTCCTGGTTCACCACCACCTCTTCGACGCCCAGAAGGCCCGGAAGTTCGAACATGGTGTCGAGCAGGATATCCTCCATGATCGACCGCAACCCGCGCGCGCCGGTCTTGCGCTTGATCGCCCGCTTGGCAATCGCCACCAGCGCGTCACCCGAAAACGACAGCTTGGTCCCCTCGATCTCGAACAGCCGCTGGTATTGCTTGACCAGCGCATTCTTCGGCTCGGTCAGGATGGTGACCAGTGCCGCCTCGTCCAGGTCGGTCAGGGTGGCAATCACCGGCAGACGACCGACGAACTCCGGGATCAGCCCGAATTTAAGCAGGTCTTCCGGCTCCAGTTCCTTGAACAACTCGCCCGCGCCGCGTTCCTCGGGGCCCTTCACATCAGCCCCGAACCCGATGGCGGAGCCCTTGTTGCGGTGCGCGATGATCTTTTCCAGACCGGCAAACGCCCCGCCGCAGATGAACAGGATGTTTGTGGTATCGACCTGCAGGAATTCCTGCTGCGGATGCTTGCGCCCGCCCTGCGGCGGTACCGAGGCAATCGTGCCTTCCATGATCTTCAGCAGCGCCTGCTGCACGCCCTCGCCAGACACGTCGCGGGTAATCGAAGGATTGTCCGACTTGCGGGTGATCTTGTCCACCTCGTCGATATACACAATCCCGCGCTGTGCGCGTTCGACATTGTATTCGCTGGCCTGCAGCAGTTTCAGGATGATGTTTTCGACGTCTTCGCCGACATAGCCCGCCTCGGTCAGCGTCGTCGCATCCGCCATCGTGAACGGCACATCCAGAATTCGCGCCAACGTCTGGGCCAGCAGTGTCTTGCCGCAGCCCGTAGGGCCGATCAGCAGGATGTTCGACTTCGACAACTCGATATCGGTCTTGGTCGAGTGGTTCAGCCGCTTGTAGTGGTTGTGCACCGCCACCGACAGCACCCGCTTGGCATGAACCTGACCGATCACGTAATCGTCCAGCACCTTGCAGATTTCGCGCGGGGTCGGCACGCCGTCGCTGGATTTCAGGCCGGTGGTCTTGGTTTCCTCGCGGATGATGTCCATGCACAACTCGACGCATTCGTCGCAAATAAACACCGTCGGGCCCGCAATCAGCTTGCGGACTTCGTGCTGGCTCTTGCCGCAGAACGAGCAGTAGAGGGTGTTCTTGCTGTCGCTGCCGGAATTGTTCGCCATCGTGGTCCTCTGCCCGTGTGCCGCCTGCGGCAATCGAGTGAAAGTCTAGGCCAAGGCCCCGCCCTTCACAATGTCAAATCGCCCCCCGGCCCGGGCCGGGGGGCGACAGGTTACTTTGTGGTGTCGTCCGCCTTGCCGCGGTTTTCGAGAATCTTGTCGATCAGGCCCCAGTCCATGGCTTCTTGCGCCGACAGGAAATTGTCCCGCTCCAGTGCCGCCACGACCGTGTCAAGATCCTGGCCGGTGTGCTTGACGTAGATATTGTTCAGCCGGTCTTTTAACTTCTTGGTATGGGCGGCGTGGATCATGATGTCGGTAGCCTGCCCCTGATAGCCGCCCGAGGGCTGGTGGACCATCACTTCGGAGTTCGGCAGGGCAAAGCGCATCCCCTTTTCGCCCCCCGTCAGCAGCAGCGAGCCCATCGAGGCTGCCTGCCCGATCACCAGTGTCGACACCTTGGGCTTGATGTACTGCATCGTGTCATAGATCGACAGGCCCGATGTCACCACCCCGCCCGGCGAGTTGATGTACATGCTGATTTCCTTGCTCGGGTTCTCCGATTCCAGAAACAGCAGTTGGGCGCAGATCAGGCTCGACATGCCGTCGTGCACCGGGCCGCCCAGAAAGATGATGCGTTCCTTCAGCATGCGGCTGAAGATGTCATAAGCCCGCTCGCCCCGGCTGGTCTGCTCGACCACCATCGGCACGAGGGTATTCATGTAATGGTCTACGGGATCGCGCATGGAAACCTGCCTGTTGTTCATTCTTGGAATAGCGCCGGATGCTTGACAGAGTCTTAGTGTCGCGGGCCGGGGGCCGCAAGGGCATGGGGCGATTTCGGGCGGGTCCTCCGGGGCGGGTCCTTTGGGGCGGGCGTGCGTCACTCCGGCCGCCCCGGCGTGTCTTGCCTGCCTGACCGGCAACCCTAGTTCCGCCCGATGACGCCATTGATTGCCACCCGTGCGCAAGGCCTGTCCCGTCTGGCAGAGTTTCTGCCTGGTGCAGGGCGGACCTATGCGACGTCGCGCAATCTGGTCGATCCGGGCCACCTGCATGTCTCGGGGTTGTCGCCCTGGCTCCGGCACCGGCTGATCACCGAGTGCGAAGTGATCGCAGCCGTCCGGGCCGCGCATCCGCAGGGGGCCGAGGTGTTTCTGGCCGAGGTCTGGTGGCGGACCTACTGGAAGGGCTGGCTGGAGCAGCGCCCGGGCATCTGGGCCGCCTATCGGCGCGGGGTCGAGGCCGGTCTGAACCGGATGGCGACGGAAGATCTGTTGCGGACCCGGGTGCATGTGGCCTGTCTCGGGCGCACCGGGATCGACGGGTTCGACGACTGGGCCCGCGAGCTGGTCGCGACAGGGTATCTGCACAATCATGCCCGGATGTGGTTCGCGTCGATCTGGATTTTCACTCTGGCGCTGCCTTGGGAGATCGGGGCGGATTTCTTTCTGCGGCACCTGACGGACGGCGATCCGGCCTCCAACACGCTGTCATGGCGGTGGGTCGCGGGGCTGCACACGCCGGGCAAGACCTATCTGGCCACAGCCGAGAACATTGCGGCCAATACCGCCGGGCGCTATAGGCCCGCAGGACTTGCCAGTCAGGCCCGGCCGCTGCCGATGGTGCTGCATCCGACGCCGCGCCCCTTGCCCGGGGGCCGCGACTGGCGGCGCGGCGGCGCAGGGGTTCTGCTGGTCACCGAAGACGACATGGCCCCCGAGTTTCTGGCCGGACAAGGGTTCGAGCCGCGCGCCGTGGCGCTGTTGCACTTGACCGACGGCCGGTCGTCGCTGCGCATGTCGCCGCAGGTTGCGGGGTTTGCGGCGGCAGGGTTGCGGGATGCCGCCACCCGGCTTGGCCATCCCGGCGCGCCGCAGTTCGGCGCGGACCTGCCCGCGCTCGCCGATTGGGCGGCAGACAGCGGCGCGGATCAGGTGGTGACCCCCTATGCGCCAACCGGACCGGTGCAATCCGCGCTCGACACGCTGGAGCCGTTGCTGGCGGCCCGCGGCCTGACGCTGACCCGCGTGTTGCGCGCGCATGACCGGCAGTCCTGGCCGCATGCCACGCACGGCTTTTTCCGGTTCCGCGAAGCGGTGATGGGTTAGCCGAACACCCGCCACGCCAGCCAGACCCGGCTGGCGCAGGTGTAAAGGCACAAGATGCCAAAGATCCACGCCAGCGGCGCAAAGGCGAAAGGCCACACACACAGGGCGATGAAAAAGCCGATGGTTTCGGTGCCCTCCAGCAGGCCGGGGGTGAAATACAACGACTTCTCGCCCCGGTCCGCCGTCTGCATCCCGCGCTTTTCAGCCAGAATCGCGTAGGCCAGAAAGCTGGAGCCGTTGGCGTAGAACGCCATCAGCAGAACCGCCCCCGCCACGCCGTTCGCCGCAGGATCGCGCAGCACAAAGGCCAGCGGAATGGCCCCGTAGAACACAAAATCGCAGACGATATCCAGATAGCCGCCGAAATCGGTCTTCGTGGTGGCGCGCGCGACCGCCCCGTCCAGCCCGTCGGCCAGTCGGCTGGCCAACAGCGGCACCAGTGCCACCCAGCCCGGCCAGCCGGTGGCCAGCGCCCCGGCCGCAACCAGCCCCAGCGCCAGCCCGGCCAGAGTCATCTTGTCCGCCGTCCAGCCCCGGGCAGCAAGCCTGCGGCCCCAGCGATTCACCACCGGGTCGATCACCCGCCGCATCCGGCCATCCAGCATCGCCCGCTCTCCTTGCCCGCTTCACAGAACACTCACTTTTGCGTGGCCTGTGCAAGGTTTCGGTTGCCTCTGCTCCGGCCACATCCGTAACTCGGACCGGTGTTAGGGGCGACAACGGTGCAGCATGGCGATCAGCAGACGGGTATTCGGGGCGTTGGTGGGTCTGATGCTGGCAGGGCAGGCCGTGGCCGAGGACTGGCAGGCGGTGACCGACGCGGCGCGCGGCCAGACGGTCTTCTGGCATGCCTGGGGCGGCGACCCCAGGATCAACGACTTCATCGCCGCTGTCGGGGCCAAGGCGCAGGCCCGTTATGGCGTGACGCTGGAGCATGTGAAACTCGCAGCCACCGCCGACGCCGTGGCCCGCGTGCTGGCCGAGCGCGAGGCGGGCCGGACGTCCGGCGGGGCGGTTGATCTGATCTGGATCAACGGCGAGAACTTTGCCGCGATGAAGGCTCAGGGCTTGCTGCATGGCCCGTTTGCCACGGATCTGCCCAACTGGCCGCTGGTCGATGTGGCGGGCAAGCCTGCAACCGTGACCGATTTCACCTTGCCGACCGAGGGGTTCGAATCCCCCTGGGCCATGGCGCAACTGGTGTTCGAGTACGACAGCGCCCGCCTGACCGCGCCCCCGGCCGATCTGGCCGGGTTGAAAGCCTTTATGCTGGCCAATCCCGGCCGCTTTACCTATCCGCAGCCGCCCGACTATCTGGGAGTGACCTTTCTGAAGCAGGTGCTGTATGGGGTGATGGCCGACCCCGGCCTCCTGCAGGCACCGGTTGACGATGCGGTTTATCTTGCCGCGACGCCGCCGCTGTGGGCTTTCCTCGATGAAATCCACCCCGCACTTTGGCGACAGGCCCGGGCGTTTCCGGCCAACGAACCCGCCTTGGGGCAGTTGTTCGCCGATGCCGAGATCGACATTGCCTTTGCGTTCAATCCCGGCCGCGCGAGTGCCGAGATCGCGGCAGGCACCCTGCCGGACACGGTGCGCACCTTCGTGCTGGCGGGTGGTACGATCGGCAACGCGTCTTTCGTGGCGATCCCGTTCAATGCCGCGCACCGCGCCGGCGCGATGGTCGTGGCCAACCTGCTCCTCGACCCGGCCGTGCAGGCGCGCGCGCAGGATCCGGCGGTTCTGGGCTTTCAGACCGTGCTCGACGTGGCGGCCCTTCCCGCCGAGGCCAAGGCGCGGTTTGACGCGCTGGCGCTCGGGGTCGCCACGCTGGCTCCGGCCGATCTGGGTCCGGCCTTGCTGGAACCGCATGCCAGTTGGGTGACCCGGGTTGCCGATGATTGGGTCAGGCGTTACGGACTGGCCCCGTGACAGCGACCGGCGGTCTGTTGCGTCAGGTGCCGCGCCTGACGATGGGGCTGCTGGCCGTGCCGGTGCTGGCGGGAACCGCGGGCACGCTGCTGCCGGCTTTCGGGGTCGCGGGACTGGTTCCCGGCGGGCCGGGGCTGACGGCGTTTCACGCATTGTGGGACTGGCCGGGTCTGGCGGGGGCGGTGTGGCTGTCGCTGGTGACCGGGGTTGCCTCGACCGTTCTGGCGCTGGCCATCAGTCTGGGGCTGGTGGCCAGCCTGATCGGACGGCGCGGATTTGCCGGGGTGCAGCGCCTGTTGTCGCCGCTCTTGTCAGTGCCGCATGCGGCGGCAGCGCTTGGTCTGGCCTTTCTGATCGCGCCCTCGGGCTGGATCGCGCGGGCCCTGTCGCCGTGGGCCACCGGCTGGACCCAGCCGCCGGACCTCTTGATCCTGAACGATCCGGGCGGGCTGGCGCTGACCTTTGGCCTTGTGGCCAAGGAAACCCCGTTCCTGCTGCTGATGATCCTTGCCGCCTTGCCGCAGACCGATGCCGCCCGGCGGCTGACGGTGGCGGCCTCTCTGGGCTATGGGCGGCTTGCGGGCTTTGCGCTGACGGTGTTGCCTGCCCTGTATGCGCAGGTGCGTCTGCCGGTCTATGCGGTGCTGGCCTATGCGATGACCTCGGTCGAGATGGCGTTGATCCTTGGCCCGTCGCTGCCGCCCAGCCTGTCGGTGCAGGTCACCCGGTGGGCGATGGAGCCGAGCCTGACCGGGCGTGGCACCGCAGCGGCGGGGGCACTGGTGCAACTGGCACTGGTGGCGGGCGTGCTGGGGGTCTGGCGCGCGGCCGAAACGGTGGTTGTCCGCGCGCTGCGCCGGGCTGCGGCCTCGGGGCGGCGCGGCGCCGGGCTGGACCGGATCGGACAACCGGTGGCGCTGGCTTGCGGTCTGGTCCCGGCGCTGGCGCTGTGTGCCGGGCTCGCGGGACTCGCGGTGTGGAGCGTGGCGGGACTGTGGCCTTTTCCCGATGCGCTGCCGGCCGGGATCACCTGGCAAACCTGGACCCGCGCCGCTCCGGGTCTGGCGCAGGCGGCGGGCACCACTCTGGGGCTGGCGGTCGTCTCGACCGCGGTGGCGCTGGCACTGGTGCTGGCCTGGCTGGAAGCCGAGCACCGCTTTGGTCCTGACAGCCAGACCGGCGCGATGTGGCTGCTTTATCTGCCGCTGATCGTGCCGCAGGTGGCCTTTCTGCCGGGACTGCAGATGCTGGCCCTGTCGTCGGGGGCGGCGGTCGGCTGGGGGGCGGTCGCGGCGGCCCATCTGATCTTTGTTCTGCCCTATGTCTTTCTGTCGCTGGCTGCACCCTATCGGGCATGGGACGGGCGGATTGCGGTGTTGGGGGCCGCCCTCGGGGCCGGGCAGGGCCGGGTGTTCTGGCAGTTGCGGCTGCCGATGATGCTGGCCCCGGTGCTGACGGCGGTTGCGGTCGGGGTAGCGGTGTCGGTCGGGCAATATCTGCCCACCCTGCTGATCGGCGGGGGGCGGGTCGAAACCCTGACGACCGAAGCGGTGGCCCTGTCGTCGGGCGGCAATCGCCGGGTGATCGGGGCTTACGCGTTGATGCAGATGGCGCTGCCGGCCTGCGGGTTCGGCCTGGCGTTGGCGCTGCCCCGGCTGATCTTTGCCAACCGCCGGGGGGTGGGGGCGGGATGACCGGGCTGGAACTGGAGGCGCTGAGCGTGCAGAACGGCGCGGCTCCGCCGTTGGTGTCGCTGACCGCCCGCATCGCACCTGCCGAAGTGCTGACCATCATGGGCGCGTCGGGATCGGGCAAGTCGGTGCTGCTGGCGGCGCTCACCGGCACCCTGCCGCCCGGCTTTCACGCCGGCGGGCGGATCGTGCTGAACGGGGTGGACGTGACCCGCCTGCCAACCCGCAGCCGCCGGATCGGCCTGCTGTTTCAGGACGATGTGCTGTTCCCGCATCTGTCGGTCGGCGGCAATCTGGGGTTCGGTCTGCCGGCCCGGGTGCCCGACCGGGCGGCACGAATCGACGCCGCGCTGACCGAGGCGGGCCTGCCGGGCTTTGCCGACCGCGACCCTGCCACCCTATCGGGAGGGCAGCGTGCAAGGGTCGCGTTGTTGCGCACCCTGCTGGCCGATCCGCAGGCGTTGCTGCTGGACGAGCCGTTCTCGCGGCTGGATGCCGATCTGCGGGTGCAGATCCGCGGGCTGGTGCTCGATCGGGCCCGCGCCCGGGGTCTGCCGGTCATTCTGGTGACCCACGACCCCGAGGATGCCCGGGCGGCCGGCGGGCGGGTGCTGTCGCCGATGGGGCAGCCGATAGACGTGTGATCCCGGGCCTACGGGTGAAACGGGGGGCAACCGCACCTCGAGACGCGCTGTCATTGCCCCCTCGCTAGCGCGCCAGCACCAGATCGGCCCGCAATCCGCCCAGGGCCGCCGACTCGCCCAGCCGCAAGGCGCCGCCATGGCTGCGCGCAATATCCGCCGCGATCGACAGGCCAAGGCCCACCCCGCCGCCCCGGTTGGGGTCGCGCGCGTCGTCCAGCCGGGCAAAGGGCTGTACCGCCTCGTCGCGCCGGTCGCGCGCAATGCCGGGCCCGTCATCTTCGACCGTCAGACGCACAGAGCGGTCGGTGATCGCCAGACTGACCTCGGCCCGGGTGCCATGGCGCACCGCATTGCCGATCAGATTGTCCAGCGCCCGCAGCACGGCCTGCGGGCGCAACGCGATCAGCCCCGCCCCCTCGGTGGCCCTGAGCGTGACCGCCTGACCGGCGCGCTGTGCATTGTCGACCGCCCGGCCGACCAGCGCCGCCGGATCGACGGTCTCGGTCTGTTCCATCGCGTCGCCCCGCGCAAAGGCCAGGAACTCTTCCACCAGTCGCTCCATATCCGCCACATCGCGGCGCATGGCGGCGGCGTCCTCGTCCTCTGGCAGCAGCGACAGGCCCAGCTTCATCCGGGTCAGAGGCGTGCGCAGATCATGGCTGACCCCTGACAACAGCAGGGTGCGCTGCTCGATCTGCCGCTCGATCCGCGAGCGCATGTCGATGAAGGCGTGGCCCGCCACCCGCACCTCGGAGGCTCCGCGCGGCCGGTAGGGGATCGAGCGACCGCGCCCGAACGCCTCGGCCGCCGCCGCCAGCCGGGCAATCGGCGACAGTTGATTGCGCAGAAAGACGTAAGAGATCAGCGTCAGCACGATCGAGGCGAACCCCATCAGCACCAGCAACTGATGCGGGTTCGAGGCCGACACCCGGCGGCGATCCAGCGCCACGGCCATCGGTCCGTGCCGGGTGGCAAGGACGATCTGCACCTGCCGTTCGTCCGACATCAGATCGACCGACACGAGGGCCGGCAGGGCGTCGCGCAGGGTCAGGATCACCTGCCGACCCGACCAGTCCAGGACCCCGCGCGCATCTGCCGGACCAGCCACCGGGGGACCTGGCAGTGCGATCCGCAGATCGAGCGCCGCGGCGACTGCGTCGGCCCGGGTGCGCGCGTCACCAGGTTGGGTCTCGGCGTTCACCTCGGCCAGAAGATAGCGGATGTCGATCATCACCCCCTGCGTCATCTGCCGCGTCACGCCTTCGAAATGCCGCTGGATAAAGACGATGGACACAACGAGTTGAATGGCGACGATGGGCACGATCAGGATAAGCGCGGCACGGCCGAACAGGCTGCGGGGCAGATAGGGTCTGAAGCGCTGCTGCATCGTGTCAGCCTAGCGCGGCTGCGGCAGCAAAGGAAGCAAGGCAATGACGCGGCAGAACGAAACGGGCCGGTTTGGCGATCAGGGAACCGGGTCTGACCTGCGCTGCGTCCTGGCCGGCAATTCCGGCCCGCTGACCGGAGCCGGGACCAACACCTATCTGTTGGGCAGGGGCGAGGTGGTGGTGATCGACCCCGGGCCGGCCTTGCCCGCGCATGCAGCGGCCATTCTCGCAGCCCTCGACCCGGGCGAACGGATCGTGGCGATCCTGGTGACGCACAGCCACGCCGATCACTGCGGTCTGGCACGCGCGCTGGCTCACAGCACGCAAGCCCCGGTGCTGGGGGCTGGCCCCGCCGGTTCGGGGCGGTCGCCGCGCATGCAGCGGCTGGCGGCCGCAGGCCTTGCCGGCGGCGGCGAGGGGTTCGACCGCACCTATCGCCCCGACCGCGTCTTGACGGGCGCAGAGGTCATCCGGTTTGGCGGCTCCGACGTCGAGGTGCTGCAGACGCCGGGCCATACCGGATGCCATCTGGCCTTTGCCTGCGGCGATAGGCTGTTTGCCGGGGATACCGTGATGGGGTGGTCGACCTCGCTGGTCTCGCCCCCCGACGGCTGCATGACGGCCTATCTTGCGACGCTGGGGCGGCTCGCGGCGCGCCCGTGGTCTGTCATCCACCCCGGCCATGGCCCGGTCATCGCGGCCCCGGCCGGGCGGCTGGCCGAGCTGATCGCGCACCGCCGCGCGCGCGAGGCCGCCATTCTGACCGCTCTCGGTCAGGGCCCGGCCACCGCAGCAGACCTCGCCACACGCATCTATACCACCACGCCGCAGGCCTTGCTGCCCGCCGCCACGCGTAACGTTCTGGCGCATCTGATCGACCTGCTCGATCAGATGCGCGTCAGGTCCGAGCCCCCCCTGACGGCAGGCAGTGCCTTCCGGCTGTTCTGATTTCAGAACGCCCCGGCAGGCGATACCCCCGCGATGAGCCCCCGCCACCTTGCGAATTTGCCAGGGCCTTTTCTTGCCCCGCCCCCTTTACGCCCCCTGGCACCCTTGCTATACGGCCCAATAGTGATCCGGCGTAGCTCAGCGGTAGAGCAGTTGACTGTTAATCAATTGGTCGTAGGTTCGATCCCTACCGCCGGAGCCAAAAAACCCCAAGAAAGCAATAATTTAGCTTAGATCGCACTCAGCGGCCTTGGATGGTTTTTGCTCACGGGTAACGTCTGGGGTAACAGATCGCGCCTCGGTCACGGCCCGCGCGCGTCACGCATTCGTGACAACCTGCGGCCCTCGGTCTGCCCCCGGCCCGTCATTTTCGCCGCGCCATAGGCCAGCCGCGAACGGTGCGGGCATTGCCAGCATTGCGGGCGGTGTCACAACTTGATACAGCGGCCCACA
>Ga0105044_10000730_pt1 | contig 41550 bp, 32 predicted proteins | sample MAT01_FD_78092 | JGI IMG/M metagenome (GOLD analysis project Ga0105044, IMG submission 78092) | Freshwater microbial communities from Lake Fryxell liftoff mats and glacier meltwater in Antarctica - MAT-01 | ecosystem: Environmental > Aquatic > Freshwater > Ice > Liftoff microbial mat | place...
CTCGGAACTCGGAACTCAGCACGATCCATCGGCCTTCCAGTGGTAGGTGGCGGACTGGCCGATGTTCTCTTCCACTTCCACGCGAAGGGCCAGTGGCGTGAAGTGATGCTGTGCCTGCAAGTCCGCGAGCAATCGGCTGGCGATGTGTCTCGCGAGCAACTCCGCGGTCGTGTTCTCGATCGGCAGGAGAATGCAATCCTCGCGGGGGAAGAGCCACTCCTTCTGCTCGAAGCGAACGCGCACGCCATTGCCAACCTCCTCGACCGCGATGAACGGGTTCCTGGTGGCCAGCAGCATGTGATGGTCAAGCTCGGCCGTGATCGCCTGGGTGCGATCCTTCAGAGCGATGAAGTCGAAGAGGTAAGCGTTCTCGTCCAGCGGTCCATCGACCTCGACCGCAGCGCGATAGTTGTGGCCATGGAGGCGTTCGCAGTTCTTCCCGGCGAAGGTAATGAAGTGGCCACAGGAGAAGATGAACACTTCCTTGGTCACGCGGACGGTATAGCGATCAGCATTCATGGTGCGAGCCAGTCCGGGGCATCCCAGCGAAAGGGCGACGACGGTTGCACCTTATTCTCGCGGAGAGCGACGAACAAACAAGCGGTGACGAGATCCGCAGTCGTGCCCGGATTGAGCTTGTTGCCATCGGAACGAAGGTAACGATCGAGATCGTTCCCAGCGCGGCGTCCCTGGGTGCTGGCGAGTCCGCCCAGGTGAAGGACCTCACGAACGCGAGTTCGAACATCCTCCGCGGCGGCGAGGCCCCGCTTGCGAACGATGAGGCTATCGGGAAACTCCGCCAGCCAGCGAAGCTGGCAATCGACGGTCGCGGCTTCGACGTTGCCGAACTTCACGAAGGCGTCCATTAACGCGGGGACGCCGAAGTCGAAGATGTCCGCGAAGCCGTTGGCATACTGCCGTGCGATCATGTCGCGATCGGCCGCCAGCTTCATCGCTTCAAGGAGCGTGACGGTCGGCTCGGAGTGCACATCTTGCTCGGGCGAATCACCAAGCCCGCCAGGGTTCGCAAGGCGGATGGCTTCGTAAACCAGGGCTGCATCTTCCACGGTGAGTGAGGCAACGACTTTCTGAACTCGTCGTCGAAAACCGGGCCCATCATGAGCGTCAGCAACGAGGGGGGCGAGCAAAAGAATGATGCCCAGGTTCGTGTTCGACGCCACGACGCTGCGAGTCACCTTCGTCGCCAGGTGAACGATTTCGCCGACGCTCGATCCAAAGGTGACGGTGAGCGGAAACTGAATCGCTGCCGCGCTGAGGAGGAAATCCATGTACCCGGTTTGAGCGAACGAGGCATGCGGATGAACGTTTCCAGGCTTCCGTGCCGTGGCTTCCCACAGGCACGCCGTCTGGGCGAGCAGTCCCGCTCCGATCGGTTCTTGCTTCACGAGAGAAATCGGACGACCTCCATCGCCACGTCGAGCCTGCACGCCTCGCTGAGTGCCCGCCAGCCAGGCACGGCGTTTACTTCGATGACATACCTCTCGCCGTTCGGCCCCGGCAGCAGATCGACGCCCGCCATCGGTGCCCCCACCGCTTCCGCGGCTCGCAGGGCCAGTCGTATCTCCGCCTCGTCTAATGTCACGGCCTCGGCGATTCCACCCTGGGCCACGTTGGTGCGCCAGTCCCCGCGAGAGATTCGTCGCATCGCTGCGATCACGCGGCCGCCCAGCACGAAGGCCCGTAAGTCCCAGCCGGGGTGGCGAATGAACTCTTGCTGATAGATCACCTGCCCCGTGTTTTGCAGGACATGGAAGGTTCGCCAGGCGAGTTCGCGATCGCTGATCCGCTGCATCCCACGGCCTTCCGAACCGAACAGCGGCTTGATCACGACATCCCCGCCCAGTGACTCGAACGCAGTCAGAGCATCATCGGCTTGCTGGGCGACGTGCGTTCGAGGCGTCGGCAGGCCCGCGGCTTCGAGGCGGACGTTCGTGAGATACTTGTCCACGCACGTCTCGATCGCTCGCGGCGGGTTTAGCACCTTCAGATTCGCCGAGGCCGCGTGAAGCAGATCCATGCGGAAGACGACCTGCTCCAGCGATCCCACCGGCATGATGCGAACCAGCGCGGCGTCGAATCCCTTAAGCGGAGCCCTATCAACCGGTGCGTGGAGCGTTCGGAAATCCATCGCCTCCGCGGTGTGGCCTGTGATCCTCGCGGCGCGAAGCAGGTCCTGCACATGCCAGCCCGTTCGGCCGCAGAGGATCGCGATCCGCATCCTCACTCCAGCCCGAACGACTTGCGAACCAGGCCGGGCTCGCACTTGCCGAAGCGATGGCAGCGGCCGGTCTTCAGGTTGCGAAACTCGACTTCCGCCGGCGAGAAGAGCAACGGATCGATCTTGTAGAAGTCGCCATACCGAGCGAAGAGATCTGCGAAGAGAGCGCCATGGTCCTTCGATCCACTCGAAGGCACCTTCGGCCCCAGCGACTCCAGCAACTCGTCGTCGCAGCGGACCCAGAGTGTCACTCGGCCGCCATAGAGGATCGCGTCATTCGTTCGCCCGATGGCCTGCAACTCGTCCGCCGCCACCGGGGGAAGGGGTGCCACGCCGTAACCGGAGATGACCTGGTGCACATCGAACTTCAACTCGTGCAGTTTGTGGAGGGCCGTCTCGACCGAACGCGCCACCACCTGCACGGTACCCGCCAGGCTTGCGGCTGGCGCGACGAGCAAGGTCAGCGAGGCTGCCTCCGCGGGGAGTTTCGCAACGATCGCCTCGATCACCTCGGTGGTCGGATGCTTTCGCGTCTCGATGACGCCCACAGCACACGGAGCGGATTCCTTGGCGTGGATGTGCTCGAAGATCGCCTCGCGAGCGGAAAGGGCCCGCATCGGCCCGGAGCCCATGCCGTAGAACTTGTCGGCCGCCATCACCTGCCAGCCGGCGTACTGCGAGCCAAGGCAGGCACGCACCGGATCGTCGGTCATCACCTGGACGGCCGGCCCCATGGCATCGGGAACGAGCGACACCTCCGCGAGGTCCGCCAGGCAGATTCGCGACATCGCCAGCCCTGCGGCAAGGCTGCCCGTGACAGCCCCGCCGCAGTCAAGAATCTGGGCCCCCGCCACACGTGAGACGGCGATGCGGAGCGAATCGGCATTCGCCACCATCGCATCCGCAAGCCGCTGGGCTCGTTCATTCAGCGTCATGGTGTCTCCATCAAGCGATCGAGTTCCCTGGCCCGGTCCCGCAACTTTGCCTCGCATTCCTCGCGAGTCCTGGCTTCCGCGAAGAACGTCAGCACCGGCCTCCCCGCCTCGATCCGTTCGCCCGCTGCTGAAATGTCCGCATGGCCAGGGATGATCCAGGGCTCCCACTCGCGGCTCAGGTCATCATCCCAGGCGCCGCTATACGGGAACCGCAGGGCGTGAGGCGCGAAGTAGATCGCCTTGCCTATCGTACGACTCTGTGACGGCGTGCTGAAGTCTGAGGGCTCTCCAAACGCGGATCGCCTCTGTGCCAGTTCCAGCACCTCGATCGAAGCGGTGTAACGAGGGTTCACTTCGATTGCGATCACCTCGCTTGGCCGAAGGAGAAAGTCCACTCCCCACAGACCGCGAAGCCCGGACGCCTCATGAAGGACACAACCCAGATCTTGACATCGTGCAACGACCGCCGGGGGAAAGCTCATTGGACCGATGGTTCCGCAATACTGATACCCGCTGGTATGCAGCCAATCCTGGCCGATGAGTTGTTCGGTGCATCCCAGGAATGTCACGCCCTCCGCATCGCTGAAGTAAACGGCCGAGCACGGCGATCCTTCGACCAACTCCTGCAAGTAACCCTCGGTGTCACAATCACTGGCATCCGCCATCCGAACGCCCAGGCCGCCGGCGGAAGTAAGGCTTTTTCTCAGCCAGCGATGTCCGGCATTCAGAGGAGATGAGCCCGGCAACGTCCGCGGGAAGGCGTGGCCGTGGAGTGCCAACGTTCGCTGGAGCCAGAACGGATCGCGGACCTTCGCCAGCACCTCGGGCGGGTTGCCCACGAGCGGCCGCGATCGCATGAGCTTCGAGAGGACATCGGGGTGGTTCTCCAGGCCGCCCGTGTACAGGAACGGCCCTGGAGGAAAACCTCCAACCTGTTCTGGAAGAGCTTGAGGGAAGCTCTCGAAGGGACAGGGCCGATACTCCGCGATCTGCCTGAGATCGCGATCGCCGAAGGGATCGATCGCCCGCACGCACCATCCGGCCCGACGGGCCGACCCCGCAGCGGCGCGAGCGGTGCCGCCCACGATCAGCACCGCCTGGCTCACTCCTTCACCGGTGTGGGGATGCCGAACATCCGCCGCATCGCCTGCACTTCCTTGATCATCATCACCTGAAGCACGTCGGCGTAGTCGTCGGTCCAGGCCTTCACCCCCGGGATTTCCTCCACGGGCCGGAACGCATGTCCGTACTCCTTCACCATCACTTCCGGCAGGTGGGCCTTGCCGTGATACTTGCGAATCAGGCCGGAGAGGAGTTCAGCCATCGACGGATCCTTCGCAGCCAGGATCTTCTCGAGTTCGGGGATCGTTTTGTTCGCGTCCTCTAAATCCTTGCCAACGGCTTCCATGGCGAGGATGTTCTCCAGGAGATCCGCGTTGAAGATGCGTTCGTACTTGCCAAGCAACTTCCCCGCGGGAGTGATGAGCCTGCCAAGCTTCGAGGGATCTTTCGCGAGCACCACCCATGACGACATCGTTTTCCCTGGTGATTGCTTATCGTCACTATCGTTCCAGACCCAGGCGGTCAGCCCCAGCTGCTTGGCGATGGCCGCGACCACAGGTTCGAGGCGGACGAATTTGTTCGAGATGTGCAGGGCGAAGAAGCCGTCGTCGGTGATGCGATCCATGTACAGTTGCACCGCCTCCGTGGTAAGCAGGTGGACCGGGATCGAGTCCGAACTGAAGGCATCCACCAGAAGCAGTGAATACTTGCGATCCGGCTGGTTTTGCAGGCGGAGGCGAGCGTCGCCGAGGACGAACTCGATGTTCGCCCCCCGCTTCTTCGCGTCGGAAATGTACGTGAAGTACTTGTCCGGCTCTACCAACTTGATGACGGTGGGATCAATCTCATAGAAGGTGAGATTCTGACCGGGATGGGCGTAACACGAGACCGAACCCGTGCCGAGGCCGATCATCGCGAAGTGGGACTTCGCTCCGTTGGGTTTGGATTCGAGTTCGCGGAACATCGCGCCGACCGGGCCAGTGCGATGGTAGTAAGTCAGCGGCTGCTCGGGGAGCTTGAAGATCTCCATGCTCGATTGCACGACGAGGGAATCCCATGTGCTACCCACACCAAACATCTGCAAGTAGTCGGCCGGGTGATTCTTGAAGAACTGCGTTCCGTGGAGGGTGGTGCCGTGGATAAGCTTGCGCTGAAGGCCTTCCTGCTGGACCTTCAGGATGCCGAAGAAACTGCGATCGCTGTGGATGAGTGATTCCCGTTGATTGCGGTATTCACTGAAGCCGAGAATCACCGCGACGGAGAGTGCGAATCGCACCGGGCGTTCGACAAAGAAGAAGCACAGCATGATCGGTACCGCATACTTCACGATCGTGCTGATGGTGCCTGCGGTGGAATCGACCTGGAAGGTGTTCCCAGGATCGGAAACGAAGCGCCGGGCCATCCAGCGCATCGCTGCCGAATACTCCACTTCCCCAGAGACCCACACCATGAAGTAAAGCAGGCCGCCCATGAACACGGGCAGGATGAAATCCAGGACCCGAGAGATGGTCTGGCGATTGTAGCCCTGCGGAAAGCACCGATCGAGAACGAAGCCGAACGGGTCTGACAGGATGCTCTTGTTGGTTTCATAGGGCTTCTCGCGTGATGCCTCGTCGTTATCGGTGAATGTCGGCACCAGGAAGCACGCGAGCACCAGCGTGATGGGGTACTCGAACGCCAGGGGGAACACGAGAGGAGCGATGAGCGCGTTGAAGACGCCGCCGAGCACGCCGCCGAGGGAGATCCAGAGGTAATAGTTCGTGAGGAACTGAGATGCCGGGCGGTCGCAGGCCAGTTCGTAATGGCACATCAGGGCGGCGGCGAAGAACGTGAGCAGGTGTAGCAGAAGCTCGATGCCCGTGCCAGGGGCGACCCCCGAGATGAGCAGGAAGACGAGCAGCAGGATCATCACCGGGGCGAGGTTGCCGATCACCATGCGGAACCATGCGGGCACCCGGCCGAAGGCGATGATGAACGTGACGAGGTAAAGCCCCAGCGGAATCACCCACAACAGCGGAATCGATGCGATGTCCGTCGTCATGTAGAACGTGACGCCCAGCATCAGGCTCGAGGGCACGAAGCTGAGAGCCAGCCACCTCAGCTTTCGATTCAGCGTCGGTGGGGCTTCATTCGTCATCAGGCTTACCGGAGTTGCGGCGGAAAGAGGCGACTTCCCTTTCGTTGGCAAGGGTGGCTTCCCCGACGGGTTCGCCGCGGCTCGCCCGCAGAGAAGGATCAACCCGATCAATCCGAGGAAGGCGATGCCGAACAGCCAGGCCTGTTGTTTCAAACCGAGGTTCGGCTCGATCAAAATCGGGTATCCCAGAAGCGAGATCAAGCTCCCCGCATTACTCGCCGCATAGAGGAAGTACGGATCGCGAGCCGAGGGATGGCCGGTGAAGGCGAACCACTTCTGGAGCAGCGGAGCACTGGCGGAAGCGACAAAGAAGGGGACGCCGATGGCCACCATCAGCAACGCCAGAACGCCGAGGATCGGGCGAGTTTCGTTCGACAGGCCTTCGACGATCGCAATGGGTGTGCCCTTGGCCCCCAGGATCACCGCGGCAGCCATTGCCGCGACGGGAAGCATCATCACGCCGAAGTGGACCACCCACTGGCGTTTCGGCTCCACGCGGTTCGAGATGCGATCCGCGTAAAGGTAGCCCGCCAGGAGCAGTGCCTGGAAGAACACCATGCAGGCGTTCCACACCGCGGGGCTGCCGCCCAGCAACGGCAGGATCATCCGGCCCACCATCGGCTGGACCATGAATAACAGGGACGCACTGGCGAAAAGAGTGACGACGAACAGCAGCGGCACGAGAGCGCTCCAGACCCCAGGAAAGGGGCAGGTGAGGCAGGTAACATCTGACAGGGTTTTATGAAACCCCCGGCCCGGAGGATAGTTCCGCATGGACAGACGACCACGAAGCCGCTTCGCCGAGATGCGCGGAGAGGAGTGGCTATCCTTGAAAAAGTGAACTACACTGCCTGAGAGGTTGTGGCTTTCCCTTACGAATTGTTAATTCTCTCCGCGAATGACGAACCTTCCAATTCATGACAACCCAACCCTTGATTGTTGACGATGTCATCGGCCTGGCCCGAGCCCTGTTCGAGGAGATCGGCGACGCCCTCTTCCTGCTCGATCCCGATACGGACAATCTCCTCGACGTGAACCCGATGGTGCTCAGTCTCACCGGCTTCACTCGCGCCGAGATCATGCAGTTCCAGGCCACCTATCTCTTCCGCTTCGAGGCGACCGGTGGAATGCAGCGTCTGCAAGGGGCGTTCACCAAGACGATGGTTTTCCACAGCCAGGATGGATTTCTCCTTCGCACGAAGGAATCGGGAGTGTGGATTCCGGTGAACTTGACGGTCTCGCGTCTGCACATGCCTCCGAAGCCGCTGGGGTTGATCATCGCGCGGGACGATCGTGACCGCCGGGCCGCCTTCAACCAGACGCGCCGGGCCGAGGCCGAACTGCGAAAGGTGCTGGCGAGTTCGCCCGCGGCCCTCTGGAGTGCCGAGCGAACGCCCGGCCCCGATGTTTTCGCGGGCTGGCAGTTTCGCTACGTCTCCCCCCTGCTCTCTCGCCTCGCGGGCCGGCCCAACGAATTCTTCGATCATCCCCTGAAGTGGATTGATGTCGTCCATACCGCGGATCGCGATGCCTACCGGGCCCTTTACCACCGCCTCCTGGTCGGGCCCGACACCGAGATCGAAACCACGTACCGTGTCGTGGCACCGGCTGGCACCATTCGCTGGGTCCGAGATAAATTGCAAGTCATTCGAGATACTTCCGGTCGGCCGACACGACTCGACGGCTGCCTCAACGACATCACCGAGCAACGCCAGGCGGATGAAGCGCTGCGTCAGAACGAGCAGCGATTTCGTGCCCTGGTGGAACGCAGCCGAGACGTGATCCTGCTGCTCGACGACAAGAGCATGATCAAGTATGCCAGCCCGTCGATGAAGTATGTAATGGGCTTCGATCCCGCTATCTGGCCGGGACGGCACGCCAGGCAACTCCTTGAGGAGGCCGATCACACGCGGCTTCGCGACTGCCTCGCCTATGCCCGGACGCGCCCTGGAGAGGATGTGCCCCTCTCGGCTCACGCGAAGTCTTCCAACGGCGGCGATCGCTACATCGAAATCAACCTCTGCAACCGCATTGACGATCCAAGCGTTCGCGCCGTGGTGATCAACTTCCGGGACATCACCGAGCGTGAACTCGCCGCTCGCGATCTGGCTTCGCAGCATGCCCTGCTCGCCGGGCTCTTCTCATCGCTGCCTGACATGATCTGCTACAAGGATCGAGAGCTTCGATTCATCGGCGGGAATCCTGCCTTCGAGATTTTGGCCGGGCGGCCCGTCAAAGAACTTGTGGGGCTCAGTTGCGAACTCGTCTTCAAGGATGAATGGGCGGCTCGTGTTCGCGATCTCGAGCGACAGGTGCTTTCGACTCGGAAGACGGCTCACCTTGAGGAGTCGATCCAGCTTCCGAACGGGAAGCGGATCCTCATGGATTTCACCGTGTCCCTGTTGCTGGCGTCGGATGGCTCTCTGACCGGGCTCATCATCGTCGGCCGGGATCTCACGGAACGCAAACATCTCGAGGATCAGCTTCGCCAGTCGCAGAAACTCGAGGCCGTGGGCCAGTTGGCCGGGGGCGTGGCTCACGACTTCAACAACTTGCTCACCGTGATCCTTGGCAATCTGGAACTTGCCCGCAGCGGCATACCCGGGCTCGACATCAAGGAACTTCTTGCCTCCACGGAGGAGGCCGGCCGGCACGCGGCGGAACTGACCCGCCAGATGCTCGGCTTCGCACGCCGACAACCCCTGCGGTTGGAAGCAATCGCCCTCTCGCGAATTTCCTCGGACACCATCGGCTTGCTCCGCCGCACCATCGATCCTCGCGTGCTGACCGAGCACTCGGCCGATCCGGAACTTTGGCCGGTGCTGGCCGATGCGGGGCAGATCCAACAAGTGGTGATGAATCTTTGCTTGAACGCTCGCGATGCGATGCCTAAGGGCGGGCGACTGACGCTGCGTGTGGAGAACGTGACTCTCGATGAGAAAACCGTGCGGAGGAATGTCCACTCCGTGCCGGGCGATTTTGTTCTGCTCAGCGTGGCTGACACCGGCACGGGCATGCCGCCTGATGTCCTCGAACGCATGTTCGAGCCATTCTTCACCACCAAGCCGATCGGCCAGGGCACAGGTCTGGGGCTGGCGGTCGTCTTCGGAATCGTGCAGGGCCACCACGGCTGGATCGACTGCGAATCCGAGGTCGGCAAGGGCACCCGGATCGATGTCTTACTGCCCCGAGCCGCCGTCTCGACGCCAGGATCCAAATCAACCTCTGACGAGAATCTTCCGCTGGGCCACGGTGAAACCATCCTGCTGGTGGACGATGAGGCCCTGGTCCGGGATGTTGCACGGAACACGCTCAGCGGCCTGGGCTATCATGTGTTGACGGCTCGCGATGGTGTCGAAGCCATCGTGACCTATGAACGCGAGAAGAATCAGGTGCAACTTGTCGTCATGGACCTGACGATGCCCAATATCTCCGGTCGCGAGGCCTTCTTGCGAATCCGAGCCATCGATCCCTCGGCGCGAGTGCTCTTCGCCAGCGGCCACTCCGAGGGCGAACTTCTCGACGAGGAACTCGATCTCGCCCTGGGATTCTTGAGTAAACCGTACACCGCTTCGACTCTCGGCCACGCGGTTCGCAAAGCTCTCAAACAGGAAATGCCTGCGATCGCTGTCTCGCCCGCGGTTACTTCCCTTTAATCTTGAACAGGAACGACATTGCCTCCTTCTCATCGAAGTCCTTCGGCCGCATGCCCTTCTCGAGGGAATAGGCCAGCTTGAGGTCGTCTCCCGTTCGTTCCACGATGCCCAGCGACTTCTCCCCCTTCGTGCCTTCCGGGCCTTCAAGAATCTCCAAATCGATGTGGGCAGGCTTTGCCTTCGTGCTGATCTTGTAGCCGATGACAAACTTCGTCTCGCTCTCGATGATAATCTTGTCCTTCTCGATGATGTACTTCCCCTTCAGGGCAGCCCCGTCGACTTTCATGCCCAACTTCTTGCCGGAGATGAGGGTGTATTCGCCGACGATCGAAACGGCGTTCTTCTCCTCGGCCATGCTGGCCATCATCACCGCAAACAAGCACATCGAGATCGCAAGCCGTGCTGTCGTCATGGGAGTCTCCGGATTGAGGAACCGAGGCCGCTCGAACGGACGCGAAGCATTCTACTGAAACAGGGAGAACGCACCTTTACGAACGAGCCAGAGCCTTCGCATAATGAACGAATGTCAACGTCTCACGTGCTTGGTCTTGGCGGCCTCATCCATCAGAAGTGGCCCTCCTTCGAGAGTCGGCCGCAACAGGTCGCGATGGCGGAAGCCGTGGCGTCGGCGATTCAGGAGGGTCAGAAACTCCTGGTCGAAGCCGGCACGGGAGTCGGCAAAAGCTTCGCGTACCTCGTTCCCGCCATCGAGGCTGTCGCGGCGCGAGGCGATCTGAAGATCGTCATCTCCACGCACACGATCAATCTTCAGGAGCAACTCGTTCGGAAGGACATTCCGTTCCTGCAATCCGTGATGCCCCAGCAATTCCGACCCGTGCTTGTGAAGGGTCGCGGCAACTACATCAGCCTTCGACGACTTCGTGTGGCCCAGCAGAAGATGACGACGCTTCTCGAAACGCCGGGCAGCCTGGACCAACTTGTCCAGATCGGCCGATGGTCGCGGCAGACGGCGGACGGCAGTCGCTCGGATCTTCCGTTCCAACCCTTCGAGCACGTCTGGGATCACGTCCAGAGCGACAGTGGCAACTGCCTGGGCCGCAAGTGTGACCGACACTCTGATTGCTTCTACTTTGCCGCAAGGAAGAAGGTTTTCGGGGCCAACCTTCTCGTCGTGAATCATGCCCTCTTCTTCACGGATCTCGCCCTTCGACGAGCCGGCGGCGGCATCCTGCCCGAGTATCAGGCGGTGATCTTTGACGAAGCTCACACCCTCGAAGACGTGGCAGCGGATCATCTTGGCATCGACGTGTCTCAGGGAAGCATCGACCACCTCCTCAACCAACTTCTCGCTCCGCGAAGCCATAAGGGAATTCTGGCGGATAAGGGAGACGAGGAATCGATCGCTCAGCTCGAGATCACGCGTGCAGCGGCGGAGCACTTCTTCGCCGCAATCCATCACTGGCATATCAGCCAGCCGAAGTCGACGGGGCGAGTGCGGCAGCCCAACTTGTTCCGCGATACGCTCTCGCAGGAACTGGGAAAGCTCGGGAACGCACTTCACCGGGCCGCCCACCGCTTCTCCTCCGAGGAAGACAAGCTGGAACTGACGAGCCGGGCCGAGCGTCTCGCGGCGCTGGCCAGCGGAGTGCAGGAGTGGCTGGCTCAGTCGCTGGAGGGCCAGGTGTACTGGCTGGAAGTTCGGTCGGGGCGTGTTCCGCGAGTCTCGCTGGTGAGTGCACCGATCGATGTGGGCCCGGCCCTCAAGAAGCACCTTTACGATAAGGTGCCTTGCGTGGTGCTCGCGAGCGCGACGCTTTCGGCGGGCGGCAAGGAAGGCTTCACCCACTTCCAGAAACGGCTCGCTCTGGACGCCGCCGAGACCTGCCAACAGGGCAGCCCGTTCGATTACGAGAAGCAGGCAGAGCTTCACCTGTTCCGGGACATGCCGGACCCCTCCGCCGAGCCCGCCAAGTTCGAGGAAGCGGTGATGGCGAAGATCCCTGAATACATCGACAAAACGAAAGGTCGGGCGTTTGTCCTCTTCACGAGCTACTCCTTCCTGAAGCGAGCCGCGGACCGCCTTCGCCCCTGGCTGGCGGCGAACAACTACACCTTCCTCTGTCAGGGCGACGGAGCACCGACACCTCGCTTGCTCGAGCAGTTCCGCGAAGCTCCGCGAGCGGTGCTCTTCGGTGTGGATAGTTTCTGGCAGGGGGTGGATGTCCGCGGCGAAGCCCTTTCCAACGTGATCATCACGAAGTTGCCCTTCGCGGTGCCTGACCGCCCGCTCACGGAGGCCCGGCTTGAGGCGATCGCCGCACGAGGCGGCAACGCCTTCATGGAGTATCAGGTTCCCCAGGCCGCGATCAAGCTGAAGCAGGGCTTCGGCCGACTGATCCGCACGGCGACCGATCATGGCATCGTGGTGCTATTCGATCCTCGCGTGATGACGAAGCCTTACGGCCGCGGTTTCCTGGCCGCCCTGCCGCCGTGCAAGCGATTCGAGGATGGCCACGAGGTCGCCGACACGAGACTCCGGCGAGCGAAAGCTTGAGATCACAAGGGCCGCACTCTGCAAGCCGTCAGCCAACCAGAAGGAAGAAACTTACCAAAGAGTCGCTGAGAGCACAGAGTTCAGAGTGAGAAGAACGAAGGGATTCAGAAATCGAATCGGTAAGCGTTCCTGCGTCACTCGATGACGTCATCCTTGGCGAAGACAGCACCCTTTCTTCTCATCCTTCCTCCAACTTCCGTTATCTCAGCTGCTCTGGGGAAAAAAACATCCTTCCTATGGCCGTAGCGGCAAGCTGTTCCTCAGCCATGGCTACGCGACTCAGGTCGTCGGTCCTATAACTTCGACCATGACACACACGCTCCCTCTTGCCTTTGGCGGCTCGATACCTGCAGTTGGCCTTGGCCTGTGGAAGGTTGAGAAGCCTGACGCTTCCGGATTGGTTCAGACGGCCCTGAAGCTCGGGTATCGCCATCTCGATGCCGCCTGCGATTACGGCAACGAGGCCGAGGTGGGCGATGGCATTCACGCGGCCCTTCGAGCGAAGACCTGCCGACGCGAGGAACTCTGGGTCACGTCCAAACTCTGGAACACCTACCACGCCCGGAAGCACGTTCGGCTCGCAGCCGAGCGCACCCTTCGTGATCTCAAGTGCGATTACCTGGACCTTTATCTCATTCACTTCCCGATCCCGCAGCAGTTCGTGGCGTTCGAGGACCGCTATCCGCCGGGATGGTTCACGGACCCCGCCGCGAAGCCGCCGCGGATGATGCCTGCCTCGGTGAGTGTGGCGGAGACCTGGGGAGCGATGGAGGAACTTGTGGCTGCCGGGCTGGTGAAGCAGATTGGTATCAGCAACTTCAATGTCGCTCTCATCCGCGATCTTTTGACGCATGCCTCCATCAAGCCTTCGGTGCTACAAGTCGAATTGCATCCTTATCTGACTCAGGAAAAGCTACTCCGCTTCTGCCAGGACAACGGCGTCGCCGTCACGGGTTTCTCGCCCCTGGGGGCTCCCTCCTATGTGCCGCTGGGAATGGCGAAGGCGGAAGATTCCGTGCTGGAACAGCCCGTGGTGAAGGCCGCGGCGAAGCGGCTAGGCAAGACGCCCGGCCAGATTGTGCTTCGCTGGGGTGTGCAGCGGGGCACGTCGATCGTGCCGAAAACCTCGCGACCGGATCGGCTGGCGGAGAACCTTGCGATCTTCGATTTTGAACTCAGTGCCGAGGAGATGCAGGCGATCTCGGGATTGAACTCGAATCGTCGATTCAATGATCCGGGTGTGTTCTGCGAGCTCGCCTTCAACACGTTCTTCCCAATCTACGAGTGATTTCCACCTCCCCCTGAACTCTCGCAGCAGAACGTGAGATTGCGAGCCCCGGGGTTGGGTAGGGCCCTGACTCGTGGAGGAAGAAATCTTCCCTTTTGGGCGTGAAGGTTGGCGGAGAAACTGTCATAATACCTTGATGACTTAAACCTGCCGCCATCCGCTCCTCGTGGCGTTTGATAGGGTCTTCTCCATGCGACTCGCTCTCTGTTTGACGCTCGTCTTTCTCGCTACGAACACGACTCTGCATGCAGCAGAGCCGACGAAGTCGTTGTCGCCGGAGCAGGTCGCGTTCTTTGAGAAGAAGATCCGCCCCGTGCTGTTGGAGCACTGCAATCAGTGCCACTCAGCCGAGGCCGCGGCGAAGAACAAACTCAAAGGCGGCTTGATCCTCGATTCACGCGAGGCCCTTTTGGCCGGTGGCGATAGCGGTGCGGCGATCGTGCCCGGCAAGGCCGCGGAGAGCTTGCTCATCAAGACGATGCGTTACGACGACGACGTTCGCATGCCGCCGAAGGGGAAATTGTCCGACGCGATCGTGGCGGATTTCGAGCAGTGGGTGAAGATGGGGGCACCGGACCCGCGGACCTCGACGGCGGTCAAAAAGCAGGTCGGCCTGAGCTTCGAGGAAGGTCGAAAGTTCTGGTCTTACCGGCCAATTCAATCACCTCCTGCCCCCGCCGTGAAGGACACCACGTGGACGAGAAGCGAGATCGATCGCTTTATCCTCGCGGCCCTCGAAGCGAAGAATCTCAAGCCCGCGGCGGATGCGGATCGCGCCACACTGGCCCGGCGAGTTTACTTCGACCTGATCGGCCTGCCGCCGACACCCGAGCAGATTGATGCGTTCGTGAACGATCAGTCGCCGGGCGCTTATGAGAAGCTCGTCGATTCGTTGCTCGCCTCGCCGCAGTTCGGGGAACGCTGGGGGCGGCACTGGCTGGACGTGGTCCGTTTCGCCGAGTCCGTCACACTTCGCGGGCTCGTCTTCAAGGAAGCCTGGCGTTATCGGGACTATGTGATGGACAGCTTGAATCGCGATGTGCCCTTTGATCGTTTCCTGAAAGAGCAACTCGCAGGCGATCTGCTCCCCGCGGCGTCACCTGCGGACAAGCGTCGCCAGATTATCGCGACCACTTATCTCGCGCTGGGCAACCACAACCTCGAAGAGCAAGACAAGAAGCAACTTCGCATGGATGTGGTGGATGAACAGCTTGATGTCATCGGCAAAGGCCTCCTGGCCCAAACGATTACCTGCGCCCGCTGCCATGATCACAAGTTCGATCCGATTCCCACCAAGGATTACTACTCTCTGGCCGGCATCCTTCGGAACGCCCAGATGCTTGATGACGATAACGTTTCGCGGTGGAAGGAAGTGCCACTGCCCGGCGGCAACGTGGATGAGGTTGCTCTGAAGAAACACACTCAGCAGATGGCATCCCTCGAAACGCGAATCGCTTCTATCAAAGCCGCCTCCGCCAAGACGGTGGGCAAGGCGAAACCCGCGGGCAGCGTCCTGGCGGTGAAGGACGTTCCTGGCATTGTCGTCGACGACACGGAGGCCAAGAAGGTCGGAGAGTGGACGAATTCCACATCCTCGAAGAACTATATCGGCGAAGGCTACGTTCACGACGACAACAAGGAGAAGGGCGAAAAAACCATCACCTTCGATCCGGAGATTCCCGTCACAGGGCGATACGAAGTGTGGCTGGCCTATTCCGCCGGCGGGACTCGAGCCGAGAACGTTCCCGTGACCGTCTTCAGTGCCGAGGGCGAGAAGACCATCACCGTGAACATGAAGGATTCGCCTCCCATCGAGGGACGGTTTCTTTCGCTGGGGACCTACCGTTTTGAGCGAACGGGCCAGAGCTATGTGTTGATCTCGAACGAGGGCACCAAGGGCCACGTGACCGCGGATGCGATCACCTTCCTCCCTGCGGACGAAGCCGCCAATCGCATGGCGAAGGCGGCCTCCACCACGGGCACGCAGGCCCAGGCTCCCACCATACCTTCCACCGCTTCCGCCGCGGCGACGGAATTGCGCCGCCTCGAAGGCGAACTCAAGAAACTCACGGAGACCGGCCCCAAGACGGACAAATCGATGTCCGTCGTCGAGGAGAAAAAGATCGAGGAGACTCGTATCCACGTTCGTGGCCTCGTTCATAACCTTGGCGAGCCCACGACTCGTGGCTTCCTCCGCGTGGCAACTTATGGAGACGCGCCGACGATGCCGAGAGACCAAAGCGGCCGGGTTCAACTGGCGGAGTGGATCACCTCGAAGGACAACCCGTTGACGGCTCGCGTGATCGTCAACCGAGCCTGGCTTTGGCTGTTCGGCGACGGCCTGGTTCGCACCGCCGATAATTTCGGCACCACCGGCGAACTTCCCTCGAACCCGGAACTGCTCGACCATCTCGCCTCGAAGTTCATGGCCGAGGGGTGGTCCATGAAGGGCCTCGTCCGCAGTCTCGTTTTGAGTCGAGCTTACCAGCAATCGAGCACGGCGGAGCGTGACGCACTCATGTCAGATCCCGAGAACCGTCTCTTCGGCCGGTCCAACCGCCGACGGCTCGACGCGGAGTGCATCCGTGACGCCACGCTGAGCATTGCGGGCACCCTCACGGCTTTCACGGGAGGGCCAAGCTACCCGCCCAACCAGGCGACGGACTACAATTTCAAGCCGTCCCTCACGTTCCGAAGCGTCTACCTGCCGATGTTCCGCAACTCGGTGCCTGAGATGCTCGAAGCGTTCGACTTCGCGGATGTCAGCATGGTCACTGGCAAGCGCAACACGAGCACGGTGGCCCCACAAGCACTGTTCATGATGAACAATCCCTTCGCCGTCGCACAGGCGAAAGCGAGTGCCGCTCGCCTGCTCGCGGAGAAGTGGCCGGGTGACGCGGAACGTGTGACTCGGGCCTACCGCCTGACCCTGGGCCGCGAACCAACCGAGGGTGAACGCTCCGTGACGGCCCGTTTCCTTGCGGACCGCAGCGGCGACCCCGCCACAGGCTGGGCGACCGTGTTTCAGGCCTTGTTCGCCAGTGCGGACTTCCGCTATGTCCCGTAACGAATCATGAGTTCCACAGGTCGGAAGCCACTCGTCCGAGCAACGACCTGCTCCGTTTCTAGATCGCCGAGGTGTTTTCAATGGCTGGACGTCCCGAGACCCCCGTTTCGAGTTCCGTGATTCCCCTGACTCGACGTTCCTGGCTGGCCCAGACGGGCTGCGGCTTCGGGGCCCTTGCATTTGCAGGGCTGGCCACGCGTGAAGCCCAGGCAGCCGCGGCGTCCGTCGCCATCCAGAATCCGCTGGCCCCGAAGGTGGTGCACCACCCGGCGAAGGCCAAGCGAGTCATCTTCCTGTTCATGCAGGGCGGCGTGAGCCACGTCGACTCTTACGATTACAAGCCGCGACTCATCAAGGAAGACGGCAAGAAGTTCGATTTCGAGGACGCACGAACCGCCGCCAAGACGGGGGCGAAGTCCGTCTCCATGCGCGTCATGAAACCGTTGTGGAAGTATGCCCAGCATGGTCAGTCCGGCCGCTGGGCCACGGACCTGTTCCCCGAAACGGTCAAGCATGTCGACGACCTCTGCTTCCTTCACTCGATGCATACCGAGGGCGTTGCTCACGGCCCGGCTACACTCTTTCTGCATTGCGGCTCCACGAACTTTATCCGCCCCTCGATGGGATCGTGGGTGCTCTACGGCCTTGGCAGCGAGAACTCCAACCTGCCCGGATTCGTCTCGATCGCCCCCTCCTCGGGCAACGGCGGACCCCGAAACTTTGGCAACTCGTTCCTCCCCGCCATCTACCAGGGCACCGCGGTCGGACGGGCCGGTGGACCGATCACCGAAGCCACGATTCGCAATCTCACCGGACCACTCACCCCGGCGGGTCAGAAGACGCACTTCGATCTGCTTCGTGAACTCCACGCCGAGCAACTGAAACGAACCCCTGGCGATGCCGAGATGGAAGCGGTTGCCAATTCTTACGAACTCGCCTGGCGGATGCAGCAGAACGCTCCCGATATGCTCGATCTCTCGAAAGAGTCCGCCGAGACGAAGGCTCTTTACGGCATCAATGAGAAAGCCACCGACACGTTTGGCCAGCAGTGCCTGATGGCAAGGCGTCTCAGCGAGGCCGGCGTTCGCTACATTCAAGTGACTTACGGCGACAGCAGCGCCAACCCGGCGTGGGACCAGCACTCGAACATGCCCAAGCACGGCGACCACGCCAAGGCTGTGGATAAACCGATCGCGGGCCTCCTGGCCGACCTGAAACGCCGCGGCTTGCTCGAAGACACGATCGTGTGGTGGGGCGGCGAGTTCGGCCGCACGCCGTACGCCCAGGGCAATGGAACGGGCCGTGATCACAACCCCGCGGGCTTCACCGTCTGGGTGGCAGGCGGCGGTTTCAAGCCGGGCTTCGCCTACGGTGCCACGGACGAGTTCGGCCAGGCGGCCGTGCAGGACAAGATGCACATGCACGACTTGCACGCCACCATTCTGCACCAGCTCGGCCTGGACCACGAGAAGCTCACCTTCCGCTACGCCGGCCGCAACTTCCGCCTCACCGACGTGGCGGGTCGTGTGGTGAAGGATGTGGTGGCATAAGCGAGTTTCCACTCTCCCATGGAAATCACCTTCCGACTCTACCGCGATGCCGATCTCGAGACGATCAAGCGTCTCACGGTCGAATCGTTCGGAGGGGTGACGCTCGAGCAAAACGTCGAGACGGCCCTTGGCGACCTCAACGGCCGCGACTGGAAATGGCGCAAGGCCCGCCATATCGACGAAGACGTCGCGGCCAACCCCACGGGCCTCTTCATCGCCGAATCAGCGGATGCCGTGGTAGGGTACATTTCCACGCGAATCGATCGCGAGACCGGCCGTGGACGCATCCCCAACCTTGCGGTCTCAGCGGAGGTCCGCGGCCAGGGCCTGGGGCGGCGCCTGATCGAACAGGCCCTCGATTACTTCCGCCGAGAGGGCCTCGCATACGCCGTCATTGAGACGATGGCCCAGAACGACATCGGCAACCACCTCTACAAATCCTGTGGCTTCCTGGAAGTCGCGAGGCAGGTCCACTTCGCTCAGCGATTGTAAGCCTTCTTGCCCCAGGCTTCCGCATTAGCAAATCTGTCCAGAATTTCCCATCAAGTCCGGATGCGATTGCGATCGATACTCCTGGAAAATGTGGATGCGAATCGACCTGCCGTCTGCCTGAGGGAATTCTAATGACGCGCTCGCCTATCTTCCGTGCCATTCTGGGCAATCAGAAAAATAAGCTTCAGGAGAAGAAGAAGGCGGCTCTTGCAAAAATGCACTTCGGGCGGATCGATAAAGCGACCCAGATTTTGCTCTCGCTACGTTATCAAGAACTCGCACGACAGAAGGCTGCACTTCCAACAATCGAAGATACGGAGTTCAGCGGTTTCTCACAGAACGGTGAGGACGGTGTACTGCACTATCTTTTTAGCGTACTGGGTACCACCAACAAGAAAGCGGTGGAAATCTGCGCCGGCGATTGCATCGAGAACAACACCACAAACCTCATCGTCCATCATGGCTGGAACGCCCTGCTCTGTGATGGCGACGAGGAAAACATCAAGACAGGCAAGGCCTTCTATGGCTCTCGTCGTGACGGGCTCTTCTTCAATAGCCCCAGGATGGTGCAGAGCTGGATCACCCGTGAAAACGTGAACGATCTGATCCTTTCCAACGGCTTCTCAGGCGAGATCGATCTATTCTCTCTCGATATCGATGGGAACGATTACTGGATCTGGAAAACCATCGATTGCATTCAGCCCCGGGTCATTGTGCTCGAGTTCAATATGTGCGCAGGGGCGGAGCGAGCCTGGGCGATGCCTTATGACCCCAACTATGTTGCCGACTGGAAGAGTGCGTACGGCGCCTCGCTCCCGGCGTTCGTGAAATTGGGGCGTGAGAAGGGCTATCGGCTGGTGGGCACCCTGGGCTATGGGATCAATGCCTTCTTCGTCCGCGAGGGATTAGGGGAGGATGTGCTTCCGACTCGTGCGATCCATGAACTCCCGTGCTACAACAAGTTCTACGCGGGATCCTGCTCCGGTTGGGTCGATGTCTGATTTTTCGACGCAGGCTGTCGATGGCTGCGTAACTGAGGTACGATGGCCCACTGTGATTCTCGTTCACAGCGGGCCACTCCATGTTTCTGAGTGATGCACGTCAGACTTTCACACTTCTCGCAACTCAGATAATCCTGACGGTCGTTGCGTTTTGAAGCGAGTTCCCTCGTCGGGATGTGATCCGCGAGCCTCACGAGATTTGCCACGTGATCGAACCCCTGGCACCGACTCAATCCGCGATGGCGAGCGAGATCTACCTTCAATATGCCGAGGTGGTGGGTTTGCGCCTGCAGGTGGAGTTTCACTGGGTCCACGAGGATGAAATTGCCGAGGCGGTGGTGGAAGCGGTGCTCTCGGCCGCCCACGATTCCAGCGATTTTGATCCGGCTCGTGGTGGTTTTGCAGCCTATCTTCAGCTGCTCGCTCGCAATGACCTTCGGACCCGCCTTCGCGGAGAGAAACGGTTGAAGGCTCGGGAAGCGAAAAAAGCCGAGATGACTGTCACGTTTGAAGAACCAGCGGCCCCACTGCTTCAGGAGAACGATCCCGCCGAGACCGCCGTCGTGAAGGAGTTGCAAGAGACTCTGGCCCGGACGGAGACGGAACGTGTCGCTCTCGGCTTGTGGATGAAGGGGATCGATTCTGCGGTGACGATTGCGGAATGCCTGGGCTTTGGCACGGATGCCGCCGCGGTGCGTCGCGCTGCGACTCTCCAGGCCCGCCTGCGTCAGCGTATCCATCGCGAGAGGACTCGCCGACAATCTCGCGACGCAGAGGATTCCTGATGAGCCTTAGCTCTCGACTTGACCTCGCGGCTCTGCGACTCTCAGCGTCCGACCCGGCGTACGTGGGCTACTGGCTTGATCGGCACTGCGAGCACGAGCAGTTGACCTTGGTGGAACTCGCAGGAAAGTTAGGCCTTTGCGAGCAACAACTGGCAGCCCTTTCTCTTTGCCGCGCGCCGATGGGCGAGGCGTTTGCATCGCAGTTGGCCGCGATCTGTTCGAGCACGGGTGCGGACTCTCATGTGCTCGGCACGCTGCTTCGTCAGGAACAGATTCTCGCCGCGTGGGCCGCGCCCAGGTCCACGCCGGCGGTTCCGACACCGGGCTGGATGCTCGCCGCCCACGACGCGGACCAGCCACCGCCGGGCCCGGACGACGAGGAACAATCACATGCCAGCGGCCTGGATTGAAAGACTCGCAGAAAGCTTCTGGGGCTCCGTCGGCGGTCCGCCGATTCGGCCTCGTGATCTGGCACCTCTCATCACTCGCACCACGGATGTCGTCCTTGTCCAGATTCGCGACCTGTGTCTTTCCGCTGCGCGAAGCTGGTTCGATCGCCGTGGCGTGACCGTGCCCATCGCGGGGAACGATCGCCCCGTGAAGGGTCTCGTGGTCGCTTTCGGCGGGCGAGGAGTGATCTTTGTCGAGATGGAACTTCCCACCGATGAACGTCGCGTGATTCTCGCCCACGAGTTTGCCCATTACCTCGTGGAGTATCTTCAGCCAAGGAATCGACTGACCCGGCGGCTGGGAGACGAACTGTGCCAACATCTTGATGGTCAGAAGCCTCTGGAAGCCCCTCACGAATGGGCGGCGTTGCTGGCCGGCGTTCCGTTGAGGATGCACACGCACTTCCTCGCTCGAGAGAATTCAGACGATTGGCTTCCTCAGGTCGAACGAACGGCGAACGAACTGGCCCTGGAACTTCTCGCACCGCACAAGCTTGTCCTCGCGGACCTTCGTGGCACTCCCCCGAACCGGGACGAGATTTGCGAGTGGCTCATCGCGAAGTATGGACTCCCCCTGGCGTGGGCGAGCGGGTACGCTGTGACCATTGCAGACTCGCATTCTCGCCGTCGCCCCTTCAGCGAGCGTCTCGGATTGTGATCGTCAAGCTTCTTGAGAAACGCCATGTCCACCGCGCCGATCGTCGTCGCTCCACCGGAAGGCTGGCCGCAGATCGATGGGCTCGTCCCCAGTGAAGCCCTGGCCGCGGCGCTGGGTCAGAGCGTTGCGACGGCCCTCGATCTCGAAGGCTGGCAAGAGGGAACCGCACTTGAAGAGACTCTCACGCGAGTGCGTGCGGCGATCGAGCGATCGATCCGCGATGAGTGCCGGCTTCGCGAAACGATCCGCTCGAACATCCTCGCCAAGCTTCACGAGTTTCCCGCGGCCCCCGCGGCGGCGGGTGTTTATCATGTCTCCGATGCCGAGCTTCGCGCGGCCCGGCGAAGCCGACTGCTCTCGGGCGAGGCCACCGCGTGCGAAGGCGTCAGCACCGGGCACGACAGCCTCACCGCCACGGTTGTCGGCATCGGCGTCTGCCTCGTTCGATATGACGGCCTGATCAATTCCTGGCGTTCCAACTTCTTCCGCCACGACTACGACTCCCGCGTGGCGGACCCCATCGCGAACTTGAAATCCCTGCTCGATCGGCGTTCCAAACGCAATTCTCCCGGCCCGCCCGCCAGCAACGAGGACGCTGACCCCATCCATGCACTTCTCCGTCGCGGCTTCATGGCGGCGGCCGAACGGAGAGCACTTCTGGAGAAGGCCAGCACTCGCTGGCGCATCGGAGGCGGGGTGCCGGCACCGCTGGAATTGATCACCGGTTCCGGCAGCATGGAACTGATCGATCTGGCTCTCCCCATGCTCGACGAGTTGTTGCTGAAGAACACTCGCTGGGTATTCGTGCCCTCGTCGCTCTCAAGGCGAGCCTGGCTGACGGTGGCCAATGCCCTGGAACCGCAGGAGGTCGCGATCTTTCAGAATGGTCGGCCGATGCTCGATGAGATCATCGAAGCTGCGACTTACGCGCCGGGCTATCGACGAAAGGTGGAACGCTTTGCTTCGAGACTCGGCGAGAATACGGTGATCGGAGCCTTCCGCGCCACTCGCTATGCGCCCTCGCAATTGTTCGTGGCCCATGCGGATCAGGCTGTGGAGGCCGGCGTTCTCGCCATGGCGGATGCCAGCCTGCAACCGCATCGCGGCACGCCGTTGCTTCTGGAACTCGCAAGGCTCGGGGCCGCGACAGGCCTGGGAACCGAAGCGTTTCAAGGCATCATCGAAGCAAGCTACGCGCGAATTCGAGCGAGTGAACTCTTCCAGTCCGGGCGTGTGACGATCACGGAGTGACGGGCTCACTTCTCCATGCCATCGAGCCAGTGGGTGATAATCGTGGCGAAGTAGACGGGCCCGACCCCCGAGGGCTCGCCAGGGGAGATCCCGTAACCACCGTCAGGATTGGAACACTTCTGGAGGAACTCACGCAGCCTGCCGGTGTCCTTCGGCTTCGTCTTCATCATGTGAAACCCACGGATCACGCGGTATGTGCTTTCGAGGTCCGAGCCATCGGCGTTCAAACGCCCCCAGGCTCCATCGTCGCGTCGGCCGTTCTCGATCACTTCCATGATCGGCTTCGTGTTCTCGATCGGTTTGCCCAGGCGAATCCGCATCGCGGCCGTCGCACCGGCAAGGCGTGCTGAATCGTCCCCACCTTCCACGGTGCCGTCGCTGCCAATCTTCTCAAGTAGCGTGAACCACGGATCGAGTGGAAACGGGCAATCCTTGACGCCCCAAGATTCCACGGCCGCGGCTGCGATTCGAGCCTCCTCAAAGCTGTTGGCCTTCTCGTGGATGAATGTCATCGCCTTCGCGAACTTCTCCTTCGGAATGCCGAGTTCGACCGCGGCCATCACTCCGACAGAGGTCGTGTAAACGGTCTCCGTACCCCTGGGTATCTCGGCGAAGCCGCCGCTCTGCGGATCGAAGCAAGTGAGTACGAAGGCCGCATGTTTCTCCGGGTTCGGCACCTTCGCTCCGAGATACTTCAAGGCTCGCACAGCGGCGGAGGTGGCACCTAGCGTCGCTGGAATGTGCTGCTCTTTCTTGGGATCGGAGGCCTTGGGCCGAAAGCCACCCCGGGGATCTTCCAGGGAGAGCACGAATTGAACGGAGGCGAGACGATCCGCGATCATGTTCTGGATTTCCTTGGTCTGAGCAAAGCCGTGGAGGGGGAGGAGCAACACCAGGATGAGGGCACGCAACATTGAGAATCTCCTGGAAATCAAGGGTGTGCTGAGGCTTCAGGACCCTTTGGGCCGAAACGCCCTCAGCACGTTCTCGTGAGTTTCGAGACGCGGGCCCTCGATCAGGTCCACGCAATAAGGCACTGCGGGGAAGACGGCGAGCAGGCACTCGCGGATCGCAGCGGGCTTGCCTGGCAGGTTAATGATAAGGCTCCTGCCCCGAATGCCGGCCGTCTGGCGGGAGAGAATCGCCGTGGGCACGGACGTCAACGACACGGCCCGCATCAGTTCGCCGAAGCCCGGCATCATCTTCTCGCACACGGCCTCGGTCGCTTCCGGTGTCACATCGCGCTTGGCGGGTCCGGTTCCACCCGTGGTGACAATGAGGCCGCAATTCTCGACGTCGCAGAGTTCTTTGAGATGTGATTCGATGAGCGGTTGTTCGTCCGGGATCACGCGAACCACCGGCTGCCAGTCGCAGTTGAGGATCTCCTTCAGGCAATCCACGATCGCGGGGCCGCTTTTGTCTTCGTAGATCCCGCGGCTCGCGCGATCGGAGATGGTGAGGATGCCGATGTTCATGTGCTCGCCAGGGATGGTGGAAGGAAACCGGAAGCGGAGCATGCCCGTTGGTTCGCCGGAGCTATATTACCTCAAAGCTTCCCTCCTGGCTCCAGCCCCGGTGACCCATGCGACCCTGGACATTTGGATCCGCCGGCCAATTGATTTTCGGGCGTGACTCGGTGCGGGAAATCGCTCACGAACTCCAGAAGTTCAAGGCTCAGCGCGTCTTCCTCGTCACGGATGCCAACCTCGGCCGGGCGGGTGTGACGGATCGCGTGCTCGAGGCGATGAAGCCCTCGGGTGTGTCGGTGAGCCTCTTCGACCGTGTGACTCCGGAGCCCGGCATTGGGCTCGTGCGCGAGTGCATCGTGCAAGCGAAGGCGGCCCGGCCGTGTGTCGTGATCGGGTTAGGCGGCGGCAGCAACATGGACACCGCGAAGCTGGCGGCCCTGATTCTCACCCACGGCGGCGACCCCTTTGACTTTGTCGGCGAGCTTCGCGTGCCAGGTCCGTTGATGCCTATGATCTGCATTCCCACGACAGCGGGCACCGGCTCCGAGGTGTCGATCGCGGCCGTCTTCACCGACACCGACAATCACATGAAGCTCTCTTGCGGCAGTCCGTATTTACGGCCCGCGGTGGCGATCGTCGATTCGATGCTCACTGTTGGCTGCCCTGCCCGCGTGACGGCCGATAGCGGCATCGATGCTCTCACGCACGCCATCGAAGCCTACACTGCCGAGCACAACGACGCCTTCCCCCTGCCGTCCGGTGAACGCTCGATGTACCAGGGGAAGAACCCCCTGGCGGACGCGATGGCCAGCGAGTGCATCACGCTTGTGGGCAAGTATCTCCGCCGGGCCGTTCGCGATGGCAGCGACCTCGAAGCTCGCGACGGGATGGCACTCGCTGCCACGCTCGGCGGGCTCGCCTTCTCAAACGCCGGTGTCGCGCTCGTCCACGCGATGGAGTATCCGGTCGGTGGAGCGGTTCACGTCTCGCACGGTGCGGGGAACGGCCTGCTCCTTCCTTACGTGATGCGTTACAACCTCAGCCTCCGCGTTCGTGAGTTCGCGAGCATCGCCGGATTCCTTGGAGTGTCCGATGTGAATGCCCCCGAGGATATCAACGCCAATCGAGCGGTGGAAGCGGTCGAGCGCTTGAAGGCCGATATTGGCATTCCGTCTCGGCTCCGAGACCTGGGCGTGAAGGAAACGATGCTGCCGAACTTCGCGGAAAGGGCCTTCGCGATCAAGCGATTGATGCGAGTGAACCCCCGGCATCCGCAGTCCGCTTCGGAACTTCTCGAAATCTATCAGGCCGCGTTCTAAGCCTTCATCGCGGTTTCGGGTTCGCTTACTCTCCTGGTAAAGAGCGAATGCCGGGGTTTCAGGGTTTCGGCGATCCGAGTTGCGAGTTCCGAATTTCAGGTCTCCTCTGGGCTGTTCATCTTCATGCGAGATCCGCTGCCACGTGGTTCGCTCGTTGCCGTCACTCTGATTGTCACCCTGCCGGTGATGGTCATGGGCTGGTACCTTCTCGCGAACCCGTCGATCCTGCCGCCGAAGGACTTTGTCGAGTACTGGGCAGCGGCCCGGGTCGCTCTCGATCAAGGCGACCCTTACGATGGCGAGCAGCTACTGCCGCTGCAACGCGCGGCCGCGAACGAACCGGACCGCAGAGACGCGGTGATGATGTGGAATCCCCCGTGGACACTGCCGGTTTACTATCCGCTGGCGCTGCTTTCCCCCCGACCGGCCCAGCTACTGTGGCTCGCATTGCAGGTGGGGCTTATCGTCGGTAGTTCACGGATTCTGTGGAAGCTTTACGGTGGTCCACGCGAACATCTTCTAGCGGTGCCTCTCATCGCGTTGACGTTCTACGGCTCACTCTGGACGATCAAGTATGGCCAGAACACGGGCCTCCTTCTCTTTGGACTCGCGGGCTTCGCGTACTTCGATTCCAAGAATCGCCCCGCCCTGGCCGGTGCCTGCGCGGCCCTGACGGCGTTGAAGCCGCATCTGCTCGCGGTGTTTGGATTGCTGCTGGTTCTCAACGTCATGAGGCCTCGCGGCTGGGTGTCGCTCGTCGCCGGCGGAGCGGTCATTGCCGCAGGGCTGGGCGTGTCGCTTGGAGTCAATCCCGAGGTGTTGAATCAATATCTCTCGGCTCTGCGTCGCCCGGCCAATGAAACTTCGATTCCTCTTTCCGCCTGGCAGGTGCCGCTGGGCTCTTTCTTCCTGCGACAGGCGATCGATGCGACGCAGTTTTGGATTCAGTTCGTTCCCTGTGCGATCGCGTGCATCGCTTATTTCGGCTATTTCCTGAGGAAGCGATCTCGCTGGAACTGGGCGGCGGAGCTTCCCTGTATCGTGTGGGTGTCGATCCTCACGGCCCCATACGGAGGCTGGATCTTTGATCTTGTGGTGCTGCTAGTGCCAGTGATCCAGGCCTCAACCTGGCTGGCCAATGAAGGCCGTGCCAGTGCGATCCGCCTCTTCGCCGCGGGGCATCTTGTGATCACGGGGCTGACGTTTGTATTGACGGGCAGGCTCATTCGATATCTCGAGGAGTTTTGGTGGGCGGCTCCCGCGACGTTGATCTTGTGGCTCTCCGCGTGGGCGATCGTGAAACGAGAAACACTTGGTACGAATCCGCCGCGAGTCCCCTAAAATGCCGCCATGAAGTTCGGCCGGGACTCAGGAGATTGTCCGAAATGACAGAAACGAAGCCCTTGCATCGCGTGGTCATCGTAGGCGGCGGATTCGGCGGGCTCCTCGCGGCCCGCGGCTTGAGGAATAGCCGGGTGCAGGTCACGATGATCGATCGCCGAAACTTCCATCTCTTCCAACCACTTCTTTATCAGGTCGCGACGGGTGGGCTGTCCCCCGCGAACATTGCCGCACCGCTTCGATCCGTGCTGCGAAAACAGCGGAACACTTGCGTACTGCTCGGCGAGGTCGAGGATTTTGATCTCACGCTTCGCACAGTTCGGCTCGCAGACGGCAACAAAGTACCGTTCGATTCACTGGTCGTTTCCACGGGTTCCACACACCACTATTTCGGCAACGAGGCCTGGGCCGACCTCGCACCAGGACTGAAAACCATCGAGGACGCGACGGAGATTCGACGCCGGATTCTCTCCGCTTTCGAGCGGGCCGAGCGGACGACAAACCCCGAAGTCCGCAAACGGCTCATGACTTTCGTGATCGTCGGCGGCGGGCCCACCGGGGTCGAAATGGCAGGCGCCATCAGTGAACTGGCTCGAGTGACGATGCGCCGCGACTTCCGCGCGATCAATCCAGCCGAGGCTCGCATCGTCCTCATCGAAGGCCAGACACGCGTGCTGCCGATGTTCCATGAGCGATTATCTCAGAAAGCCCTGGCCTCGCTCGAAAAGTTGCAGATCGAAACACATCTCGACTGCCATGTGATTTCGATCGAGCCAGAACATGTCGAGTTCAAGCTGGACGGTGGCAAGGCGGAGAACCAGCGCATCGCCACCTCGACGGTCGTCTGGGCTGCGGGCGTCAAGGCGAACCCGCTCGGTGCGAAGCTAGCAGCCGCGGCTGCGTTTCAAGTGAAACTCGACCGCGCTGGGCGGGTGGTGGTGAAGCCCGACTGCTCGATTCCCGGTCACGCGGAGGTTTTCGTCGTTGGCGACCTTGCGAACTTCACGGGGAGTGATGGCAAGCCCCTGCCCGGTGTCGCACCCGTCGCGATGCAACAGGGGAGCTACGTCGCGGACCTCATTCACGGCCGCATTCTCGGCAAGAACGCCCCCGGGCCCTTCCATTACTGGGACAAGGGCAGCATGGCGACCATCGGGCGGGCCAAGGCCGTTGCGGAGAGCCACGGGTTGAAATTCAGCGGTCTCCTCGCCTGGCTCGCATGGCTCTTCATTCACATCATGTATCTGGCACGATTCGAGAACCGCGTGCTCGTGCTCTCGCAGTGGTTCTTCAACTACATCACTCGTAATCGAGCGGCTCGCTTGATCACGGGCGAACATGCTCTGGCCGCGTCGCACGTGCCTCCGTCCGTGACGGAACCGCCGGTAAATATCACCACAACCGACGACCCGCGTCACCTGGAAGATGCTCCTGCCGCGGCATCGACCACTCAGGTGTAAGGCTCAAGATCAAGACGTTCTTGACCCGCAAGGATCAGTCCACCATTCGCAGCTTGCAGCGGCCCGGCTCCAGGTTCACGATCATCGCAGGGTCGATGCCCTGGGCACTCACGATGGCCTGGCCGGTCGGCAGATTCTTCAATCGCGGCCAGAGGCTTTCGGAAACGCCACCCACGGAGTGCTGCAATCGGCGAAGCGTCGGTTCGTCACCAAGCCGCATGAGGATGCGATTGTTGCAAAGCGTGAAGAGTTCACCCGGGAGATGCTGTGGGAACTGCGTGGCGAACATCAGGCCCAGCCAGCGTTTTCGGCCTCGCCGGGCGATTCGCTGAATCTGGCTGAAGAGGGCAGGCATCTGGCTGACACGCTCCGCCGAGACGAACTCGTGGGCCTCCTCGATCACGATCACCGTCTTCGGCTTCTTCTCCGCGGGGGCGGCCTCGTAAAGCAAATCCTGCGCGTCCGCGACACTTCGTAGCAGGTCCGCGATCGCAAGGTTGCGATGCGGCGGAGCATCGAGCCCGCTGAGATCGTAAACCAGGACCTTGCCCGGTTCGGCGAGTATCCTCACGAAGTCCAGCGTGCGAATCTCGCGTCCATCTTTCGCTCTCGCATCGCTTCGGTCGAAGAGACCCGTGCGATGGAGAGCCGCGATGAGGCGCACGGTCTTCCGCCAGCTTGCGAGGTGTTCCAGCTTCTTGCGGACGAGAGCGGCTTTCTCGAAGAGTCGCGGAACATGGGCCTTGAAACCCTCGGCATGCAAAAACTGATCGCTGGGTTCCTCCTTGCCAAGCACGCCCACGACCGCGATCGCCACGTCCAGCACCTGCGCCAGTTTCAAGTCCGGATAGCCTGCTTCCTGGTCGTCCCACTCCGTCACTCTTCGCGCGTGCTCGGCGCGATCCGCGACGAGGCCGAGTTCCGTCACGAGTTCCGCGGCCGCGTCGTACGCCGCGAGGAAGCGGTCGGTCTGCGCGTCATTCCCCTGAAGCAATTCACTGGCGATGTAAGGCGACACGTTCGAGAAGTTGAGGCAGAATCGCCGCAGCCGAGGATGCTTCGGATCGCCCGCGGTGGCATCGGTGGGAACGAGGAGGAACGTGTTTTCAATTCCCACAGGCGTGAGCCCGCGTGCATGGAGTGCAGGCAGAATGCGACTCGAATCCGCAGGTTGATGGATCGAGGAGTATTCGCCTTCGACATCGATCAAGATGACGTTGAAGCCCGCCTTCGCGAGTTTCTCGACCCACGAGGCAATAAAGGTGGATTTCCCTGCACCCGTGGTCCCGACCGCCAGCGTGTGTCGTGGGAGGTGCGCTTTTTCATCGCTGCTAAGCCCCACCGGCAAGTCGACGAATCCCACCGCGTTGCCAAGGCGAAGGTCGCCGTCGCAGCGAAGCGCCGTTCGCGTTTGCTCAGGCGTCAAGAGTTTCACAAGGCTGTTCGGCCGCGGTCGAAAGAGGGGCAGCGTGGTCTGGCCGCCAACGATTTCCCCAAGGATTTCCAGGTTTGCCCAGCCGTGATATGGCGGTGTGAAGAGCGAGCCTTCCACCTGAGTGATGACCAGCGCGGGCGCCCCTGCGGGCAACCCCACTGGCGATGCGTACGGCCCACGCACCACCTGGGCGAGGTATCTTCGGCCATCGACACTCTCGATGTGAACCAAAGCCTGGCTGCGCCAGCGATCGAACTTCTCCTGCGGGAACACCACCGAGACGCTGCCGTCCTCACTCTGCGGCGTATCGAAAAGTGTCCTGCCATCCGCATCGTCCGGCTTCCAGGACGTCGCGGTCTCTGCAAACTCTGAAGCCACCGACGTGGGAAGGGCACGAACCGGAAGCGAGGGTCGGTCAGGGGAATCGTTCATGGACTCGTCCCGAAGCGGATCTTGGGCAGGGAGCAGTCGCGCATGTCATTCCCGCGCTGGCTCAAGGGATTGAGGTCAACCGTCACTTCCCAAGCGCCTGCTTGAGCGCGGGGGCTGTCGGTCCCGCGCGATGATCTTCTTACTTTGTCTTAAATCCTGGGTCGCGTCTCCAGTCCCTTGCGGATGATTCCGAGCACCCGCTCACGTTCGCCCCCGCTGAGGGGCAGGCGAGGTTCGCGAACGCACTCGGAACCCAGTCCCGCTTCCTGAACCATCAGCTTGATGTACTGCACAAACTTCGGATGAGTGTCCAGCTTCAGCAAGGGGCTGAACCAACGATAGAAGCTTCGCGCTTCATGCCATTTCTCGGCCCGGGTCAGTTCCCATAAGTGCTGGTTTTCCTTGGGGAACGCAATGCCCGAGCCTGCGACCCAGCCATCGATTCCGAGGATGCTGGATTCAAGGATCAGATCGTCCACACCCGTGAAAATCGCGAAGCGATCCCCCAGTGCGATGCGGATCTCTGTGATTCGCCGCGGATCTGCGGAGCTTTCCTTCACGGCCACGAGGTTCTGCACATCCGCGAGTTCTGCGAGTCGTTCGGGCGTGCTATCCACCGGATAGGCGATGGGGTTGTTGTAAAGCATCCAGGGCAGATTCGTGGCCTTGGCCACTGCTCGGAAGTAAGCGGCGGCCTCGGCGGGATCCGCTTTGTAAACCATGGCAGGCATCACCATGTAACCCGCCGCGCCGAGTTTCGCGCAGTCCTGGACGAAGCGACAAGCTGCCGCGGTGGAAGATTCCGCCACCCCCGCGAGCACGGGCACTTTCCCCGCAGCCGCCTTCACCGCGTTCGCCACCACCTGGCGTTTCTCCTCAGGGGCGAGTGATTGATTCTCACCCAGCGATCCACACACAATAAGACCGCTGACACCCGAAGCCAGCAAGGCTTCGAGATGTCGCGTGGTCGCAGGAAGATCGAGCGATTGATCCTGATGGAATTGCGTGGTCACCGCAGGGAAGACGCCGGACCAATGTGCGGCCATGAGTAAGCACTCCGAGGTGAAGATCCGCTGTCCAAAATCTATGGGGACTCGCTCCCGAGTGGAGAAAAAAGAAACCGCGGAGAGTTCGCTCCGCGGTTCAGGTCGACGTCCCACCCACTTCACTTACTTATCGCGAGAGGTATCACCCAGCGCGGCCTGGGCGGCGGCGAGGCGGGCGATGGGCACGCGGAACGGGGAGCAGGAAACGTAGTCCATGCCGATCTTGTGGCAGAAGACGACGCTGTCCGGGTCGCCGCCGTGCTCGCCGCAGATGCCGACCTTCAGGTGAGTGCCGTGCTTCGCCTTGCGGCTGTCGCGGCCCTTCTGAATCCCAATCTTCATCAACTCGCCGACGCCGTTGAAGTCGATCGTCTGGAACGGGTCGATCGGCAGGATCTTGTCCGCCAGATACGTCGGCATGAAGCCCTTGATGTCGTCCCGGCTGAAGCCGAACGTCATCTGCGTCAGGTCGTTGGTGCCGAAGCTGAAGAACTCGGCTTCCTCGGCGATCTTGTCCGCGGCGATGCAGGCCCGCGGCAGTTCGATCATGGTGCCGATCTGATACTCGACCTTCACGCCGGCCTTGGCCATGCACTCGTCCGCGATGGCGATGGCCCGCTTCTTGAGGATGTTCAGTTCCTCCAGCACGCCCACCAGCGGGATCATGATTTCCGGCAGGACCTTCTTGCCCTTCTTCTGCACTTCGATGGCCGCCTCGATGATGGCCCGCACCTGCATGTCCCCGATTTCCGGGAAAACCAGCGGCAGACGGCAGCCGCGGAAGCCCATCATCGGGTTCATTTCGTGCAGTTCTTCAACGCGCTCGAAGATCTTCTCGACGCTGACGCCGATCTGCTTGGCGACGGCGTCGGCCCCGGCCTTGTTGTCCTTCTGCGGCAGGAACTCGTGCAGCGGCGGGTCGAGCAGGCGGATGGTGACAGGCAGGCCGTCCATCGCCTCGAAGATGCCAACGAAGTCATTCCGCTGGAACGGCTCGATCTTGGCGAGGGCCTTTTCGCGGCCTTCCACCGTCGTGCTCAGGATCATCTCGCGGACGGCGGCAATGCGGTCGTCGCCGAAGAACATGTGCTCCGTGCGGCAGAGGCCGATGCCCTCAGCACCGAACTCACGGGCCTTCAGCGCGTCCGCGGGGCTGTCCGCGTTGGTGCGAATCTTCAGCTTGCGAACCTTGTCGGCCATCGTCATCAGCGTGGCAAAGTCGCCGGTCATGGTCGGAGCGATGGTCTCGACCTTGCCGATCATCACGTTGCCGGTGGTGCCGTCAATCGTGATGAAGTCCCCGGCCTTGACCGTGTGCCCGGCGATGGCGATGGTCTGATTCTTCTCGTCGATCTTCATGGCTTCGCAGCCGACGACGCAGGGCTTGCCCCAGCCACGAGCGACGACCGCCGCATGGCTCGCCTTGCCGCCGGTGCTGGTGAGGATGCCCTTCGCGAGGTGCATGCCCGCAACGTCTTCCGGGCTTGTTTCCTTGCGGACGAGCATGATCGGATCGTTCGGATGCTTCGCAGCGTGCTCGACGGCCTGATCCGCGGAGAGCACCACCATGCCGCTGGCACCGCCGGGGCTGGCCGCGATGCCCTGGGCCACCGGCTTCACCTTGCTCCTGGGGTCGAGTTGCGGTTGCAGCAGGTGGTTGAGGCTGTCCGGAGCCACCCGCTTCACGGCGACGTCTTCCTTGATGAGCCCCTCCTTCACCATCTCGACAGCGATGCGGACGGCCGCGGTGCCGGTGCGCTTGCCAGAGCGAGTCTGAAGCATGTACAGGACGCCTTCCTGCACCGTGAACTCGATGTCCTGCATGTCCGTGTAGTGCTTCTCAAGCGTCTGCCGAATGTCCATCAACTGCTTGTAGACCTTGGGCATCTCGCTGTCGAGCTTGCTGATCGGCTCCGGCGTGCGGATGCCAGCGACGACATCCTCGCCCTGGGCGTTGATGAGGTAGTCTCCGTAAAAGACGTTCTCGCCGGTGTTCGGGTCGCGGGTGAAGGCAACGCCAGTGCCGGACCCTTCGCCCATGTTGCCGAAGACCATCGCCTGCACATTGACGGCCGTGCCCTTGAGGCCGGTGATGCGCTCAATGCGGCGATACTGAATCGCCTTGTTGCCGTTCCAGGAGTTGAAGACAGCGTTGATCGCGAGCATCAACTGCTTCTTCGGCTCCTGGGGGAAGTCGTCGCCGACGTGCTTCTTGTAGACGGCCTTGTAGCGCTTCACCAGTTCCTTGAGGTCGTCCGCGGAAAGCTCGGTGTCAAGCTTGACCTTCTTCTCGTCCTTCAGCTTGTGGATCTCGTGTTCGAACTCTTCGTGCTCGACGCCCATCGCCGTGGAGCCGAACATGTCGATGAGTCGGCGGTAGCTGTCGTAGGCAAAGCGGGGGTTGCCTGTCTTCTTGGCGAGGCCCTCGACGCTGGCATCGGTGAGGCCGAGGTTGAGGATGGTGTTCATCATACCGGGCATGGAGAGCGCCGCACCCGAACGCACGGAGACGAGCAGCGGGTCAACCGCATCGCCGAACTTCTTGCCGGCGACGCCCTCAACCTTCTTGATGGCTTCGTCAATCTGCGGGACGGCCGCTTCGGGGATCTTCTTGCCATGATCGTAGTAGGCGGCGCACACCTCGGTGGTGATGGTGAAGCCCGGGGGAACAGGGATTCCGATCTTGCACATCTCGGCGAGGTTGGCCCCCTTGCCGCCAAGCAGTTCCTTTTGCTTACCGTCGCCCTCGGCCGTCTTGCCGCCGAAGAAATATACGTGCTTCTCGCTCATGTTCACTCAACTGGGTAGGGGGACCAAGTACGCCGCGCAACCCGCGACGAGAAACTCAGGGCTATTTCTACGAATCAGGCCAACGTCTGGCCAAATCGCGTCCTTCGGCCGTCAGGAATAGGAATGGCATGCGGGGATTCCCCCTTCTAACGATTGCGAAGGGCGAGAATAGCCTGCGTCAGTTCGGCGGCGTCGAGCTTGCGGTTGTTGGCCATGTCGAATCGTTTCATGGCCGTGACGAGGTTCCATCATCGAGCGGGGCGTGCAGAAAGCCCAATTTCCCTCCGAAGAGTTTTGATCTCGACACAGGCGATCCGCCTCGCTATCAGCCTCCTCTCCGACGACATGATTCGAGGCTTCACGATGCGCTGGCTCTCCGTGAGTCTGTCTCTGGGCGTGCTCACGATCGCTGGCTGCGTGTCGATGGAAGTCGCACTGGATAGCAAGCCCTTGCGAGGCGTGCCGGTGCAAACGCCCGATCCCTCGAAGATTAATCCTGCGTCGCTTCAGGTGGCCGAGCGCGTGCAGTCGCTGGGGCAGCGGATCATCGACCAGAACACCTTCACGGGGCTTGCACCTCTCTTCCATACGGTCAGCGTCCCGGAATCGATGCTGTTCCACCGTGGGCCGGACGAACTCTTTATCAGCGAAGCCCTCGTCCAGCGGTGCAAGACGGAAGCGGAACTGGCCGCGGTGCTCTGTCGCGAGTTAGGCCGCATGATGGCCGAGAAGCGTACTGCAAGGGCTGTTGGCGTGGATCTGGCGTCCGTGCATGAACTCGGCGGCACGATTCCCAGCACGATCGGCGAAGGTGAGATCGCGTCCGCCGCCCCTGCCCTGGAGAGCCCACCGACGAACGCTGCGAAGAAAGGCCCGAAGGCAGACGCGGACCTTCTCGCGAAGGAGCTGCTCCGTGGTGCCGGCTTCGAGCCTGAATCGCTCGATACGGTCAGGGATCTTCTCAAAGACGTGAAGGGCGGCGACGGCTTCATCAAACAGGTCGCCGGCCCAGCTCCTGCTCCTCGCTGGCAACATTGAAATCCGGACATTCTCTTCACTTCGCTTGCACTCCTCCCCACGACTACTATTTTTTAAGAGACTTTAGGAAATCTCTCTTCACTTCCTCTCCGGTGATTTCATGGCACTTGGGCTCCGCACCTTCACGATTGTTTCACTGACCGGCCTGCTGGCTGCGATCCCGGCGTGTAGTCGGTCGAGCACCAAGCCGCAGATCGCGGTGGTGACGAACTGCGTGGCGAACTTCTGGTCGATCTGCGAGGCCGGGGCTCGCAAGGCCGCGGCGGAAAAGGATGTCGATCTGAGTTTCCGCATGCCGGAGAAGATGGAAGTCGCCAGCCAGCGGCCGATCCTGGACGCGGAATTGAAGCGAGGCGCCGCCGGGCTCGCCGTGAGCGTGATCAATCCCAAGGAGCAGACGCCTGACCTGAAGCGTTACGCGGCGAGTGTGCCCCTCATCACCATGGACAACGACGCGGACCAGAGCGGCCGACTCTGCTACGTGGGCATCGATAACTACGAAGCCGGGAAGGCGGTCGGCCGGCTGGTGAAGAAGGCCATGCCGGACGGCGGCATCGTCGCTCTCTTCATCGGCAGCACATCCTCGGCGAACGCCCAGGGCCGCGTCGGCGGCGTTGTTGACGAACTCGCGGGGGTGAAGGGAGCCCAGGGCCCGCAACTCGGCAAGTACACGTACTTCCTCAACGAGCCCAAGACCGATGGCGGCAACGAGACCGATGCCCAGAAGAACGCCCTCGCGGTGCTCAAGGACGACGCAATCAAGGGCCAGCCGAACGTCTGCTTTGTCGGCCTCTACGCTTACAATCCTGCCCAGATTCTCCTGGCGGTCCGTAAGGATCAGGATGCTCGCGGCAAGGTGAAGATCGTCGGCTTCGACGAGGACAACACCACACTCGAAGGCATCGCCAGCGGCGAAGTGGTCGGCACCGTGGTCCAGGATCCCTTCCAGTATGGCTATCGTTCCGTGAGCATTCTCGCGGACCGCGCCCGCGGCCTCAACACGCCACTGCCGACGGAGATGATTCCTTACCGTGTGGTGACGAAGGACGGCGGCCCTGATGAGGTAGTGAATGGCGTGAAGGTGCAGAACATCCCGGTCGCCGAGTTCGCCGCGAAGCTCAAGGCCGATCTGGCCTCAGTGGGTAAGTAGTTGAAAGGGAGCGCTTGGCCGCGTCGCGGCCAAGCGCTGAAGGCATTCCTCACGCGATCACATTGAGTTTCCGACGGCCGATGCCCTCGGTGTCGGTCGGCTTCGGCAGCTTGGCCGCGTTCGTCACCTCCCAGTCAGCCACTTCTTCCATCAGTGCGTCCACAATGTCCTTTTCATCGACCCGTCGGACGATCTCACCATTGCGGAAGATCATCCCCTTGCCGTTGCCGGCGGCGATGCCAATATCCGCTTCGCGAGCCTCGCCGGGGCCGTTCACCACGCAGCCGAGCACACTGATCTTCACGGGGAGCCGCTTGCCTTTGAGGCGATCTTCGAGTTCCGCGATGATCTTCTCGAGATCGATGGCCAGCCGGCCGCAGGTGGGGCAGGCGATCAACTCCGGCCTTCGCACACGGCGTTGAGTAGCCTGGAGAATGTCGAAGGCCGCGGCGATTTCAGGAACAGGGTCGCCCAGCAGGCTGATGCGAATGGTGTCCCCAATGCCGTCCAGCAAGATCGGTGCAAGACCCGAAGCCGACTTCGTGACGGCGTACGGCGGCTTCCCAGCTTCAGTCACGCCGATGTGGGTGGGGTAATCGGCCAGCTTCGCGAACAGGCGATACGCTTCCGTCACCACGAGCACGTCGGACGACTTCAGCGAGACGATGATATCGTGATACCCTTCGCTCTCAGCCACCTCGATGTAACGCAGAGCACTCTCGACCATGGCGGGCGGGCAGGGGAATCCGTACTTCTCGATGAGTTCCTTCTCCAGGCTCCCCGCGTTCACTCCCACTCGCATCGGGATGCCGCGATCCTTGGCCTTGCGGACGACCTGTCGAAAGCGGTCGTAACCGCCGATGTTGCCCGGATTGATGCGAATCTTGTCGATGGGGTGATCAAGGGCCGCGAGGGCCATCTTGTAATCAAAGTGGATGTCGCAGATCAGCGGGATGGCGATCTGCTTCTTGATCTCGGAAAGAGCCCCCGCATCTTCCGGCTTCGGAACGGTGACTCGCACAAGTTCGCAGCCCGCTTCTTCGAGGAGATGAATCTGCTCGATCGTGGCCTTGGCGTCGAAGGTGTCCGTGGTCGTCATCGACTGGACACGAACGGGATTGTCCCCACCGATGCCGACACCGCCCACGACGACTTCTCGCGTGCGGTGCCGGGGTTTGCCCGGCACCTTCTGAGCGGTTTCGAGAACGGAATAGTCGAAGCGCGAGATGGTCATCGGTGATCCTCACCAGCGGAGCGGATATCATCCTCATGCTATTTTAGATAGGGCCGAAGCCGCAACGCCAAGATGCCCTCGCCAGGATAGGTGCGATGAGCCATCCCTTAGAAATGGATCTGTCGGAACTGTACAGATAGAGGTGCGAGGAAATCGCCGAGGAGGATCGCCAGCTCCGCCAGAGTCAAGCGAGCTAGCTCGTGGGCGGTGCATCGGGCTTCGTTGCCTTCTCCGCGGCTTCGACCTGCTTCAACAGATCCTCGAGGAGTTTCTCGGCGTCGGGCTCCGGTGGCAGAATGGCCTTGGCCGCCACGGGGCGACCAACGATCGCGAAACGGATCATTTCCCCGATCACCACGAAGACCACGCCGCCCAGAGCCATCACGAGTGGAAGCCGGTAACGCAGCTCATTGGTCCAGATTTGGCTGTCCTTGTTGGGAGCCTGCCAGTCCTTCGAGTTTGCATTGAGAATCGTGGCCGACATCTCCGCGAACGCAAAGCCGGTGATCGCAAGCAGGGTCGCGGTGACGCTGGCATTGATAGCGATTCGTATCAACAGCGGGCGCATCGATTCTCCCCAAAGCTTCCAGTCAGGCTCTTCTCCATAGCATAACACGCAATTTCCTCCGCGGCCTCCTGGAGCACGGCATGTCGGTTCTGCTCGTCGGAACGCTCGATACCAAAGGCGCTGAAACACTTCACGTTCGCGATCGGCTTCGTGCGGCCGGGGTGCAGGTCACGGTGCTGGATGCAGGCGTACTGGGTTCGCCATTCTTTGAGCCCGAAATCAACCGTGAAGCGGTTTACACCACGGCGGGGTCATCACTGGAAGCCGTGCGGCGAATCGCGGATCGCGGAGCCGCGGTGACACTGGCGGCGGAAGGCGTGGCGAAGATTGCCCTCGGTCTCCATCGCCGCGGCGTGCTCACGGGGGTGCTCGGCCTGGGCGGCTCGGCGGGCACCACCATCGCGACGGCGGCCATGCGGGCACTACCCTTGGGGCTGCCTAAAGTCATGGTCAGCACGCTCGCCAGCGGCCAGGTCAGGCCGTTCGTCGGCACTCGTGACGTTCTGATGCTGCACTCCGTGGTCGATATCGCCGGCCTTAATCGCATCAGTCGCCTTGTGCTCGACAACGCCGCGGCCGCCATGGCGGGCATGGTGAAGGCTCGTGAAGCCGCAACTCGAGAGCCGCAGGAGTCACTCGACCGGCCCGTCGTGGCGGCGACGATGTTCGGCGTCACCACGCCTTGCGTGGACATGGCACGGGCGATTCTCGAAGCCGCGGGTTACGAGGTGCTGGTGTTCCACGCGACCGGCACCGGCGGCCGCACGATGGAAGAACTGATTCGCGACGGCCTCATCGCCGGTGTTCTGGACCTCACGACCACCGAACTCGCGGACGAACTCGTCGGCGGCATCCTCAACGCCGGCCCTGATCGCCTCACCGCCGCGGCCATCGCAGGCGTCCCACAAGTCGTTTCCGTGGGCGCACTCGACATGGTCAACTTCGGCCCACTGGACACGGTCCCCGAGAAGTTCCGTGGCCGCCGGCTTCACTTGCACAATCCCAACGTCACTCTGATGCGAACGACCCCCGAAGAGATGGATCGCCTCGGACTGGAGATCGCCCAGAAGGTCTGCGCCTCACGCGGGCCGACGTCACTCATGCTGCCGTTGAAAGGCGTCTCGGCGATCGATGCGGAGGGAAAGCCCTTCTGGTGGCCGGAAGCCAATGCGGCCCTGACGCAGAGCATTCGCAACTGGGTTTCTCCGGACATCGACCTCGTGGAGATTGACGCCCACATTAACGACCGCGAGTTCGCCGAGACCGCGGCGCGGAAGCTCCTTCAATTGATGAAGCGATGAACTCGACAAGAAAGGAGAGATTGACCACAGAGATCGGAGGGAAGAAGACAATAAAGGATGGCTTGTTCGACGCGAGTAGCGCTCTCGATTGGCGCCAGATCGCTGAGAGATCCTTTTTCTGAATCCCTTCCTTCTCTCACTCTGAACTCTGTGTCCTCAGTGATTCTGTGGTAAGTTTCTTTACTCTTCTCTCTTTTTCTCGCCCGAGATCACTTTCCCACGCGAATCAGGCTTGATCCTGTTCGCAAGAGAATCGCCCCTTCCACAGCGGCCGCGCCGTAGACACGGCCCTTCACCTTCAACACGTTCTCCGCGAGAGGTTCGTACTCAGCACCCGCCTTCACGACGACGCAGACGCCGTCACGGGTGAAGAAGTACACGCGCCCGGCCCCGCCGATCGGTGAGGCCCAGCACGAGGCTGGTAGGCGGTTGTCCCACAGCGTCTTTCCTGTCTTCAAGTCGATCCCGGTTGCGAGGCCTTCCCGGCTTACCGAGTAAGCTTGGCCCTCGTACACCAGTGGCGAACCGAAGGATGACGTGGATTCTGCTCGCCAGCGAATCCGATTCTCAGCGACGGCTCCCAGTTCGAGTGCGACCTGCGAACCTCGCTCGCTGGCCCCGATCAGCACCAGGCCGGACGCGGCCGTCGGCGAGGCCACGGTGTTGCCCCGGATGCCGTCGGCTTCCCAAAACAGCTTACCCGTGGCGACATCAAACGCTGCGACCGAACCGCTGGCGCTGACGATCGCGATTGGTTTGCCGGCCACGTCCATCACCGTCGGCGTGGACCAGCCCGATGCAAACGGGCGATCCGTCTTCCACCGGTTCGCCCCCGTGGCGATGTTCAGAGCGAGCAGGTATCCACCTCGTTCCTGGGCCACTAGGATCAGGAGCGTGTCCCCCACGAGGACGGGTGACGTGCCGATGCCGTGGTTGTTGGTGAAGTCGCCATAGTCCTTGGTAAGGTTTCGACGCCAAAGTTCCTTGCCATCATGATCGAAGGCGAACACATCGCCGCTATCGAACAGAGCAAAGACGCGATCGGCGTTCACCGCCGGGGTACACGGGGCCTTGCTGCTGTAGTCGTTATTCTTCGCTTGAAAGGTTCCGGAGAAGTTCTTCTTCCAGATCGTCTTCCCCGTGGCGAGATCGAGGCGAAGAATGTGCAGCGTCTCCTTCATGTCGCCTTCGACGGACGTCACGAAGACCCGCTCCTTCCACACCACAGGGCTGGACTGCCCGTAGCCAGGCAGGTCCACCTTCCAGGCGATATTCTCACTGTCGGACCATTTCAGGGGAAGCTGCTTCGCGGAGGTCACGCTGTCGCCGGTCCCTCGGAAACCGGTCCAGTTCTCCGGCGGTGAAGCCGCGAAGATAATGGGGCTTAAGGCCAGCAAGGCCAGAATCGCGAGGACGCAACGGTGAATCACGGGATCATCCTCTCGTCGAAGGACTCGACACACCCTGGGCGTGGCTTCCATTATAGCCTTGGCAAATCCCGTTAACCCAGGTGCGTTGGGGGTTCAATTCCACCCTGGCGATAATCATGTGGCATCGGAAGATCGAGATTTCTTGCCGGGGAGATTTCCGCGACCTACCTTAGCTTGTCAGTTTTGCCTTCCTGAACCAACAGACCCCAGTAGCCCCGGGGCGCGGCAGCCTTTGAGCCGTCGACACCGGGATCCACGCATGAATCCTCTGCCCCCCCTGCGAACGGTTCGGACCATTGCGGCACCCTCGCGTAAAGCCGAAAGCCCTCCGCCCGCTGCTCCGCCACCCGCTACGATTTCTCCAGCCACTCCAGCCGCCTCAATCCCTTCAGCCGTGGCATCGCCGACTTCAAAAGCGACGGTCTGGCGATCCGATCCTTCAATCAGCGAAG
>Ga0105044_10000732_pt1 | contig 41519 bp, 34 predicted proteins | sample MAT01_FD_78092 | JGI IMG/M metagenome (GOLD analysis project Ga0105044, IMG submission 78092) | Freshwater microbial communities from Lake Fryxell liftoff mats and glacier meltwater in Antarctica - MAT-01 | ecosystem: Environmental > Aquatic > Freshwater > Ice > Liftoff microbial mat | place...
GCAGCGACATTCGCGATGCGATGGCTCAGTCCAGGTTCAATCGCCCTTCCAGGGCTCAAGAGTCCGAGGGTGTTCGATTCCAGGGGTTCGAAGACTCACCCCTGGCTACCGTCGGTCGCCGCTGTGCGGCTGAATGAAGAATCCGACAGTTGATGATGAGCCGGTCCTGAGCCCCCGAGTCTCCGCGCACCGAGCGCGATCTGTCGAATCAATCGGAGTCATTCATGGGCTTGCTCGGGGGGCTGACATTCCCCGCTCGCCAGGCGGCTGGTTTGGGGCGGGTAGTCTTAGCATCTCGGGACGCACCTTCGAGAGGTATTGCACCACGAAGCCGACGATAAGCCCTTCAATGATCACCACGGGGACGTGGGCCAACAGCACAAACTGTGCGAGGCGAGTCATGTCTTCATTCGTACCGAGGACGAGCACGGCGAAATTCCCAAGCACCGTCGCCCCCGCGGCCCCGATGCCCAAGAGGAACCCGGCGGCGTAAGGCCGCATCCACCGTCGCAGAAACGGGAAGACCAGCCCCGCGGCCATGGCGGGCAGGGCCATCAATGTCGTGTTCACGCCCAGCGTGCTAAGGCCGCCGTGGGCGAAGAGGAAGAACTGCATCGTGAGGCCGACGGCGATCGCGAGCCCTGCCCGGCGGCCGAGCATCACGCCGACGAGGCCGTTGAGCAGCAGGTGAACCGTGGTGACGCCGCCAGGAATGTGCAACTGCGAGGCGACGAAGAACGCGGCGGTGATCACGCCGATCCGGGGAACCTCGTCCTCGTGGAGCCGCCAAAGGCCGAGACCCACGAGAACGGCGGCGATCGCGAACCCGCCAGCGATCCACCCATCGTTGAGAGGGCCGTCCGAAATATGGACGGCGAGAAGGGAAGTCACTTCCCACCCACCACCGCGGCACGGGCCGGCGAACTGGGTACATCCTCAAGTTCGCAGCGCAGGTCTGCCTGTCGCTTCGCGCGATCGATGAGGAACGTCAGCGTCTGCACGCCCTGCTTGAGATCGATCACCATCTCGGCAGCCAGCGTGATCGGCGTGACACCGTGATAGAGCGTCAGCCCTTCGATGCTGCTGAGCTTCAGCTTCACGGCGCCGGCGGTGGTGACATCGAGTTGACACCGTAGCACGCTCTGGTCGCCGCTATCCTTCCAGACATTGAAGGTCGGAAGATCCGCCAGCGGCAAGTCGCCCGAGACGCGTGTGTACACCGGCGACCACGAGAACGGATTGTCCGCCTCCGCCGCGGTGGCGACGCGAGTCCGTCGGAAGAAGTTCATGTTGTCCTTCGTCGGCTCGATCATCTGCCAGCGGCGGACGACGCGAGCCTTGCTCGGCGCGTACGGCCCCAGCTTGCCGAGTTCGGACATGAACTTCACGAGGTCCGAAAACTCCTGCTTCGTCAACGAATCCACAATCGCGTCCGGCATCAGCGAGCGAGTCGGCTGCTTATCATCGATGTCCTTCGTGGGGATGGAGATCTCCTTGTCCTCCGGCGTCCGCAGCACGAGTTCGTCCTTCGTCTCGCGGACCTTGATTCCCAGGTAGACCTTGTCGTTGGAGGTGACGACGCGAAGAGCGTGGTAGCCTTCCTTCACCGCCTTGTTGGGAATGCGAAGCGACTCGACGAGGTAATCCGGCTGGGCACTCGCCCCGATGCTGGTCAGGTCTGGCCCGACCTGCCCACCGGCCCCGCCGATGCCATGGCAGGCGAGGCACTGGAGATCCTTGCGGCGGAAGACGGCCTCGCCGCGAACGGCATCGCCGGTCGTCATCGCAGCGGTGGTAAGGGCCTTCACTTCGTCCGCCGTCGGCTCCTTCGCCTGGGCCTGGAGGTTGCCGGCCTTTGTCAGAGCCTCGACCAGGGCGGGCACCTGCTGGCCGGAAGTGCGGAGAACGCGAAGGCCGGTCTTGGCGACATCTGCGGGCACGGTCTTGCCCGCCAGCGCTTTCGCGAGCGCGGCCGGCCCGGCCTTTTGGCGAAGGAAAGCGGCGAAGAGGTCATCGACTGGAGCACTCGATTCCGTGCTCGGAAGCAGATCGACGGTAATCTTCGCTGCCGCGGGTGCATCCAGCGACACAAGCGCCGCAGTCGCTGCGCGGCGGATCGCCGGTCGGTTCTCGGGCTTGGTCGCAGCATCCCGCAGTGTCTGATTCGCCTTCTCGTCGCCGAAGAGAGCGACGGCTTCAAACGCGGCGGCCCACTCATCATCCGGGCTTTCGGGTTTCAGCGTTGCCGCGAGGGAGGCTCGCAATGGCTCGTGCTTCCACAATCCCACCAGTCGCATCGCCGCCTTCGCTGCCGGTCGGCTACCTTGAGGCATCATCTCGAGCAGCGAATCGACGCTCCCGGGCTTCGCAACCTTTCGAAGGCGAACCGACTCCTCGACCGCTACGACGAGCGCGTTTCGCTGATCGTCGGTCGTCTTCGCAGCGTCCGCACAGTGCTTGAGCACCTTTTCGAGTTCCGCCGGCCCGCCGATCTGGGCGAGCAGAAGCCACAGGGCTTGCTGGTTCTCCTTCGTCAGCTTGCCGGACTCGATGAGTGAGACAAGCGGCTTCACCGCGTCGGCGCCGCCGACGGCGTTGAGGACGAATGCGATCTTCTTCGGATCGCCGCCGAAGGTGAGCTTGCCCGCCTTGAACTCGGGCATCCAGTACGGTTCGAGTTCGCGGACCGTGAGCCAGAGGGCGTAGTCGAGGGTGCGGTCCATGGGCTTGTCGAGGGCTTTGAGAGCGGCTTCGGCCGCGCTTCCTTGGTACTGCACATCGGCAAGAGCTAATAAAGCTTCGAGCCGGACTCGTGGGTGGCTATCATCCAACTTGAGCGGTAGCTTGCTTACTGACCAATCCCATTGTCCATGCAGGCGAATTGCGGCGGCCCGTGCATGGAAGTCGGATGAATTGGACAGAGGTATATAAAGGTCCGAGATCAGCATGCCCATCCGTTTCGTGTATCCTGCACTGCTCGCCTTCAGCGATGCAATTAGCCAATCTGCTTCAAGTCGATGATGGTCCACACCCGGATCGGTTGCGTCGAGCGATTTGATCCAAGATTCCAGTAGTGGAAGAATTTCCTTCACATTGCCCCGCTCCTTCAGCACCCGCTTCGCCTGCTGCCGCGTCCAGTCCTCGGGATCCTTCAGGTGCTCCAGCAACTCTTCTGTCTTCGCGTTCACCAGTTCCGGCTTCTTCACCAGCGGGCGGCCCTTCGCGGTCACGCGCCAGATGCGGCCGTGGGTGTGGTCGCGGCGCGGGTCGCGGAAGTCCACTTCGCCGTGCTGGATGATCGGGTTGTACCAGTCCGCGATGTAGATCGCGCCGTCCGGCCCCATCTTCACGTCGATGGGGCGGAAGGCGGCGTGGTTCGTCTTGATCAGTTCCGGCATCTCGCGGCTCGCGAAGGTGCTGCCGTCGTCGCTGAGCTTGAAGCGGCAGACGCGGTGGCCGCGGAAGTCGTTGGTGAGCACGTCCCCCTGCCAGTCGTCGGGGAGGTGCCGGCCGCTCATCACTTCGAGGCCGCAGTGCTTCGGGCTGCCGGGGTTCATGCCGTGGAGGATGCGCGTGGCCCCGACGGCGGTCACGTACGACGCACCGGGAATGCCGTGGTTGATCCCCTCGCCATAGGCACCGTCGGTGATCAGCGATTGACCCCAGCGGTCGAAGGCGTGGCCCCAGGAGTTGACGAAGCCGCGAACGAAGACATCCAGTTGGTGTGTGTCCGGCTTGTATCGCCAGATGCCGCCGCCGTTGAGCCGTTTGACGCCGTCGGGCGTTTCGATGTGGCTATGGATGTAGATCGACTGATTGAAGTACAGCGACTGGTCCGGCCCCCAGCGGAACGTGTGGAGGATGTGGTGCGTGTCCTCCGTACCGAAGCCGGAGAGCAGCACCTTGCGGCGATCAGCCTTCTCGCCAGGCTTCGACGCGCTGAGGTGGACAAGCTCGGTGCTGTTGGCGACGTACGCCCCGCCGTCGCCGGGCTCGATGCCGGTCGGAATGAGCAAGCCGTCCGCGAAGACGGTGGTCCTGTCGGCTTTGCCGTCGCCGTTGGTGTCTTCGAGGATGATGATCTTGTCGTTGGCCTTCTCGCCCGGCTTGATCTGCGGGTAAAGCTCGCTGGTCGCGACCCAGAGCCGGCCCTGGGGGTCCCAGTTCATCTGGATCGGCTTTGCCAGTAGCGGATCCGCCGCGAAGAGGTTCACCTCGAACCCCGGAGCCACGATGAACGACTGGCGTTCGACCTCCGGATCGGGGTTGGGGATCGTGGCGTCACGCTGGGCGTGAGCGAACGCGGTGATGGTGGCGACGAGCAGCGCGGAGAGTGTGAGTCGCATAAAGGATTCCCGTGTCAATCGCGTAGCCGCGACGCGGAGCGATGGGGCTGACGTGAGTCGCTCCGCATTGCGTCCCGGCTATGCGGGGTCATTTCTTGAGTTTCGCCAGTTCCGCCCGGATCTGTTTCTCCGCGGCCGCGATCAGCGGATCGAACTGCACGATCTCGGCGGCGTTCTTCCCCTGCTCGTGCTTGCGGAAGCCGGTGAGGTATGTCTCGTTTTGCGGACGCCACTTGTAGAAGAATAGCTGATTCTTGGCGATCACGGCCTGGCGGATGGCTTCGAGCGCTGGCACGGGCCGCGGTTCGTTCGGCAAGCCGAGCGCGTTGCGAACGCCTTGCATCGTGTCTCGATAGCCGGCCTCGTTGTAGTGAGTTCGGTTGTCGGTGAGCCTGTCAAAATCGACGGCTGACACGTTGTTGAAGAGATTCGCGAACTGGCAACCGTGATCGCGGGCCAGGTAGCGAATGGCGATGGTGTACTCATTCAAGTTGACGTTCCGGGGGTCGGGCTTGGCGTTTCCGAGGATCGGCCCGACGGGGAACGGCGGTGGCGACATCAGCACCGTGAGCCGGGCTTTGGCCGGCTTCAGGTCCTCGATCAGCTTCTTGTACTGATTCTGGAAAGCTTCCAGCCCGCTCGTCCCGGCGAACGACTCGTTAGTTCCATAGCAGATCACGATCACCGTGGGCTTGAGATCAAGCGTCAGCTTCACGAGGCGTTCGTAGCCCTTGGCGGGCGGATCGAACGCGGCCCTCGATTCGCCCCACACGGTGTCGCCACTCCAGCCGAGATTGCGGAAGGTGATGTTCTTGTCCGGAAACGCCGCGAGCACGGCCGTCTCCCAGTAGCCGTAGCGCTGTTCGCGCTCGACGTGCGTGGAGCCGATCCAGACCACGCGGTCGCCGTCCTTGAATTCAAACGACGGCGGAGCGGCGGTTGCGGCGAGAGCGGCAAGGATTGTTACGAACACGATCAAGCCTCGAGTGGAATCAGTTCTTGGACTTCTTCTTGGGAACGATGACCGTCTCTGGCGGGTCCTTCTCGGGCACCTTCAATTCCTTCCGCAGCCGAGCCAGTTCGTTCTCCAGTTCCTTCTGGGCGGATGCATACTCGGTACGCCCGTGGACGCTCTTGAGTTCCAGCGGGTCCGTCTTGCGGTCGAACAGTTCCCAGTAGTCGACGCCGGGCTCGTAGAAGTGTACCAGCTTGTAGCGATCCGTCACAACTCCGTAGTGCTTGTGAACACTGTGAGGGCCGGGGAACTCGTAGTAGTGGTAATAGAAGCTCTTCCGCCAGTCCGCGGGGGTGGCACCTTTCAACACGGGCACCAGACTCTTTCCTTGAATCTCCGCGGGCACGGGCACGCCGGCAGCTTCGAGGAAGGTCGGAGCGAAGTCGATATTGCTCACGATGTCGCCCGGATTCACGCTGCCCGTCTTCGCGACGCCGGGCCAGCGTACCAGCAGCGGCGTGCGAAGCGACTCCTCGAAGATCCAGCGCTTGTCGAACCAGCCGTGCTCGCCAAGGTAGAAGCCTTGATCAGCGCTGTACACGACGATCGTATTGTTCGCGAGGCCTTCCTTTTCCAGAGACTCCAGCACCCGGCCCACGCTATCATCAACGGCCCTGATGCATGCCGTGTAGTCGTGCATATAGCGGTTGTACTTCCAGCGAACGAGATCCTTGCCTGTCAGCTTTGAATCCTCGAACGCCTTGTTCCTTGGCTCGTAGTAGGCGTTCCAGGGTTTCATCTGCTCGGGAGTGAGGTTGCCGGGAGGAATGAGCTTGAGGTCCTTCCTGGTCATCGTCTTTTCGATCGTCATATCCTGCGACTTCTCCGCCAGCCCTCGGCCGCTGTAATCGTCGAAGAGCGTTTCCGGCTCCGGGTACTTGCGGTCCCTGTCGTGGCCGAGGTAGCGAGCCGGCGGCTCCCACTCGCGGTGCGGAGCCTTGTGCTGGCACATCAGTACGAACGGCTTGCTCTTGTCGCGGTTCTTCAACCACTCCAGCGAAATGTCCCCGATGATGTCCGTCGTGTAGCCGGTGAGGTTGACCTTCTGCCCGTTCTTGAGCATGGCCGGGTTGTAGTAAGCTCCCTGCCCGGGCAGGATCTGCCAGAAGTCGAAGCCCGTGGGATCGGTGATGAGGTGCCACTTGCCGATCATCGCGGTCTGATAGCCCGCCTGTTGCATCAGTTTGGGGAAGGTCATCTGCGAGCCATCGAACTTGCTGTTCGTGTTGTTGTAGAAGCCGTTCATGTGGCTGTACTTGCCCGTCAGCACACAGGCCCGGCTCGGCCCGCAGATGCTGTTGGGCACCACACAGCGATCGAAGCGCATGCCTTCTTTGCCAATGCGATCGATGTTCGGCGTGTCGACCAGTTTCCGGTGATCGCCATAGGCGCTGATGGCCTGATAGGCGTGATCGTCCGAGAAGATGAAGACGATATTGGGCTTGTCCGCAGCCGGGAGCGGCGAGGCGAGCGGAATCGCACCGATCGCGATGAGCAGAGTTCGAGACCACATGGGTGAGGTTTCTCCAGGACAGGAGCAATTGGCGATAGGAACAGGTTAATCGTCCGCGTGTCGGGAATCCAGGCCCAGGCGGATCTCGCTTGCAGTTCCAGACCCGCCTGGCACGACGAAGGATTTTACCACGATGAATCATCCCCTGGCCATAAACCGCTACCCGATCCGAGCAGCCTCATGTGGCCAATTGCCTCGAGATGCATATCGCTCAGGAGAATCACGATCGAGTTTCTCGGACTTGAACACCTCACAGGATCGAGACATGCACCGGCATCACCTTGGAATTCGCCTCGCGCTGCTGCTCACATTGCTCTGGACGACCACGGTATTAACGCTCTCAGGTGAGAACTCCAAACCGACTTCCTCCGAACCCGTGCTTGGCATACTCGGTGCGATGGCCATCGAAGTCGAGGATCTCCAGCAGCAGTTGAGCGAGAAGAAGGTGCACACCGTTCGAGGTATTCGCTTTGTCACCGGGATGCTCAAAGGACACAAGGTTGTCCTCGCTCTTTCCGGCATTGGCAGCGTCAATGCCGGAGTTGCGACCGCCCTGATGCTGGAGCATTTCGCACCGACGAATGTCCTGTTCACAGGAATCGCAGGCGGGCTCAATCCGGATCTGGGTGTGTGCGATATCGTGATCGGCAACCAGACGACTTACCACGACTTTGGTGAACGAAATGCAAGGGGATTTCGTCCATTCCCCACGGTGAGTCCGATCGATGGCAAGTCGAACCCCCTCTCTTTTCCCGCCGATGCCACGCTACTCTCCGCGGCCGAAAAAGCGGCGAAGGGACTTCAACTGACCCAGGTCAAGTTACTCGAGGGGACACGAAAGCCGCGAGTGGTCACCGGCGGGATCGTGACGGGGAACAGCTTTGTGGCTTCGCCCGAGAAACGGGACGAACTCCGGACGCGATACAAGGCTGACGCGACCGAGATGGAGGGTGCGGCCGTCGCCCAAATCTGCTGGCAGCACCATGTGCCTTGTCTGGTGGTTCGCAGTCTCAGCGATCTCGCGGGAGAAAATGCGACGGCGGACTACAAGCAATTTGAGAAGACGGCGGCTGCGAACAGCGCCCGCCTTGTGGTGGCGATCGTTCAGGAACTTCACTCCAAATAGGCACGACCCCGGCGGTTTTCCATGAGGCCATGCTCGCCTGCAGGACGTCGACAGCCGACGGTTCCTTGCATCGATTGGAAAGCGAACTTCCCACTTCTCGTCTCTCAAGATGCCATCCGTCGATCAAATCTCGAATTCCCGACAGCGAGCCGAGTGACACTGGCACGTCTGGTTGTGGCATGGTAAGCTTTGGGTTCCTGCCTTGTCGCCAACCTGCCAGCTTCATCCTTTTCCAGGGGCCAATCATGATGCGTCTCGCCACAACTCTCGTTCTCTGTCTCCCTCTGTTTGCTGTCTCCGCGGAGCCGACGGCTCCGGCGAAACTGGCGGTGGGCCAGAGTGCTCCAGAATTCAAGATCAAGGACGCCGCGGGAAAGACGATCGACCTGTCGGAACTGACGGCGAAGGGCCCCGTTCTTGTCCGCCTCACCTGCGGCTGCAAGGGCTGCGACAAGGAACTGGCGTACTTTCAGGAGATCCACGAAGCCTACAAGGGCCAGGGGCTGATCAGCCTGTACGTGTTCAAGGAGCCCGACGCGAAGGTGGCCCAGTACGCCACCGAGAAGAAGCTGGACATGCTTTACGCCGTCGATTCCAAGGGCGAAAGCTGGAGCGTCTTCAAGACGAAGGCGATGCCCTCGAATTTCCTGATCGCCAAGGGCGGCAAGATCGCCTCCATCGCCACCGGTTGCGACCCCAGCGGCCTGCTGGCGAACGTCGTCTCCGAGAAGACCGGCAAGCTCCTCGGCACCGAGACCGTGGACGTGAAGAGCAAAGTGGCCGAGAAGAAGTAAGGTCTGGCGGATCAACAATCGTCAGGATTTCCGCTTCAACCTCTGACAACTCCACCAGAACCGTAGGCGTTTATCGATCGGTGACCGGACGTGATTCCAGTCACCGACCAATTCGGAAATTGAGGGCGGTGATGAGGTTAGACTCGTTAAGCAAGTGATTCTAGCTTTCGACATGATTCCACCAAAGGGTGGGAGGGTCGGCGCTGGAATCAACCGGTGTGCGACGAGTTGGCTTGCTCATCGCTGGAACAGTTGTTGATACCTTGACCTTGAGGCGAACGGCATCCGGGTTGGTCCACAGCGATGTGAGCCTTTCTTATTCCTTGGGACAAAATCCATGACGCGCTCGACCGCTCGAAAGCTGTGTACGGCTCTGTTTCTCCTCCTGGCCATCACGCCCGAACTCTCCGCTCAGAAGCCGCCGTACCATGTCTTCCCGCCCGCGGATCCGCCTTACTATCGCGTGAGGTACGAGGCGTCAACGAAGGCTGGCGAACTCATTTACCCTGTGAATGCGACTGTGTGGATTCCGCCAGGCGTCAAGGTGCTTCGAGGTGTCATCGTCCATCAACACGGCTGTGGCGAAGGCTCATGCAAATCGGGCCTCACAGGCGCGTACGATTTGCACTGGCAGGCCCTGGCGAAGAAACATGACTGTGCATTGCTGGCCCCGTCTTATGAACAGCCCGACAAGGCGGATTGCCAGATGTGGTGCGACCCGCGGAACGGTTCGAGTGCCGCATTCCAGAAGTGCCTCGTCGATCTCGGTGCGAAGTCTGGCCACCCCGAGTTGGCCACGGTTCCGTGGGCTCTGTGGGGCCACAGCGGCGGCGGCCACTGGGCGGGCGGCATGGTGTTGATGCATCCGGAGCGGGTCGCGGCCGCATGGCTTCGATCGGGTGTACCGGTCATGAAACCGAATCCGGATCGCCCCACTCTGAAAGTTCACTTGCTCCCCGAGGCCGCGCTCAAGGTGCCTCTGATGTGCAATCCCGGAACGAAGGAAGGTGTCACGCTCAAGGAGGGTCGATTTGCAGGCGTTTGGCCGGCCAACGAAGCATTCTTTGATGCCTTGCGATCGAAGGGGGGTCTTGTGGGAGTCGCCGTCGATCCGCTTTCGAGCCATGAGTGCGGCAATCAGCGGTACTTCGCCATTCCCTGGCTTGATGCCTGCCTGACTGCTCGCCTTCCAAAAACTCCTGGCGATTCGCTCCGTGCCATGCCGACGGACACCGTGTGGCTGGCCCCGATCACCGGCGGCGACGCCGTGCCCGCGGCGAAGTTTAGCGGCGATCCCCTGAAGGCGGCCTGGCTGCCAAACGAGGCGATCGCACGAGCCTGGATGCAGTATGTGAAGGATACGGCCGTGAGTGACACCACCCCGCCTCCCACGCCCACGAACCTGCGCGTGAAAGGGAACGAATTGACCTGGGAGGCCGACGCGGACCTGGAGAGCGGGCTTGCGAGTTTCATCATCGAACGCGACGGCAAGTTCCTTGCGAACTTTCCTGAGCAAGGGAAGAACCCGTTCGGCCGTCCCATCTTCCAGAACCTCCAATACAGCGATACCCCCACGCAGCCCCTCTTATCGCTGCGTTTCGCGGACGTGAAGGCCGAGACAGGAAAGTCTCACTCTTACCGCCTGATCTCCGTTAACACGGTGGGTCTGAAGTCGAACCCGAGTGAAGCGGCCCTCGCCAAGTAACAATCGCTCGGGATCGTTCACCCCGAGCGTCATCGGCATGTGCCGCTGCCAAGAGAGCGTGCCAGGGTGAGAAGAAGATCACGATTCTTTGGGGCCGTGTCGATCGCCCTGCCTTGAGCCCGGTTGCAACGGATGGAAATGGGCCAATGACACGACCCCAGCCCTCGGCCTCTCGGATTCCCCGGCCGGGTCGTGTTCAAATCGGCATCGCGATCCTCGCTGTTCTCTGTATCGCAGTCTACCTTATAGCCCGGTATCTCGTGCCGGAGGTGTTGCCATCCACGACCTCGGCGGATTGGAACGCGCCTCTGATCGTCGCGCTCGCTCTGGGGGGATCGCCACTTCTTTGGGGGTTGCTCCGGGCGATTTTTCGAGGCGAATTCGGATCCGATCTCCTCGCCGGTATCTCGATCGTCACGTCGATAATTCTGGGTGAATACCTGGCGGGAACTCTGGTGGTGCTCATGCTCTCGGGCGGGCAGGCGCTCGAGGCGTACGCTGTGCGAAAGGCGTCAGCGGTGCTCGCGGCTCTCGCGGGGCGAATGCCGGCCGTCGTCCATCGCAAAGAAAAAGGAGCCGTGGTCGACGTACCCCTTGAGGCCGTGGCGATCGGTGACGCCCTCATCGTCTTCCCGCACGACATCTGCCCGGTGGACGGGACCGTGCTCGAAGGACATGGCTCGATGAATGAAGCTTACCTCACGGGCGAACCCTACGAAGTGTCGAAGACTCCGGGGGTGTCCGTACTTTCCGGTGCCGTGAACGGGGCATCGGCGTTGACAGTGCGTGTCGACCAACTTCCGACCGATTCCCGATACGCGAAGATCATGCGAGTGATGCAAGACGCCGAGCAGAAGCGGCCTCGCCTTCGCCGTCTTGGGGATCAACTGGGAGCGATCTACACGCCTGTCGCGGTCGCCGTCGCACTGGCAGCGTGGCTGGCGAGCGGCGACCCGCTTCGGTTCCTTGCCGTGCTCGTCGTCGCCACGCCTTGCCCGCTTCTGATCGCCATTCCTGTCGCCCTCATTGGAGCGGTTTCCCTGGCGGCTCGCCGGCCAATCATCAGCAAGGATCCGGCCGTGCTGGAGAAGATCGGCACTTGCCGCGTTGCCATCTTCGACAAGACTGGGACGCTCACTTACGGTAAGCCCTCTCTCTCCGAACTCATCGTCGGACAGGGCTTCGAGAAGAGCGAAGTCCTGACACTCGTTTCCAGCCTGGAGAGGTACTCGAAGCACCCACTCGCAGGAGCCGTGCTCGACGCCGCGACTGCCGCCAAGCTCAAGCCTCGCGTTGCCGACGAGGTGGGCGAGAAGCCGGGGCAGGGCCTGGTTGGCGTGATTGATGGTAGGCATATCCAGGTGACAAGTCGCGGGAAGCTGGCGGTCTCGAATCCCGCCGTGATCGCCCAACTTCCGCCCGAGGTGGGTGGGATGGAATGCGTCGTTCTGGTGAATGATCAGCTCGCTGGCACGCTTCGATTTCGCGACCAGCCCCGTAACGAGAGTAAGCCGTTCATAAGGCATCTTGGGAGGAACCATCAGTTTGAACGGGTTCTGCTCGTCTCTGGAGACCGCGAGTCCGAGGTGAAATTTCTGGCTGAGGAAGTCGGCATCACGGAAGTCTTCGCAGGCCAGACGCCTGAGCAGAAGCTGGAGCTTGTTCGACGGGAGACGGCGGCAGCGAACACGGTGTTCATGGGCGATGGCATCAACGATGCCCCGGCCTTGACAGCCGCGACGGTCGGCATCGCGTTCGGGCAGAACAGTGACGTGACTTCCGAAGCCGCCGGGGCTGTCATCCTGGAAGCGACCCTGAGGAAGGTGGACGAGCTTCTGCACATCAGCCGTCGCTTGCGAGCAATCGCACTCCAGAGCGCCATCGGCGGGATGGCGCTGAGTCTCCTCGGCATGCTCGCGGCGGCGACGGGCTACCTGCCGCCTGTCGCCGGGGCCGTGTTCCAGGAGGTGATCGATGTCCTGGCCGTGCTCAATGCTCTCCGGATGGCGTTCCCGCCACGGTCGCTGACAGACTACTGACCACTGAGTGACATCAGATGCACTGCCAGCGAGTCACGCCTTCGCCAGAGGGTGATTGCGATTCTTCAGCGGAAGTTCCACCGCCTTGTCCTGCCGATGCGATTCGTACACCGCCAGGATCATCTCGAGTGCCGCCCGGCCATCGTGGACGCCGTCGAGGGGGAGTCGGTCTTTTTCGATCGCGTCGATGAGGTCGTTGACGATCCAGATGTTGCCGTTGTCGATCGCCTTGGTGTCAAGCGTCTCGGGCTTGTTGAGTCCGTTGGACGTGATCGGCTGCCAGGCGGTCTTGCTCTGGCCGTGCATCCAGGACACGTCGTCGCTGTAGTATGTGGGGGCAAAGACGCCGAAGCCCATCTGCACTTGACCCTTGGTGCCACGGATTTCGAGTGAGTAACGCTTGCCCGCGCCGGCCTTCGCCTTGTGAGTGAAGAAAGTGCCAAGCGTGAGGCCGTCGAAGCCGTACTGTGCGGTGACGTGGTCGCCAAGGATCGGGCCGATCGGCTCGCGAGCTTCGCGGGCCTCGGCGATCAGGGCCTTGCGACCCTCGACATTGCAGCGGGCGAAGCACCAGCGAGCATCGCCCGCGAAGTGACGCATGAGGTCGAAGATGTGCGTGCCAAGCACCATCATGTCCTCGCCGCCGCCGCGAGCGTCTTCCTTGCCGTTGCCGCGAAGTTCGACGATGTCGCCCAGTTGGCCCGATGTGATCATTTCCTTCACGATCTTCACGCGCGGGCTGTAGCGCGTCTGATGGGCGATGGCACACTTCACATGCTTCCGCTCGCAGGCCTCCACCATCACATCCGCTTCCGCGAGCGTACGGGCCAGCGGCTTCTCGCAGAACATGTGGATGCCGCGATCCGCACAGGCCAGCACCATCTCCGGATGAACGTCCGGCCATCGCGGACAGATCGCGGCAATGTCCGGCTTCTCCTTGTCGAGCATCTGTCGATAGTCCGCGTACGCCTGCGGCGCCTTCAATCGCTTCACGGCGGCGGCCCGACCCGTTTCATCGTCGTCCGACACGGCGACGATCTCCACATTTGGCACCTTCAGCCAGCACGTATCCAGCCCGTGTCCATAGTTGCCCTTACCGGTCCGCCCAATGACCGCGACTCGATACTTCTTGGCAGGCATGGAGAGATTCCTTCGAGATGGGGGAAGGGGGACTGACTCCCCCGCCGATCGCAAGAGGCGCTTTGGCAAGTTCGTCGGTCTTGGCTATGATGCCATGATGACCGGAGGCCTCATGAATTTCAACTATTTGAATCTGGTGATGGCGGGATTCTGGTTCTTCCTCGCCGCCATGATCCTTGGCCGCAGCCTGATCTTTCCTGCGAATCAGCCAACCCCTCTGGATAACTTTCCACCGTGGATTGGCCTGGTGGCGCTGGGCGGAGTGTTTTACAACCTGTTCCGCTGGCGCATGGCAGGCTCGAGGAATCGCCGCTCTTCGAGCACTCGCGTGAACCCGCTCGCGGTTCGTCGGCCACGCGAAGACGAGTCTGAACCCTTCGTGAAGAATCCGGACTTCGACTTTATCAAACTACCTGAGAACGAAGGCTCGCCAGGGCATGGTGACGCCGATCAAAAGCCCAGGGAATGATCCCGTTCGCGTCTGAGCCTTAGAAATGGCAGCCCCAGTGTTTCTCTGATGTACTCCTGGCTGTCGACTCTAAAACGCGATGTAGATGAAGGACTTTCCCACGCCTGGTGCGAACACGATCAGCATCGCGGTGGAGAACACATAGACGGCTGCGCGAACGCCGCTGGGTAGTTCCAGCAGGCCGCAAAGCCTGTTCCGCAGGCCACTGAAGAGGTGCCCCAGCAGTACGAGAGCCATCAGCATCGGCACCCAGATCGGAATGCGAGGAGACCAAGTCGGCCACGCATCGAAAGCCACCAGGGACTCGAATAACATCGCTCCGCTCCTCCAGTCGGCCATGCGGATGAGAATCAACCCGGCCACGATTTGCAGCATCGTCGCGATCCAGGCGACGCCCTTCCAGATCACACTTCGGCGAACGGCATCGGCCCAGGCTCGGCCCGTGAGGGCGCGATCGTAAGCCCGGTGCAGACCCATCAGGGCGCCGTTGTAAAGACCGTAAACGAACCACGCCCATGTCGCCCCGTGCCAGAGGCCGCAGAAGAGGAAAACGAGGAGAAGGTTCGCGTACGTTCGCACCGGGCCGCCCTTGCTGCCTCCGAGCGGAAAGTAGACGTAGTCGCGAAGCCACGTGGAAAGCGAAAGGTGCCACCGGCGCCAGAAGTCGGTGATGCTCGTCGCCAGGAATGGGAAGTTGAAGTTCCGTGGCAGCTCGAATCCGAACCACTTCGCACAGCCGATCGCCATATCCGAGTAGCCTGAGAAATCACAGTAAATCTGCGCCGCCCAGGCGAGCATGGCCCAGCGATGGGCCGCGGGGTCGAATGCGCCGGGGTTCCCGAACACGGGGCTGACGAAGAGTGCGTCCAACTGGTCCGCGATGAAGAGTTTCTTGAACATCCCTAGCAGGAAGAAGTGCAATCCGTCCGCGATCTGTTTCGACGTGACCCGCGGCGGCGTCACCATCTGCGGCAGGAATTCCACCGCTCGCACGATCGGACCGGCCGCCAGTTGCGGGAAGAACGAGACGAACAACGCATAGTCCAGGAAGCTTCGGACCGCTTTGATCTGCCGACGGTAAACATCCACCGTGTAGCTGATGCCCTGGAACGTGTGAAAGCTGATCCCCAGCGGCAGCAGGATTTCCCAGGCTCGTTCGTGCACATCGGGGTTCAGCAGCCGGGCGAGTGACAACGCATTGTCATAAGCGAAGGCGGTGTACTTGAACGCGAAGAGCAGCCCGAGGTTCGCGAGGATGCTCGCCAGCAGCCAGCGTTTCCGCAGGCGTTCATCTTCTGTGGCCTCAATCGCCAACCCTGCGGCGTAGTCGATCACGGTGCAGAGAATGATGACCCAGAGATACTGCGGACTGCACCAGGCGTAAAAGAGCCAACTCGCTGCGAGGAGGAATCCGTACTTGTGCGTGCGCGATCGCAAGAGGTGGTAAGCGAGGAGCACCACCATCAGGAAGACGAAGAATTCCTTGCTCGCGAAGATCATCGCGGGCTCCACTCCAGTTTCGAGGCCAGCCAGGTGCTGAGCCGATTCGCTCCGTCGCGGTTCATGTGGATCAAGTCCGCGAACTGTTCGTCTTCCAGCCTGAGTTCCGCGCGTGTCGGTCGCAGCACTCGCAGTCCGCGTTCGCGTTCGACCTCACCGAGACGCAAGCGGAACTCGGCGAACTCCTTCGCGTACATCCGCTCCAGGTCCGCCGTCACAGGCATGTCCAGCAGGATCAGCGTCACACGATTGGCCTCGCACCAATCGATGAGCTTCGTGAGGTACTTGAGATGAGAGCCCGTGCGGTAGTTGTGCAGGTAGTGCAGGTGGTCGAAGCGAGTCCCCTTCGCGCCAATCTTCTTGAACTCAGAGAAGTGGGCATGCTCGAAGCCCTTCAGCGGCGAATAGCCGTTCCCGCTCACAAGGCCCGCGGCGTAGTCCCGTTGTTCCTCCGCTTCTTTCAGCGTCAGCGGTGAACCACCGGGGAATGCATCATTCACTTTGATCGCGGCCCACAAGCGGATCGAATAGCGATAGTGGAAGAGGTTGGAGATTCGCTCGAGCTTGCCCCGGAGAAAGTGGCGTACGACCCACTCGGAGGCTTCGGGGCGTGTTCGCACCCAGCCGGCCAAGTCATTCCACGTCATGAGGGAGTGCGGGCCATGCGGTTCGCCTCGGCTGTCGTTGAGGTCGCTTGCGGTGATTCCGTACACCAGGACTCGCGGCGGGGCAGGGCAGGCGTGAATCACCGCATGGTAGAAGTCGGAGGTCGTGCCGCCGGACATTCCGAGATTGAAGCCGTGGCGATCCGAGTCGGTACCGGCCACGACGGAAGGGTTCAACCCCTCGGCCACCGGCGAACCCCCAACGAGGACGAGATCAGGCCTTCTCTCCTGGCAGGCCTGCACACGCCAGGCATAGTCGTCGGGCGAGTGTCTCTGCCAGAGATCGTGAAACAGTCCCACACTCAGATCAAGAGTGATCAATCCGACCAGAAAGAGAGCCACGGTTCGGTTTCGTTGTAGGTAAGCGGTCGCCGCGATCGCGCGGCGAGGCCGCAGACGAGGTGCGAATCTCGGGAGGGAGAGGGTTTTGAAGTTCACTCGCCATGTCCTTACGGAGTTCGAGACCATGGGGCCGGGATGGTAAAGCTTTTCCCGGGATCGCGAAAGGGGAATCCGATTGGGGAACAGCTGCGCTCGAGTCCGGATTTTAGGCCAGCCTCTTGTTTCCCAAGTGGGGCAGGGGTACAACCTCTGAACCTGTATTGTCGGGCCAAGAGGGTCCGAAACCTCAAATTGTCGAGTGGAGGGGTACCACCGTGCCGCGTCTTCGTTCTGTTATCGTGGCGTTGCTCTTCGCCGGTCTGACCGCGGCTGTCGTCGCCCAGGCTCCTCCCACGCCCGCGGACCCCAAAGCCAAGGCCCCCGAGGTCAAGGCTCCGGACGCGAAGACCCCGGAAGTGAAGGCTCCCGAGGCCAAGGCTCCGACTCCCGCTCCAGTCCCTGAGCCTGCCCCGAAGGCCCCGGACGCAAAGCCTCCCGAAGTCAAGGCTCCCGAGGCGAAAGCGGACGACAAGATTGCCTTGACCTTGAAACTCGAGAAGGGCAAAGCCTTCTACGAAAAGATGTCCACCGTTGTCATCCAAAAGCTCAAGGTTCAGGGCCAGGATCTGAGCCAGAATCAGGAGCAGACGTTCGTTTTTGAATGGATGCCCGAGAAGCAGGAGGGCGACAAGTGGACGCTCAAGATGAAGATCATCCAGGTGAAGATGAAGATCGACATTTCCAACAATACCATCGAGTATGACTCCGCGAACAAGAACGCGACCGGGCCCGTCGGCGCCCCGGGTCTGACCGACTTCTTCAAGAATCTTGTGGACTCGGAGTTCACCGTTCTGTTCAACGCCAAGGAAAACAAGGTCGAGAAAGTCGACGGCCGCGACGCCTTCATCAAGCGGCTCTCGTCCGGCAACACACAACTGGAAGGTCTGCTCCGCAAGATCCTCACCGAGGAGGCGGAACGACAGATGACGGATCCCACCTTCGGACTGCTTCCCGCGGAACCCAAGGCCATGGGCGCGACTTGGGACTCCAAGAGCACGTTGAATCTCGGCCCCATCGGCAGCTATGAGGTCGCGAACAAGTCCACGGTGAAGTCGAAGGAAAAGGACGACGTCAACGTCGAGATCGTTCCCACGCTCACTTACAAACTTCCCAGCGACGCCGGCGAGGCTCTGCTCTTCAAGATCAAGAGCGGCGAGATCAAGAGCGAGACCACCACGCCCGGATCGATGCGGTACGACGCCAAGGCGGGGCGAATCATTGAAGCGAAGATCCCCGTCAAGCTTCAGGGCACCCTGGATGTGACGATTGGTGGAACCGATACCAAGATCGAACTTCGCCAGGAACAGACCACGACGGTGAGCATGTCGGACACGAACCCCACCCTCACGCCCGAAAAGAAGTGACCGTTATTGCTGGAAGATTCTCAACGCCCGGCGGTTCACCGCCGGGCGTTGCCGTTCCGGGAGCCCTGCCATGAAAATTGCCATTCTCGGTTCCCGGGGCCAGCTGGGTCGCGATCTCTGCCAGCGACTCTCCAGGGAAGCTCTTCCGCTCACTCGCACGGATCTTGATCTCGCCGACCCAGCGCAGGTCCATGCCTTGCTGGCCAGTCATAAGCCTGATCTGTTCATCAACTGCGCGGCGTACAACTTTGTCGATCGTGCCGAGGCGGAGCCGGAACTGGCGTTCGCCGTCAACGCTCTGGGGCCTCGTACGTTGGCCAGGGCATGTGCGGACGCAGGCGTGCGGCTTGTGCACTTCAGCACCGATTACGTCTTTGGGCTCGATCGCGATCGTGCGACACCCCATCACGAGTCTGACGCTCCCGGGCCTGTGAGCGTTTACGGCCAGAGCAAACTCGCGGGGGAGGGATTCGTTCTTGCGGCTTCGCCCGCGAATCTGGTGATTCGCACCTGCGGTCTCTACGGCGTGTGGGGTTCCGGAGGGAAGGGCGGTAACTTCGTCGAGACGATGCTACGAATAGCGGGAGCGGGTAAACCCCTGCATGTCGTGGCAGACCAGCACTGCACTCCTAGCTCCACGGGCGACGTGGCCCTTGCGACGAAGTCGCTGATCGAGAACGAAGTGTCTGGCCTTGTCCATGTCGTCAACGACGGCTCGTGTTCCTGGCATGGATTCGCGGCGGAGATCTTTCGACAGGCAAGCGTGGCTGCGAACCTCACGGCGATTCCCAGCCAGGAGTTTCCACAGCCGGCGCGTCGACCCCGGTACAGCGTGCTCTCAACAGCGAAGCTCGCGAGCGCTGGCATTTCGATGCGTCCCTGGCAGGAAGCCCTCGCTGCTTACCTGAAAGAACGACTCTTGAAAGCCTGATCTCCTTCGATCCCTATCCTGTCGAAGTCCATTGATCTCAACCGAGTTCTCCCTCAATCCTCCACGATGACCTGACATGAATAGCGACCGTGATTCCGCTTCGGCTTTCCCCACGATCCGACCGCGACGCCTGCGGTATCATCCCATCGTGCGTGATCTTGTTCGCGAGACGGAACTGAGCCTCGCGGATCTGATCCTGCCATTGTTCGTGAGATCCGGGAAGGGCGTGCGCAACGAAATCTCCTCGATGCCCGGCAACTACCAGTTGAGCGTGGATACGCTGGTGGACGAAATCGGCATCTGTCGCGACATGGGCCTTCGGTCCTTTATTCTCTTTGGCATCCCCACACACAAGGATTCCCAGGGTGCGGTGGCGCTCGATGACGAGGGGATCGTGCAACAAGCTCTTCGCGCCGTTCGCAAGGCCCACGGTCCTGAAGTGCTGCTCATCACCGACGAGTGCTTCTGCGAGTACACCGACCACGGCCACTGCGGGCCGCTCACGAGCCACACCGGCCGGTTGGATGTGGATAACGATGCGACCCTGCCGTTGCTGGCGGAGCAGTGCGTGAGCCATGCGAAGGCCGGGGCGGATATGGTCGCCCCCAGCGGCATGATGGATGGCATGGTGCAAGCGATTCGTCGCGGGCTGGATTCTTCAGGCTTTTCGCACATCCCCATCATGAGCTACGCGGCGAAGTATTCCTCCGGTTTCTACGGGCCCTTCCGCGATGCGGCCGAATCGCCGCCGTCGTTTGGCGATCGCAGCTCTTATCAGATGGACCCCGCCAACGGCGACGAGGCGATGAAGGAAGTCGCCCTTGATCTCGCTGAAGGGGCGGACATCATCATGGTGAAGCCCGCTCTGTCGTACCTGGACATCATCCATCGCGTTAAGGAACGCTTCCGCATCCCCGTGGCGGCGTACAACGTGTCCGGCGAGTTCGCCATGGTGAAGGCCGCGGCCAAGAATGGTTGGATCGACGAACGCCGAGTCGCCATGGAGATCCTGATGAGCATCCGTCGCGCCGGGGCGGACATCATCTTGACGTACTTCGCAAAGGATGTTGCCCGCTGGCTGAAGGGAAACTGAATCACCCGTCACGGCCGGGAGCGTTTCCTCTGAATTGGACGAACCGGTATCGCCCTCGCCAATCTCAAGCCTGCGGAAGCGAAAATCGTTGTGTCGCATCGGTGGTGGCCGCGGGCGTGGCACACTTTCCACAGCCTGACCCACATCCCGCCTTCTTGCGGCCGAGGATCGTCTTCGCGAACGATCGCAACAACAGGGCGATCGCAGCCGCCACGATCACGATCACGATCACCATCTGAACTTCGGCGGTCATGTGAGCCCCCTTGAGTTAGGCCAGCCAGTTCGTGATGAGTCGGCCGAGCTGGAACGTGGCGAATGCTGCCAGGTACGCCAGTGCCGTCATGTAAGTGAAGGTGAACGCGGGCCAGGCCCAGCTTTTCGTCTCGCGTCGGATCACCGCCAGTGTGGAGGCACACTGCATGCAGAGCGCGAAGAACACCATGATCGACAAGGCCACGGCGACTCCGTAGCGGCCGCGGATCGGATCCTCGCTCCAATCCTCGCGAATCTTGGCACCCAGCTTCGCTTCCTGCTCCGCATCCGCGACTTCCCCCTGGCTGTAGATGATGCCCAGCGTTCCCACGATCACCTCACGAGCCGGGAAACTCGCAAGCGTCGCCATGCCGATCTTCCAGTCCCAGCCCAGCGGCGCGAATGCGGGTTCCATCCACCGACCCAGCTGGCCGAGGTAACTGTTTCGCTTCCACTCGGAGTTCAGGCTGTTCTTTTGATCCTCGGCCTCGTCCACAGCGTCCTGCACGTCTTTCGGAATCTCCCCGACCGCTTTCGACTTGTTGCGGGTCTCCTCCTTTTCCTTGAGAGTCGATTCGGCCTGGGCAAGCCGCTCGTCGTAAGCCATCCCCGTGGAGTCCGCGTGGGGAAAGTAAAGCAGGGCCCAGACAAGAATCATCGAGAGGAGAATCACCGTTCCCGCACGGCGGAGGAAGGCCCAGCCCGCGTCGAGCATGCGGCGCAACACGCCCCCGATCGTCGGGCGTTTGTAGCCTGGCAATTCCATCACGAACATTGGGGTCTCGCCGCGAAGCAGCGTCCGCTTCAAAAGCAACGCGACCAGCGGCGCGATCGTGAACCCGAGCATGTACATGCCGAAGAGCACGAGGCCTGGCATCCAGGACGCGTATCCTTCCGTGAGGAAGGTGCCAATCAGCAAGGCGTACACAGGCAAGCGGGCTGAGCAACTCATCAGAGGTGCCACCAGGATCGTGGCAAGCCGATCCCGTCTCTGTTCGATCACGCGCGTCGCCATGATGCCCGGCACGGCGCAGGCCACCGAGGAGAGCATGGGAATAAACGACTTGCCCGAGAGCCCGCAACGGCTCATCAGCTTGTCCATGAGGAACGCGGCTCTGGCCATGTATCCGCAGTCTTCCAGAACAGCTATGAACAGGAACAGGATCAGAATCTGAGGCAGAAACTTGACCACTCCACCGACGCCAATGATGATGCCGTCCGCCAGTAGCGACCGCAACGGCCCGGGCGGCATGGCATCTCGCACCTGATCCGCGAGCCAGGATGTACCGTCGTCCACCAGACCCATGACGGGCTCGGCCCAAAGAAAGATCGACTGGAAGACGAGAAACATCACACCCAGGAAGATCAGCGTCCCGAAGAATCGATGCGTGAGCAGGCGATCCAGTCGATCGGTGAACGTGACAGGCCGCTCTGCGGGCTTCTTGACGGCCACATTCACGACGTTGCGAACCCAGGCAAAGCGAGTTCGCGCTTCGACCCCGGGTACGCCCTGATTCACATCCGAGAGCCGAGTCCGCCCCGCTTGGATCGCATCCCTCAACGCAGTCTCATCGGCGGAGACCAGCGTTTTCTCGACGTGTCCGCCGACATCGAGCAGCAACCGGCGGATGAGAAAAGCGGGTATTCCCTCGCCAAGCACGCCTCGAAGTGTTGAAACTTCCTTCTCGAACTCGACCGGCATTGCCGGGCCCGTGGGCACGCTTCCCGAGGCCGCAGCGCCCGCGATGGCTTTCCTCATCAGGTCGAGGCCGATGCCGCGATTCGCCTGAATGGGGACGACGGTCATCCCGAGTTTCTCGCCCAGGGCGGCGAAGTCAATCTTCATTCCCTGGCTGGCGGCGGTGTCGATCATATTGACCGCGACAACCACCGGAATGCCGAGATCGCAAAGCTGGCTGGTGAGGTAAAGGTGGCGATCAAGGTTGGAAGCATCCACCACCGAGACGACAACATCCGGTTTGGGTTCTTCAGGCCGTCGGCCCAGCAAAAGGTCGACGGCCACCATCTCGTCAGGGCTTCGTGCGGCCAGGCTGTAAGTCCCCGGCAAGTCAATGAGATCAAAACTCACTTCGCCATGAGTCAGGCGGCCCTTCTTCATCTCGACGGTGACGCCCGGATAGTTGCCGACGTGCTGACGCAGCCCGGTGAGTGCGTTGAAGAGCGTGGACTTCCCCGTGTTCGGGTTGCCGATCAATGCGACGGTGAGAGGCTTGCTGGCCATGGAACAGATTCCCGGCAGAAGAGGCAGCCCTGGCGTGTTCCCTACAGGAGTCGAACCTCAATGCCCGCAGCCTCGTGCTTGCGAAGGCTCAGGCGGGTGTTGGCGAAGCGGATCTCGATGGGGTCGCCAAGTGGAGCGAAAGCGAGCAATTCGACCGTTTCGCCTTCCATGAGGCCGAATTCGTAGAGCCTTTGCACGATCCCCGGGTCGCCTGCGATGGCGATCACTTCCGCCTTCTGGCCGGGATGAAGCTTGTCAAGAGTGGCCATCAAAACGCGGCCCCGTGCACGGGACTGACCAGGATGCTCGAACACTCGTTCGGCCTCAGACAAAGCTTGCAACCCGAGACGTTAAGCAGGCAAGGCGAGCCGGGCTGGACCACTTGAAGACGGCACCCCGGGCGGATCCCAAGCTCCGCGAGGCGCCCCACCCAGCTCGGTTCGCCCCTCACGTCCGCCACGTCGGCCCATTCCCCAGCACGCATCAGATCCAGCGGGATCAGCATGACCACCCTCGCAGCGTCTTTCCACTCAGTGTTATTGAGACTTCATCTCATTCGATGTTACCCGCAAACGCGAACAAGTCAAGCGCCGACGCAAGGAAGACGCGCCTTTGATGAGGCCGGCTCGATACCTCACCCTCAGATTTCGACAGACTCAAAATCCTCATGGTTCGCCTGGACAATTTGTTCCCTTTTGGACATATCTCGTCGATCGAGGAACACAGGAGGGCGCAGATGCGTTGGCTGCTCAGCGCGGCAATCGGTTTCTGGGGTGTCGGCACGTTGCCGGCGCAGCCTCGCGTGGCTCCGTTGCCGCGGCCGATCGCTCCGTGCAGTCTGACGGCGGGCGGCATCGTTCTCAACACCACGAACGAAGTCGCGAATCTACCGCCGGGCACGCTCGTCTCTCAACCGCTGACGCCTGTGGAAAGCCTTGAAACCGCTGCGATTCCCGAACAAGAGAATCGCACGGAGGCCGTTGCAGAGGACCTTGAAAACGTGTTGACCGCAAGAAGCGAGCCTCGCGGTCTCGGCGATTCATGGGATAATTACGAGTTCCTGCTCTGGTGGCCGAAATCGCAACCGTTGCCGCCGATGGTGGCCGCCAATCGCTTCTCGCGACCCGGTCTTGGCAGTTCCGACACGCACGTTCTCATTGGCGGCCGGTCTCTGGATCCACCCGATCAAGCAGGTGGAAGATTCACGCTGGGGCGCTCATTCACCACCGATAACAGTCTCGGCCTTGAAGCGACCTACTTCTTCCTCGGCACACGAACCGAGACCGCGAGCGTTCGTTCCCTCGATTATCCGCAACTCGGTTTCCTAGGTGTTCCGTTCTTTGATCCCGTCACGCGCACTCCGTCTGCTATCGTGCTCGCAAGCCCGGGTGCGAGCAGCGCACGAATCGACGTCTCGACGACAACGCGAGCCCAGGGCGCCGAGATGAACGTGGTTTCCTGTCTGGTTGATCGCTCGAATCTTCGCGTCCGCGGCCTGGCCGGCTATCGGTTCCTTCAGGTGCACGAGGGGCTTCGCTCCGAGGCGTTCTTTGTCAATTCACCGGTATCGCGAGGGACGCCTACGACGATTGGACAGATTGCTGACCAGTTCGACGCCCATAACCGCTTCAATGGGGGGCAACTCGGTCTCACATTTGACGTCAGCCGCGGGTCGATGTTTGTCGAGTTCGTTGGGAAGGTGGCGCTCGGCACCAATTTCGAGGTGGTGCGAGTCGAAGGGCAGACGAACACACTCGTCGGTTACCAGCCATTAGGCCTCGCGGAGTCAGTCCCGAGAGGCGTTTTCGCGGAACCGACGAATATCGGCCGGTACACGCGATCGGTCTTCGCCGTGGTGCCCGAGGCGATGCTGAAGGTGGGGCTGAAGCTGAACGAACGAGGCCGTTTCTTCGCGGCGTACAACGTCCTCTATCTCAGCGACGCTGTTCGGCCTGGCGACCAGATTGACACGACGGTGAACCCTGGCCAAATCCAGGCGCTGGGCTCTCCGAGCCATCTCGGCCCGGATCGCCCGCTGCCGACGATTTCGAGAACGGACTTCTGGATGCAGGGATTGGTGCTGGGCCTGGAAGGGCGATATTGAGGTCGATGTCACCCGTTCGGCGTGTCGAGCATTCCTTGAAGTCGTGCCGCTAGCCCAGGGATGAATCGCTGTGGCCATGAAGCATCGATCAATCCAACGCCGATAAGGTCACGAATGTGCGTTCGATCCTTGTCGCGGTTCGACAGGAGTTTCATCCGCACGAGTGGTTCCAGTTCAACGATTCGAAAGAGTTCACCTGGCAAGGACTCCGTCACGTCGGGATTGGGTAAGGGATATTCAGGCACCCCTTTTTCCCCTGCGAAGAGGAGACGAACTCCCTCACTGGGCTTTCCTGTCGGGCCGTCGATGAACAAGTGAATGCCAGAGGTTTCTGCGTACTCGAACCCAACTTTTGTCATCGCAGACTTGACCGCTTCCAGATCTTCACGGCGAATCAGGATATCAATGTCTCGAGTTTGACGTACGAACGTTTCGTCAATCTGGGCGACCCAGCCGCCGACGGCGTTTCCGCCGACAACGGCATAGAGGACATTCTTGGCTTCGAGTGCACTCGCGGCTCGTAGAAGTCGTTCTCGGACTCTTTCCACGACTCGTACTTGCCTGTCGAGTGTATCGGGGCGTAACGTCAGGATTGTCATGTCGACCCTCAAGCACCAGCGTAGGAGGCCGCCGCGGCGGCGATGCCGGCGCCGGGCTTGATCTTGGGGCTCGCGCCGCTGAGCACCTGCTCCAGCGCTGTCAGCACCTGATACACGCAGTTCGGTCGGCTGTTGTAGCCCATCAGGCCGATGCGCCAGGCCTTGCCCTTGAGGTCGCCCAGGCCGCCGCCCACCTCGATGCCGAACTCATTGATGAGACGCTTCCGGCCGGCCACATCGTCCACGCCCTCCGGCAGGCGGATCGCGTTCAACTGAGGCAACTGAACCTCGGGCTTGGCCGCGTACTCCAGGCCCAGGGCTTCCAGGCCGGCCTTGACCGCACGGTGGTTGCGATCGTGGCGAGCCCAGCGGGCTTCGAGGCCTTCCTCAAGCACGAGCCGTAAACCTTCGCGGAGAGCGTACACCATCGTGATCGGGGCTGTGTGGTGATACGCACGATCACCTCCCCAGTAGCTTTGCACCAGCGACAAGTCGAGATACCAGCTTTGCACCTTCGTCTTCCGCGCGTTGAGCTTGTCCACGGCTCGATCGCTGAAACTCACAGGCGACAACCCCGGCGGGCAGCCCAGGCCCTTCTGCGAGCAGCTATAAACAGCATCCACTTCCCAGCCATCGATCTCGAGCTTGTTGCACGCCAGCGACGTTACGCAGTCCGCGATTAGCAGCGTATCGAACTCATGGCACATCTTGCCAAGCTGATCGATCGGCTGAAGCACGCCAGTCGAGGTTTCCGCGTGGACGATGCCAAGCACCTTGGGGCGGATCGTTTTGAGCGTCTCGCGAAGGCGATCAAGATCGAACGCTTCGCCCCACTTTTGTTCGAGGACCGTGAGGTTCGCACCACAGCGGCTGGCGATCTCGGCCATGCGGGCGCCGAAATAGCCCTTCACGCAGATCACGACCTTGTCGCCGGGCTCGATCAGGTTGACCAGGCAGCATTCCATGCCCGCGGTGCCGGTGGCGGAAACCGGGAAGGTGAGGCGGTTCTTGGTGCGAAAAACCTGCCGGGTCATCTCCTGCGTCTCGTTCATGATCTCCAGGAACTGAGGGTCGAGGTGCCCCAGCAGCGGCGTTGTCATCACGGAGAGAACACGCGGGTGGGCATCGCTGGGCCCAGGGCCGAGAAGCAAACGCGGGGAAGGGTTCAACTGGCCGGGAATATTCATGGGAACGCTCGGAAGGAAACGGTCTTCGGAAGATCGATCCTGTCAGAAATACAGGTCAGGCCCTCCAGTGTGAAGGGGTGGGTCAACCCGCCGATCGTTCGAGGACCATCTTGCTGAGCCTTTTGAACTTCGCATGGCTCGCATCGCCGATCCACTCGAAGGCGACCGATTCCGCGGTCGTGAGCACGGCCCCCGCTTGCTCCAGCCGACGGAGGGCCGTCGTGTGATCGAGATCGCTGCGGCTGGCAAGAGCGTCCACGGGCAGGAAGATGTGCAGACCCGCGTAAAGAAGATCGAGCGCGGTTTGAAGGATGCAGACGTGCGTTTCCAACCCCGCGAGCACCACGTTGGGCCGATGCAGCAGCGTCAGGTCTTCGAGGAACGTCTCCGCTCCGCAACAGGAAAAGCTGGTCTTGGCTGGCACATTCGCTGGCAGCCTCCGTGCAATCTCGGCCGTGGTGGCTCCAAGGCCCTTCGGATACTGTTCCGTCGCCCGCAACGGGAGTTCAAGGAGATTGGCGGCGTCCAGAAGAAACCCGACATTGTGAATGAGCGATGCCGCGGTGGGGATTTTCGCAAGGAGTTTCTCTTGCATGTCCACCACGACGAGCACAGCGTTCGCCGAGGTCTGCCTGCGGATGGGTGTCGACATCTCAGCCTCCTTGTTTCACGGCCCGGCGCAACGATTCGACAGCGAGATCGAGTTCCGCGGCGCGTGACGGGGTAATGGACTGACCACCAAAGTGGTCCGCGTAATGAGCCTCGGCCCAGTCGATAGGCACACTCGCGACCCCAAGAGTGTGTGCGGATTCTCGAAGTTTCCCCTCGGCGGTGATCGCGAATTCCCTCAGTGTCTGGCCTGGTCCAGGTGTCAGGCCGAGCGGCCCAAGAGCGACCAGCAGCTTGGTGTACGAGGCTTTCCAGCCCTTGGACTCGTTAAGAAGAGCCCATCGCCGGGAGCGACGGTACATGCGGATCAAGAGGACACACACGGCGGTGATCGCAACCAGCGCCGTGAGGTTGCCCCAGGTGGCTTGAACCAGCACATCCGCCATCAACTGCTCACGCGAGTTGGCGTCGTATCCGACCACATACACCGAAAGGATTTCCTGGCTGCGAAGCAAGGTGGACTCCCACCACGAGTTCGCTCGGGTGGCATTCACCTCATCGAGCCCGGGTGTAGGATCGAGTGAGAGCCAGTGATATGTTCGGCCCGTGGGATCGTTTAAAGCTGGGACGAGAACCTCCACCCACGCATGGGCATTGTCGTGGCGAATCACGAATCGGCCGTTCTCCATCGCTTCCTGGCCCTTGAATCCCATGACGAATTGGGCCCGGATGCCCTGGGAACGCAGCATGAGGGCGAGCGCCGTGGCGAAACGTTCGCAGTGCCCCTCGCGTGTGTTCTTGAGGAAGTCCTCGATCGGGTCCAAGCGTGCGTCCTGCTTTCGCAGCCGATACGAATAAACGAACTGGCCGGAGTTTCGAAGATGATCGCGAAGCGCCGAAGCGACCTCCGTGTGAAACTGTTCCTGGAGGAACCCGGTGTTGGCATCGTAATCCTGCTGGGCCCGGGCACGCAGCTTGCCTGTAGCCATGAGACGTTCTACCAGGCGATCCGTGTATTCCTTGATCGCAGCGACGGGATTCTCGCGAAGTTGCCTGGAGAGTTCCTCCCCGTTCTGCAAGTCAAAATCTGGCCCGAGATCGAACAAGGGGGCCGTGCTTTTCCAGGGCGGTATCAGCAAAGGGCCGGTTTGGATTCCCGCTTCGGGGCGAACCATCTGGACATACGTGGAAACGAATCTCTGCAAGCGGTTCAGCGAGATCGGCACCACCTGGCCGTCGGGGCGGATCGTCCAGGGCAGGGCGCCGTCCGACTGGATCCAGGCGACGGGGGCCGAGGCGTCGCGATCCCATCGGATTGGGTCCGCGAGGAAGAGCGCCCGCAATCGGCTGGGAACGGAGAACTGCACGCGCACGGTTCCCGGGCCGAAGGTTGGCGGCTTCCATGGGCCTGGCTGGGCGTTCTCTGGAGCAGTGGGGTTCCGGATTGTGAGACCACGTGCACTCACATCTTCGCGTTTCCAGGTTCCTCTGGAGTAAGTGGTGTAGGAACCGTGCAGGCTGCGCCATCGCATCTCGGTCGGCAACGCAAGCACCGGTTGACCCGTAACGGGGTCTGTCACCTCCACCTCGAAGGCCGCATCCGTGTTCGGATGCAGTGTGCCCGTGCGGTTGAGATCCAGAAGCTGGTCGGCGGCAAATCCGACCTCGAGGTGGCGGCCCGCAAGATCCCAAACCGGCCCGCCCGTTCGAGGGGTCAGCAGGAAAAAAGGTGTCGCAATCGCAAGGGAGGCGAGGAAGGTCTTGGCAACGCATTTGACTTCCTGTCGTCGGGGATGCGCCACGCGGCCCGTCTCGTGCGTCAGTGGGGGCGGTTCCTTGTGCCTCGCAGGGATCGGCGCGATCCTTCCGCTGGAACGCATGAGAAAGAAGAGGACGAGGCTCCAGACCACGGCGAGGAGGTACAGCAGCACGATCGAAAAGAAGAGACCATCTTCCGCCATCGCGGTGGCCAGGGCCACAAGGCAAACGGCGCCGGCCTGAAGGGCCCAGTAGTCGCCGACGTGCTTGTGAGGCCGAAGGATCTTCACGGGGATCAGCACCGCAAGCACCGGTCCGATGTAAGGCATGATCCGCACAGACCAAGGTAGATTCTCGAGTAAGCCGGTGCCCGTGTGAGCGAGATGCCAGATCAGCCAGGCGGATGCAATCAGTCCGACGACTCCGCCCACGAGATTCGCGCCCCGGAGCGAGAGCGAGATGCGATCTTCGTTAAAGTAGAGCACTACCAGGCTGGCGATCATCAAGAGCATGATGACCGTGGCTTCCGGCACGAAGATCCACTCCGCGTACGCCAGGACCACGAAGGCCAGCGCCAGCGAGAGATACGTGCTGAATCGGAAGAGTGCAAAGGTCGGCATGGTGTTCCACCACAAGCCGCAGGGATCATGGGGCTATTTTAGCGTCTCGTCGGCGAGGGCGACAGATACCAGGGTGGAGGCGACTCGGCGTCCAGGAAAAGGAACGGTCGACCAGCCTGCCTTGACAGTGATTCCAGCAGGGGGGATCGCGGCCGGCTACTCACGAGAAGCCGCGCGGTCGTTCGTGCCGTGCGAAGGTTCAACGTGGGGACACTTACCTCGGGAGAGCCCACAACGTCGGCCAGGGAAATCAGCGTTCCCAGCAGAGTGTTCTTGGCCGGGGCGTGGGGGCGAGCCATGCTTTCCAAGCCCGGCACCAGGAGCGTCAAGCGACTCGCGTCATCCCGACCCATCGCAACGGCAATCGAGGCCGCAAGCTCGAGAGTCGCTTCGAGCCGACGAAAATCCTCATCACTCGGGTTCGCAGGCAGCCAGGGATCCACAACGAGGAGGATCGCGGGCGAAGGCGGCTCGTCGTACTCACGCACCATCGGTTCGCCTCGCCGGGCGGTGGTGCGCCAGTGAATCCAGCGAATGCTGTCGCCAGGGCGATAAGGGCGAACCCCGCGAACATCGGCGTGGTCGGACGTCACCCGTCGCAAGGGCTGGCGTCTCTGGCCGGCTTCCCCACCCGAGCGAGCCAGCCAGCGGCGAAGCCCCTCGACATCCACCTCGCCCCGGGCGGGCAACACCACCTGCTCGCGGTCGTCGGGCAGCATCGTCATGCCGTACTCGATAAGGCCAAACGGGAAGCCGGAGATCACAAGCAGCGGATCGCAGCGATAGCGGCCCCGCGAGAGTCGCAATCGAGGTTGGTGAAGCACTTCTCGCGAGTCGGCCAGGCCACCGTGGAGGAACCAACGAACACTGCGGCCAGCCAGCGTATCGATCACCTCGACGTTACCCGAGCGTGCATATCGGTTCGAGACGCGAATCACGGCATGGGCAGTCTCATTCGCGAACACGGGGTTCAAAGGCTCACGTACGGAGCGAATGCGGCGAGCATGGAGACGTGCGAGAACCGCGTTCACAATCAATAGCCCAGCCATCGTGTACGACACGAGCAACGTGACGTTGATCTTCTTGTACCAGCCAATGAGCCCAAGGATGAAAGCGAGGGCTATCCACAGTTGGCCCTCGCGCGAGAGTCGATAACCCACTCTTTGAAACGAGCGACGAGGCTTGGACACTCCACACCTCTCCCGGGGCGACCATGCGGGCTGTCGACAAAATGGCAGGGTCAGCCCTGTCATGTTATCGCCCGGAAACGTGAGCGGAGAGGAATTGTTCGTGCGATGTGAGCCTGATCGAACGCATCGATCCGCACGTCTTGCGATCGTGGAGCAACTCGCAGCCGAGGTGTTTTCGGAGGAATCCCGCCGTCACCTCACCACGCGCCGAGGCTCGAGAGGCCAATCGTCCGGTAAAGCGGTATCGAGCCCTTCCGAAAGCTTGTACGGATCTTCCGCCTGGACGTTCGCAGTCAAATCGGCCACCGCCTGCCATTGCTGTTGAAGAGCTTGCAGGTAGTTGTTCAGCTGGGTTGCGAAGTTCTGTTGAGCGGTCACGATATCGTTGTAGTTCACCTTGTCAGGTTCCACCTGGAAACGGCGATAGATGCCACGGAACGCGCGTACCAAGTCAGGCAGGATCAAATCGCGATACAAGGTAATCTGCTGGCGGTTCGTCTCATAACGCTCATAGCTGTCAGTCATGGTGCGGATGAGGTTGTTTCGCACCCGGTCGAGTTCTTGCGTCGCACGGAACAAAGACGCCCGGGCCGCGCTGATGTTCCCCTCGTTTTTGTTCCAGACCGGCACCGTCACGCCAAGCTGGATGCCCACCTGAAAGCTTTGAAGCTGGGTATCCCGCTGGAAGTAAAAGTTGTTCTGCAAGTCCGGGATCGGCCGACGTGTCTCGAGCAGCAAGTTTTGCTGGGCCTGGGCGACGTTATTGCGAGCGATCTCCATATCCGTGTGGGCGGCGATCATCTTCTGCTTGAGAGCTTCGTAGTTGTACCTTGGAATTGACAGGTCTACTCGACTCGCGATTGGCGTCGGCGGCATCTCCGGCTGGTTAAGCGTCGCCGCCAACTGACGCCATACGCTGGCGTAACGAAGGCGAGCCTGCACCAAGGAATTGCGATTCTGCCCCGCGATCGCCCTGAGAGCATGGGCCTCGAATGGCACCGAGACCCCCGCACGCACCCCTGCGACCTGAGCGCGGTAGACGTCTTCGGTGAACTCGCTCACCTTTCGCGTGATCCGTATTCCCTCGGCGGCCACCATCACGGCGAAGAGATCCGCACGCACCTGCCGTGTGAGATCGATTTCCTGACGACGGAGCTGGAGCCGGGCATTGATGAGGTCGAAGTAGGCCACGTTCCGAGCGAGCTTGAGCTTTTGCCCGGTCACAATTGTCTGGTTGAAGAAGCCGCCCTGCTGACCCGCGCTTCCAGCATCGCCGACCTGGTCCCCCTGGTAGCCCATCGTCGGATTCGGGTAAAGGCCCGCTTGCACCCACAGGCCGCGATTTCGCTCGATCTCCGCCATCGCTTGTTGAATCAGCGGACTGTTCTTCTTCGCCGTTTCGATGAGCGCTTCGACCGTTACGGGCTCTATCTTGTCCACACCAGGCAGCGGATCGTCGCCAAGGTTGGGCAGTTCCGGAAAGAGGGCCTCGATCGCCTTCATTCGGGCTTCGCGCGTTCGAGGCGTGTCCGGGGGTAGTTCCGGCGAGTCGGCTTGCGCCCCGGGAAGGGCCGCAGGAACCTCGATCTTAGATTGATCGCGCAAGGCTCCTTCCGCCGGCTGAGAGGAGCCGCGAAACTCTGCGCTCACCGCAAGCAATTCTGACGACGGCAAAGGCTCCAGAAGGACTCGACATCCTGGCAGCGACACTAATGCGGCCAAGAGGCAGACTGTCAACCTGGCTCTTTCGGTCCTCGCAAGGTGACGGTCTTTCATGAACCCATTCCGATCAGGTTTCGTCGCGGGCGCCCTGATAAGCCGTATCGGATAAGGGGAAGATAGGGTTGAATCCGAAAGGGTGAAACCGCAGAGAAACGCCCGGCCTTGTAAATCTGGGTAGACTGGGCAGCCTTCGGGATGTTGGGGGCGGATATTCCGATCGTGAAAGACAAGCTTCACTTCATGGCTGACTTCCTGCCACGCCTGAATGGCCTGAGGGTCGGCGTCATCGGAGCTGTCGTCGATCTGCCACGTCACTGGCGGTCTGGAAGGCAGGCTTCGTCGCGTCCGAGTTCAGGACATCTCTTTGCGACGATAGGGGATGACATACTTCGTGATGAAGACGAAGAAGACGACGCTCGCGATGGAATCGCAGAAGTGAAACATCTCGTGGAAGCCGATCCAGGGCGGCCAGACAACGGGCCATTCCGTCAATTCCATCAGCCCGCCAAGGCTGTAGAGCCCCGTTCCGAGCCAAACGAGATTCATCGGTTTCCATCCCAGGGCCCGGTAGTAACTCGCGATCGGGAGCGCCGTGAACCAGCCCAGGGCCATGCACAGGCCGACGATCACTTCGTGAGGCGCTTTCGGCAGCAGCCAAAGGCACGCGCAGGCGAGCAAGGCCAGACCCCACACAATGATCAAGAAGCCACGGCGAATCTTCCCCGTTAGCAGCATCACGATCGGCGGCGTGGCGGTGCCGGCGATGAGAAGGTAGATCGCGGTCTGGTCAATCAACTGGTAGAATCGCCTCTCGGCGGGGTCGTCGTACCAAAGCCCGTGGAAGACGCCGCTGGCGGTGTAAAGAAGTACCATCGAGGCGCCATAAACCAGCACGGCCAGTCGGCGACCCAGGCCGCCACGGGTGATGCGGAGGAGAATCAGTGTTGCAAACGCCGCCCAGATGGCGGTGCCCAAATGGGATACGGAACTGACAGGGTCGCGAAGGTCCGAAAAATTCATCGTTCCTGCTCGTGGCCGACGGATTGCGGTAAATCGGACATGGGCGACAGGCTATCTTATGATCCTTTCGTTGACGGCATGAGACGAAGCTGCGAAACTAAATTCTCTCCTGGTACTCGCCCTCCCGACATCCAAAATTGTCGACACCCCCTGACCCCCCTGACAAATGCTCACACCTCTCCTCACTCTTCGCGGTCACACGGATTCGGTCTACTCCGTGGCGATCCATCCCAACGGCGTTATCGCCGCGACCGGCAGCCTTGATCGAGTCGTCACGATCTGGGACCTGGCGACCGGCAAGCCGTTGCAGAGCTTCAACGCCCAGCAGACACAAGGGCAGGGCCACACGGGGCAGGTGCTGGCGGTGGCGTTCTCACCGCAGGGGGATCTGGTGGCGTCCGCCGGGTCGGACAATCAGGTGCGTTTGTGGGACATGCCGCAACCCTGGCTTGAGCCGCTGGCCGGCGTGGTCGGCCTGTTGCCGTTGGGGAAGGATGCTCAACGAACCGCGGCCAACAAGATGCCTCGAAGTCTCGTGCATGCGACGATGGTCGATTCGCTCGCGTTCGACCCGACCGGCAAGTTCCTGGCGACCGGGTGCCATGACGGCAACCTTCGCATCTGGGAAATGGCGAAGGGGACGACGACGAAGTCCATCGTCGCTCACACGCTGATGGCCCAGGGCTTGCTCGTTCAAAATCCGATCTACGCCGTCGCCTGGCTGCCCGATGGCAAGCAGGTGATCTCCGCCAGCTACGATCGCAGCAGCAAACTGTGGGACGTCGCCTCCGGCAATCTGGTCCGCGAATTCAAGGGGGCGCCGGACCCGATCCCCAGCGACAAGCCGAAGGAAAAGCCGACGGGCCTGCTCGGCCATCGTGACCAGGTGTTCACGCTGGCGCTCAGCAAGGACGGCAAGACAATGGCGACCGGTTCGAGTGATCGCACCATCAAGCTGTGGGACGTGGCCAGCGGCAAGGTGATTCGCGAGTTCATGAACCCGGACATGAAGCCCGATTTCGCGGGGGAACCTTCGCCCTCGCATCCGGGATGGGTCCAGGCCATCGCCTTCACTCCCGATGGCAAGAAGCTTGTGAGCGTCGGCCCCGCTGCCATGAATCGGGGCTACCTCGCCGTGTGGTCCGTGCCCGACGGCAAACGGCTCGCGGCGTTCGAGACCGATCTCGGCCCGCTCTTCTCCGTCGCCATCACAGCGGATGGCTCCAAGCTCTTGCTCGGCTGCGGCCCCAAGGAGCGCCGTGAGTCGAGCGCCGAGGCCGTAATGGTGAAGATGCCAGCTTGAGGCCTAGTCCGATTTCATCGATAGGCTGAGTGCGGAACCTGGGCGGAACATTTCGCCCTGCGTCGCGGCTTAGCAAGGCGAATGGCTTGGAGCGCCATGATCAAGACCATCTACTTCGACTTCGGCAACGTCATCGGATTCTTCGACCATTGGCGGGCCTCGAAGGCTCTCGCGATGTACAGCGATCAACCCGTAGATTTGATTCATGAGATTCTCCACGGCGATCACCTTCTCGACGACTACGAGCATGGCCACATCGACACGGCCGAGTACATACGCCAGGCCTGCGAACGTGGCCGGATTCGCTGCACGCCGGAGGAGTTTCAAAAAGCGTTCGTCGAGATCTTCTGGACCAATCCCGAGGTTTGCAGCCTCATTCCCGGGCTCAAACCGCGTTATCGCCTCGTGCTGGCCAGCAACACCTGCGACGCCCACTTCACGAAGTTCACGGAGATGTTTGCGGACACGCTTCACCATCTGGACGAACTCGGTGCCTCTCACACGCTGCGAGCCCGCAAGCCGAATCGAGCCTTCTACGAGAACGCTCAACGTCTGGCGAACGCGGAACCGGCCGAGTGCCTGTTCGTCGACGACCGGGCCGTTAATATCGAGGCGGCCGAGCGGTTTGGTTGGAAGGGGATTCTCTATGTTCCCGATGGCACGCTGGTGCGAAAGATGCGGGCCGCGGGCGTGGAGATCCGGTAAGCTAAATCCCTGACGTGCCCGGGACGAACGTGAATGGGGGCCACCTCTCGATGAATATTCTTCAGCAAGCCGATCCCGAGATCTTCCAGGCCATCCAGAGCGAACGCAAACGCCAGCAGAACGGCCTGGAACTGATCGCTTCCGAAAACTACACCAGCCCCGCGGTGATGGCGGCCCAGGGCTCGGTGCTCACGAACAAGTACGCGGAAGGCTACCCTGGCAAGCGTTACTATGGCGGCTGCGAGTTCGTGGACATCGCCGAGAGACTGGCGATCGATCGCGTCAAGCGGCTTTTCGGGGCGGATCACGCCAACGTCCAACCCCATTCCGGGGCCCAGGCGAACATGGCGGTGTTCCTCGCGGCGCTTCAGCCTGGCGAAACGATCCTCGGCCTCGACCTCGCGCATGGCGGCCATCTCACCCACGGCATGCGGCTCAACTTCTCGGGAAAGTATTTCAAGGTCGCGAGCTACGGCGTCACCAGGGATACGCATCGCATCGACTTCGACTCCCTCGCGGCACAGGCTCGCGAGCATCGCCCCAAGCTCATTATTGCCGGTGCCAGTGCCTACCCGCGTCTGCTCGACTTCTCGAAGTTCGCCGAGATCGCCAAGGAAGTTGGCGCGCTCCTGATGGTCGACATGGCCCACATTGCCGGGCTCGTCGCGGCGAAGTTGCACCCGGACCCCGTGCCTCATGCGGAGTTCGTGACGTCCACCGCCCACAAAACGCTTCGCGGCCCTCGCAGCGGCTTCATCCTCTGCCGGCAAGAGTGGGCGGATAAGGTGAATTCCGCTGTCTTTCCTGGCATCCAGGGCGGCCCGCTGATGCACGTCGTGGCGGCGAAGGCCGTGGCCTTCAACGAGGCCCTGCAGCCTTCGTTCAAGCAGTACATGACTCAGGTCGTGTCGAACGCCAAGACCCTGGCGGAGGAATTACTGAACGCTGGCTTCCCGATCAGTTCAGGCGGCACGGATAACCACCTCATGCTCGTCGACGTCACCGCGAAGGGAATGACCGGCAAGCAGGCGGAACATGCCCTGGACGCTGCGGGCATCACGGTCAACAAGAACATGATTCCTTACGATCTTCGGAAACCGCTCGATCCTTCAGGCATCCGCCTTGGCACACCGGCGCTCACCACCCGGGGCATGAAGGAAGCCGAGATGAAACAGGTCGCAAAGTGGATCACCGACGTGGTGACCAACGCGGAGAACGCCAATGTCGCCGAGCGAGTTCGCGGCGGCGTCCGCGACCTGTGCGTGCAGTTCCCCGCGCCCACCGAATGAGTCGAGCAGGTGAGGTGGACTGACGAAGCGGAAACCGGTTGGCATCGTCCCGTTTGCTCTTCGTCAGTCGCGAGTTTACGATACTCTGAAGTTACGATGCTTCCGTCGGTCCTTCTCTTTCGTCTCTCGTGGTACTAATGTGGGCGTCTTCTTTCTGTTTCTAGGTTGTTTCTGCATTTTGCTGCTACTGCCGGTCACGTCGTACCTTCTGACGTATATTTTTCGCCTCTCCTGCGTGCTCTGCGGGCTGCCGAAGCCAGGGATCGCGATTTCGCTGGGAAAGCTCTTCATGGCCTGGGTGGCGATCGGCATCGCGGTGGCGGTGCTGCGTCTGGTCGTGCTGTCAGGCTGCAAGGCTGCGGGCGTGCCGCAGTGGGAAGCGGGCCCCGCGACCTGGCTGCTGGCCTTGCCCATTGACCTTGTTCTCTCGTCCAGTATTCATGCCGGGATCGCGAGAATCCGCTTCGGCAAGGCCGTGGAAGTGTGGTTCGTGCAGCGTCTCATTCTACTCAGCATCGTCGTGGCGATTCTGTTCATCGTGGCCCTGGTGATGCTGGTGTCGATGCTGGCGGGATAAGCTTTGATTCGGTTATCAGTCCTCAGGCCGCCCCGCCAGGTCGTAACTCAGGAACCATCCTCCGTGAGCCGCTTTCGCCGTAGCATGTGGTGGTAGTGTTGGGCAAACCGGTGGGCCTCGTCCCGCACGTACTGCAAGAGCCGCAGCGCTGCCGAGTGCCGGCTGAGCTTGATCGAATCCGACTCGCCCGGGCGGAAGATTTCCTCCTCCTGTTTCGCCAGCGAGATCACCGTCGGCGGCTCGATGCCCAGGGCCCGAAAGGCGTCGATGGCAGCGTTCAACTGGCCCTTCCCGCCGTCGATGAGCAAGATGTCCGGGAAAACGTCATCCTCGGTCCGCAGCCTGCGGAAGCGACGCGACACGACCTCACGCATCGAGGCGAAGTCGTCCACGCCTTCCACGGTCTTCACCTTGAAGCGGCGATAGCCATTCTTGAACGGCAGCCCGTCCAGGAAGCTCACCAGCGACGCGACCGTGTCCTGCCCGCCAAGGTGGGCGATGTCGAAGCCCTCGATCGTCCGCGGCGTTTTCGCGAGGCCCAGGACTTTCTTCAGGCCAAGCAGGCCCTTCTTCGGGTCGATCGGGAAGACCTCGGGTTGCTCGTCCCGATCAACCTTGCCTCGCATGTCCAGCTTGCGAAGGGCGTCGACCTCGTCACGAAGGCGGGCGGCCTTCTCGAAGTTCAGATCGGCGCTGGCCGCCTGCATCTCCCGCTCCATCCGGCGAATCAGCTTCCCCTTTTTCCCCTCGAGTATGAAGATCAGCTTCTTGATCTGCCGGCGATACTCCTCCCGGCTCACGCGGAAGTTGCAGGGGGCCGTGCAGAGGCGGACACTGTGAAGCAAGCAGGGGCGGAACCACTTCCACTTGGGGTCGGCCGCGCGGATGTCGAGCGAGCAGGTGCGAAACTTGAAGAGCTTCTGGAGCACGTTCACCGCCGATCGCAGGCTGCCCGCACTGGTGAACGGGCCGTAAAGCCGCACACCCTTTCGACGCGGCTGACGGGTGATCTCAACTCGCGGGTATTCCTCACGCGTGCGAATCTGCAAGTAAGGGAACGTCTTGTCGTCCTTCAGCGACTTGTTGAACCTGGGCCGGAGATCCTTGATCATCCTCGCTTCAACAAGCATGGCCGCGATGGCGTCGTCCGTGGAAATGTAGTCGATATCGGTGACGAGGCCGATCCAGTCCCGAATGCGAACGTCCGACAGGGCGTCCTTGGCAAAGTAACTCGCCGCCCGGCTGCGCAGATGCTTGGCCTTGCCGACGTAGATGACGTTGCCGGCCGTGTCCTTCATGAGGTACACGCCAGAGGTGGTCGGAAAGGTGCGAACCTTCTCCAGCGGCGTCAGCGGCGAATCCATCGCGGGAAGTTGTGCGTCCATGAAGGTATTGTATCCACGGGGGCCCATCGCGATATCGACGGGGGTTGCTCCTCGAAACGGCAGAGGTTACGTTGAGAGAATCCGACAGAGGAGTACGAAGCATGACTCGCGCAGCAACCATGACCGAAGTTCAATCCTGGCCGCTCGAAGAACAGCTCGAATTCGTCTTCGACCTGTGGGACGGCATCATGGATCGCGGAGTCCGCCCGAAGCCGACCCCGGAGTTACTGGCGGAATTGCGTCGTCGGGTCGCAAAGCATGACTTGGATCCATCGCGCGCTCTCACTTGGGAACAAGTCGTCGATTCGATCCGAGAAACGTCATGATTCCCGTGAAATACACCGAGGAAGCGCGAGACGATCTGCGCTCGGCTTACAGGGACTACCAACGCAAATCGGCAGGGTTAGGGGAGCGATTTTTCGCCAGCGTCCAGAAAGCGGTGGAGTTTTTACAGTGGAGTCCATTGATCTTTGGCGAAGTCGATGAAGGCATCAGGGCCGCGAAAATCCAGGGATTCCCGTTCATCATTTATTACAGGCCAGAATCGTTTCAGGTTACCATCCTCGCGGTTCGCCACGGGCACGATGATCCCGCCATCTGGCAATCTCGCGCTTGACCAGATTGCGCCTCGCAGTTTGACGCCTTCCCAGTGCGGTGCAACATTCCCCACATCCGACCGTGACACTCCCTCTCGTTTCGGCCATAATAGGCTTGTTCGCCCGAACCACTCTTGGCAATGGCGCCATGCACCGATTCCATTTCCTCACTCTTGTCGCGATTCTCATGGCCACCCAGCCCGCGTTTGCGGCGGAGCCCGCGAAGGAAGGTCTGACCTTCTACGAACAGAAGGTGCAGCCGATCCTGGCGGCGCACTGCTACAAGTGCCACAGCCACGCGACGGGGAAGGACAAGGGTGGCCTCGTCGTCGATTCTCTCGCGAGCATGCTCGCTGGCGGCGATACAGGGCCGTCGATCGTGCCGGGCGACCCCGCAAAGAGCCTGCTCATCAAGGCTTCGCTGCACACGGACGAAGACCTGAAGATGCCGCCGGACAAGAAGATGCCCCAGGCGGATCTCGAAGTGCTGACGACCTGGGTCAAGATGGGTGCCCCCGCGCCCGCGGGCAAGCCGGGGCGTGCCAAGGGCAAAATCACGGCTGAGGACCGCGCGTGGTGGGCCTTCCAGCCCGTGAGGGCCCAGACACCGCCGACCCCCGCGAACGCGGCCTGGTCCAAGACGGAGATTGATCGCTTTATCCTTGCGAAACTCGAGCAGGAGAAGCTCAAGCCGTCGCCGGAAGCGGATCGTCGGACGCTGATTCGCCGACTGTACTTCGACCTGATCGGCCTGCCGCCGAGCACGGTGGAGGTGGAAGCCTTCATCGCAGATAAATCGCCCGAAGCCTACGCGAAGCTGGTCGACATGCTCCTGGCGAGCCCCCACTATGGCGAGCACTGGGCGCGCCACTGGCTGGACCTCGCCCGCTATGCCGAGTCCGACGGCTTCCGGCTCGACGAGTATCGCCCCACCGCGTTCCGCTACCGCGACTACGTGATCAAGGCGTTCAACGAAGACAAGCCGTATGACCGCTTCATCCGCGAGCAAATCGCCGGTGACGAACTCGACCCGGACAGCCCGGACGCCCTTGCGGCCACGGCGTTCCTCCGCCACACGATGTACGAATACAACCAGCGCGACGTGAGAACGCAATGGGCCGATTTCCTCAATGACCTGACCGACACCACGGGTGAAGTTTTCCTCGGCCTCGGCTTCGGTTGCGCTCGCTGCCACGACCACAAGTTCGACCCGATTTTGCAGAAGGACTATTACCGGCTTCAGGCTTACTTCGCCCCTTACCTGCCAATCGACGACGCGGTGCTGGCGACGCCGAAACAGAAGGCAGAGTTCACCGCCAAGCAGGCGAAGTGGGAAGCCGCCACCTCGGAGATTCGCAAGAAGATCGAAGCTCTCGAAGCGCCTTATCGCAAGAAGGTGGCCCACTCCGCGATCATCAAGTTCACCGACGACCTCCAGGACATGATCAACAAACCGGCGGCTCAGCGGACCGCTGCGGAGCATCAGCTCGCTGAACTGGCCTATCGCCAGGTGACGTACGAATTCGGCCGGATGGAAAAGGGGATGAAGGACGAGCACAAGCTCGAGCTCGCCGCGTTGAAGCGGTCGCTGGCGGAGTTCGACAGCCTCAAGCCTGAGCCGCTGCCGACGGGCCTGTCCGTGACTGATGCGAAGACGGTGGCGCCGCCTGTGACGATCCCGAAAAAAGGCGATCAGACGCCGATCGAGCCCGGGATTCTCACCCTGCTCGACGATAAGCCGATGGACATCCCGGCTCCGCCCGCGGGAGCGAGGACCACCGGCCGGCGGACGGCCCTCGCGAACTGGATCGCGAGGCCGGACAACCCACTCACGACACGTGTGATCGTCAACCGCCTCTGGCAGTATCACTTCGGCCGCGGCCTCGTCGGCACGGCCAGCGACTTCGGCAGGTTGGGCGAGAAGCCGAGCCATCCCGAACTGCTCGACTGGCTCGCGACACGTTTCGTCCAGGAGGGTTGGTCGATCAAGTCGATGCACCGGCTCATCCTGAATTCCGCAGTCTACAAGCAATCCGCGATCGCCGCCGCCTCATCCGAGTCGCTGCGAAAAGATCCCGAGAACCACCTGCTTTGGCGAGGCTCCACGCGGCGACTTGACGCCGAGCAGGTTCGCGATGCGATCCTGTTTGCCACGGGGGATCTCGACAAGACACACGGCGGCCCTTCCGTCGATTTCACGAAGCCTCGACGAACGATCTA
>Ga0105044_10000733_pt1 | contig 41513 bp, 40 predicted proteins | sample MAT01_FD_78092 | JGI IMG/M metagenome (GOLD analysis project Ga0105044, IMG submission 78092) | Freshwater microbial communities from Lake Fryxell liftoff mats and glacier meltwater in Antarctica - MAT-01 | ecosystem: Environmental > Aquatic > Freshwater > Ice > Liftoff microbial mat | place...
ACGATGGCGTCGGTTTCCGACCCGTTACTCGGGGCAACGGATTTTCCCCGCGCCGTCGCTGGCGCCCGGAGGCAGACACCGAGTGCTCCTCACACGAAGTCCGTCGTTCCCGTGTCGCCAACCTTAACCGCCGCGCCGCGTCTGCCCTCGTGGGCAGGCGGACCCAGTCTTCCACGCGTCGGCGCGCGAGGGCCGGTCGGCCTCCCAGGCAAGGGCACCCACGGCCTCGGCGGGCCACGCTTGCGCTCGACTGGTCCGGCGCTCAACGCGACCATGGTCGCGCAGGCCCGCCGAGTCGAGCGAGCGTGGCTGGCGGTGATGGCGTGTACGCTGCTTGGCGTGTTCGTAGCCGCAGCCGTCGGCATTGCGAACCGCAAGGCTGCCGCAGTTACCGAGGCGTCCGTTCTGCCGGCGGTCGAGCCACTCTCCGCCGCTGCCACAATTTCGAGGAACGCCACCGGTTCGCTGCATTCGTTGCCGAAATGGGCGGCAGACTCCGTCGTGAAGGCCGACACCGCTGCGGCGGTCCAGCTGATAGCTTCGGCAGCGGATGGGCCGCACCTCATCGCGGCTGGGCTGGGCGGACGCTATCGTGTCATTCAGCGGGTCCGGTCAGTGAGCGGGTCGCGAAACTGCGATCAGGTGGCCAGTGCATTGGCGAAAGGACGCACGACCGTCGAAGTCGTGTCGCACACTCCCGGTACGTTTTTCTTCGCCATCGCCTCGCGGAATGTCGCAGGGACTTTGATGCCCGACGCCGAGTTCGAAGCGGGCCCGCAATCCGGCACCACCGATGGGGTCAATTGGCGCTTTCGCATGCAGGGGCATTTCACGCCGGGCGGGTTCGTCGGCGAGTCGCAGACCTCGACCAATGCCATCATCCGATGGGGCCGATCGCAGTCCTGTCTCACAGTGACGGATCTCGTCGGCGAGCGCTTGCCGCCATGATGCGTACGCTCTCGTTGCGTGCGGCGAATGCGACTGGCGTGGCGTGATGACGGTCGCTGATCCGCGCGCACGCATGCGCGATGCCTTGCAGCGACTGCTGCGCGAACAGCCGCCCGCGTGGGAGGATGACGCGTCGTTGGCGCGTTTTCGCAACCTCCTGCTCGACGAAACCGGCAGCGATGCACGACCGCTGGCCGAACTGTTGCTCGAAGCGCTGCGCCGGGGCTGGCGCGAACAGCTCCCCAGCGGTCCGCTGCAGCCGCCGCGCTGGGATGCGACAGTCTCACCCTTTGTCATGCGCTGGTCGGCCGATTGCTTCATTCAGCCCGAAATGGCGCGCTGGGCGGCCGAGTCCTGGGGCTTCTCACTCGGGGTAATTGGCGCTGATCAACTGCGCATCGCGCCGCCATCGGCTCCGACGCCACACGCGCCGACGCCACACGCGCCGACGCCTCCGCGAGCGTCAGCGCCGATCGTTCCTCGGACGGCGTCTCCGTCGCGGCCGCCTGCAACGCCAATGGCCGTGGCGACGGCCTCCGCCGCAGCGATCGCGCGCGCGTCTGCCGCACGCTCGCCGACCCAACGACTCGTGCCCCGCGCGGGCGTGCCGATTGCGCGGACACGCCCGAGTCCCGCACGCTCAGCGATTCCCACTCTCAGCCCGAAAGTCGCACGCGGGATTGGCGTCGCGGCCGCGCTGTCATACGTCTTCTTCATCGGGAAAATGGCGTTCGACATACGCGCCTCGCGGAGAGCAGATGCGGCGGCGGCGGCCGTCGCAGCGGTGCCGGCGAATGACAGCGTTGGCCGCACTGCCGCCGTGCCTCCCGATTCTGTTCAGCCGGTGCCGGTGCCGCCTGCGACGGCAGCCGCACCGGTCGGCACCGGAGGCTTAGGAGTACCCTCGGTGTCCGGGAGCGCGCTCACGTCTCCCGGTGCCGATTCGACCCGCATGCTATTCGTCGAGCCCGTTCGGCGGGCGGGCGGTTCGTCAGTCCCAGCGACGTCCAATGGACTCACGCCCGCGCGAACGGATCCTATCGTCTACGACGAACTGCAGCTCACTGACGGGTCGCGCATGCTGGGACGTGTGGACATCATGCGCGCGGGGACGGTGATCTTTCGCGACCTGCGGACGGGGCTGCGACATGAGATTCGGAAAGACGATATCGAGCAGATCATCACCGAGTTCGGCACATCGGTGCGCTTTCGCGCGCCCGGAACCGTCGCGCCTGTGGAGGCCAAGCCCACGGCGACCGCCGCGAGGGGCGGAAAGCTGGGTGTGGCGGCGCCCACGATGCGCGCACCCGCTACCATCCGCGCGCGCGGAGTAGGCGGTCGCTACTCCGTACGCTACGACGCCGCGACGGTGAACGGGTCCAAAGACTGCGCCTCTGTGTGGACGCGGCCGCCGCAGGCGGTGGACCGAGCAACCGTGACCCATGTGCCCGATGCAGACACGCTGAACGTTGCCTTCGATGGCGGGGACAATTTTCCGAGCAACGTCGATGTCGAGGGTTTTTTTGCATCGACGCCGCGCATCATGCCCGATCAGGCGCGCACGAGCACGGCATTTGTAACGCGGCTGAACGGACGATTTCTGGCGGACGGCAAACTGTCGTTGACCGTGAGTATCGTGTTCTTCCGGCGGATGCGCCGCGGGCCCGATCTCGCGTGTACCGTGTACGTGAACGCGACGGGCTCACGCGAGGCGCCTTAGGTGCAGTCTGCACGCGCCGTCGCGGCGCTCAGCCCAGTCGTCTCAGTGCGTCGAGACTTTCTGCGGCGACGGCCCAACGATAAGCAGCCGGTCGAACGACTCGATCTGGGTTTCGCCGAAGCTGGTGATCGTCACGCTTTGCGTGGTGGCCGGATCGTGGAGCACGAGTCGGCCATCGACGTATCGGACCAGTCGGAATGGCTGCTCGCGACCAATGCCCGCCAGGTTCCGCTCCCGGGTCAGGGCGCGCAGCGCCCCGCGAAGAAATCCGTTGCTGGCCGGCGGCAGCTGCGCGGCGATGGCATGGGTGGTCGCGTCTTCCACGATGATGCCGCCATCCTTTACGTCTGTAAACGTCAACTGACGTTCGGCCAGCACGGCGACAGCGGTTTCCTTAAACGCGCCGAAGCCAAAGAGTCGCGCTGAAATCGCCAAGGAAAACACGACCACAATCATCGCGGCCGCCATGACCAGCGCGGGCTTAGGGACGTTGAGCGGGTGATTGCCGCCCGGTCGAGCTCCCGGTTCCGGCTCGAAATGAATTGGTCCGCTCATGTGCAGGACGCCTGGCTAGAGGGGAAAGTGAACAGCCGGCTCACACGCCAACCGGCTGCCGCACGGCACCGGTGTCGGGCCGTGCATCACGGGCGGTCGACCGCTCCACGGGCGAGCTGTTGTCTCGGGCAGCGGCCTCGGCGACTGCCGCGGCCAACAGTGCGCCAACGCGTGGTGCATCACGTAGTCCACAAAGCATGGGTTGCGGATGATTGACGCTCAACGCGCGGCAATGTGGCCACAGCGCGATGTAGGCGAGGCGGTTTGGTTTGGTCAGCGTGAGCAGGAGCTGGCCGGTGCCGTCCTTGAACCTGCCGACGTCCGCCGACTCGATGATCGAGAAGGGGATGTTGATCGACATTTCGATCACCATGCCAATCTTGAGCACCACCCGACGGTTCGTGATCGCGTACCATGCCGTGCGCGCCGAAACGCGCGCGAGGACTTCTACAACAATCAACACCACGGTCGCCAGCGCGATTCGGACGCCGAATCCGGCCGCGAAGGTAGCCCCGGCCGCTGCCACCGTCGTTGACGAGATCCACCAGGCGATCAGCGCCAGAAAGTACCCGATTACCCAGCGCCGGTGGAACACGTGTGTCGCGAGCGCACCCGGGTCTGGCGCGCCCTCCCACAGGACATGCTCCCCGGCAGGCAACGGGTGGCGGACGCCGCGGATGTACTCGGCACCGCCCGCCCCTTCCGCGTTCATATGAGCGGCTCGCTCCGCGCAGCCGTCGCGTACAGATGCCCACCGGCATAGTACGCCATGACCTTGTCTTCCTCGAGCAGCGTGATCTGGTCGTCGCGCTTGATTGCCGGCACATCGGCGAATTGCGCCGCCACAATCGACTTCACCAGCAGGCGATCGTTCCCCCAAAGGCCAAAATTCGGCCACTGCACGAAACCCGCCGGCAGCATGGCGTGGCGCTCGCTGCCCGACAACTTCACCTCGTAATAGCGCACCTGCGGCTCCGCCCGATCGACCCACAGCTCCACAACCGTTCCGGCGATCTGCTTGTCGAGCGCGTAAACCGGTAACCCACGCGGATCGGGATCGCCCTTGGCGATGGAAAACGTCGGGTCGAGCCTCATCGGGACAATTTTATCCGCACCGTGAATCGTGCGATCCGGTGCATCGGCGCGATTGGCCCACGAGCCCGGACCAACGCCCGCCAGCATCGGATTGCCCGTTGGGACGAGTGGAGAGCCGTTGAAATTGTCTACGGGAACCGCATTGATCTCAGCCATCAGTGTGAACCCTCGCCGTCATGCGGCCGATGAATGAACTTCTTCGGGCCAGCCGATTTCGGCCAGCCGTCGCGCGGTCCCTGCGGCGACTCGAGCGGATACCCTTCGCGCTTGTCCTCGCGGCGGATGTAGATGATGAGTCCCGCAAAGAATATCCAGAATGCGTAGAGCGCAATCTGGGCTCCATCGATGTACTTCATGGCAACGGCTCCGTGCGTGGAGGAGTGGTCAAGCAGGGATGTCAGCGAGCCCAAACGGGCGCGGGCTGCGGTCACGCTCGGCTTGACCGGCGGCGCGACGGGCGACAAGGGGACCCAGTGCAACAAGGGTGGCGAACAACACAAGAATTTCCAGGTGATACACTACCGAATACGGCACCGATGGCAAGCTGAGCCCCGGGCTTAATGCACCGCGATCCACCAGATGGGACAACCAGTCCTTCATGACGCCGCTCAGCGCGAACGACAAACCCTCGGCCGTGGCGAACACGGCACCCCAGGCGCCGAGGGCGATGCCATGTTGCGATGGATCCCGCATGTCCATTGCAAAGCAAAGCGTCCCCACGCCGAAGAACCCTTCGCCAAAGCCGATCAGCGCGACGCCCAGTCGGAACGTGGCCGGCGATTCGAGCGGACTGGCAAATACGATCATCGCGAAGCCGACGATCCCGATCAGCGCCCCGACCGCCGCGAGGCGAATCGGGTCGTGATGACGGCGCAACAGCGCCGCTGACCAACCGAAGGCAGCAACGGCCCCTAACGCCATGATTCCAGTCAACAGGGTGGTCTGCGAAACCGACAGGCCCAGAATCTCGCCACCGTAGGGCTCGAGGAGCACGTCCTGCAGGTTGAACGCGAAGAAACCCAGTCCCGAGGCCACCAAGAGGCGCACGGCCTGCCCGCCGCCAGCGAAGGTGCGCCACGCGTCGCGGAACATCGGCCGACGTTCGCCCTTCTTGTACTCGACGACGCCGCGCTGCATCGCCTCCTGCTTCCAGAGCGAAATCAGATTCACGATGATGGTGAACAGCGCCGTCCCCTGAATGACCTGGATCAGCTTCATTGCCGAAAAGTCTCGCAGGACCGCTTCGAGGATCAGCGCGCTGATCAGCGTACCGACCAACATCATGAGGTACATGAGCGCAATCACGCGCGGACGTTTGTCTTCGCTCACGATGTCGGTCGCCAAGGCAAGACCGGCCGTTTGCGTGGTGTGCGCTCCCGCACCGACCAACAGGAATGCGACCGCCGTACCGACATAGCCCGTCCACCATGGCCCAACACGAGGCCCGTCGGACAGCACCAGCAGCGCAAACGGCATAATAGAGAGGCCCGCGAACTGAAGCAGCGTCCCGCCCCAAAGGTACGGCACCCGCCTCCATCCCAGAATGCTCCGATGCGTATCGGAGCGAAAGCCGATCAGCGCGCGGAACGGCGCGGCCAGCAGCGGGATCGCCAACATGATCGCCACAAGCGAAGCCGGCACGCGAAGCTCGAGGATCATCACGCGGTTCATCGTGCCCACGAACAAGGTCTGCACCATGCCCACCGAGAGCTGAAACATCGACAGTCGCAACAGGCGGCTGAGTGGCATCTCCGCAGTTGCGACGTCGGCAAATGGCAGGAAGCGCGTACCGAGCTTCTGCCATCTGCGTAGGGAGCGCGAGGGCGGTTTCGGGGGAGAATCGGACATTGGGCGTGCCTACCAGACCGGCTGCATGCGCACATCCGCCGGCAACGCCTGCTTGTGCGGCGGACGCAGGAACAGTTGCACGAAAATCAGCGCATTCGCAGCCTTGAGCGCCACCACTTTGATTTTCGAGAACGCCCCGCCCTTTTCCTCCGCCTTTCGCATCGCGTCGGTGTTCCGCCACATGCGACCCAGCAGCGCCCAGAACTCCTCGCTCTCCGTGTCCAGCGTGTGTGGGAAGACCTGCCGGCAAATAAGGTTGGTCAGCTTGATCACCTTGCGGTCGAAGTCCTCCACATCCATTCCCATGTGCCCAAAAAACGGCGCGCGCGCATGGTCCCGCACATACATCGTGCAGAAGACGGCCAAGAGGAAGAACCGGATCCATAACCGATTGCGCCCCTCGAGTAGCTCGGGATTCGAGCGCATCAGCACCGCGAACGCCTCGCCATGGCGAAACTCGTCGAGGCACCAGTTCTCGAACCACTTGAAGATCGGGTGGAATCGCTTATCGGGCTGTTGCTCGAAGTTGCGGTAAATCGTGATGTACCGTGCGTAACCGATCTTTTCAGAGAGATAGGTCGCATAAAAAATGAACTTCGGCTGGAAGAACGTGTACTTCTTCGCCTTCGTCAAAAAGCTGAGGTCCACCGCGACGTCAAAGTCATTCAGCGTGTGGTTGATGAAGCCGGCGTGACGGCCTTCATCGCGACTCATGAAGCCGAACAGCTCTCGCACTTCAGGATTCTTGATGCGCTTCTTGACCTCGGCATACAAAATGCAACCGCTGAACTCCGCGGTGACCGACGAGACCAGGAAGTCGATGAATTGCGTGCGCAGATCGGGATCCATCGACGCGAAGTCGGCGTCAAAATCCGCGTTGCGCTTGAAATGGTCCTTATTGGGATCGCTACGGAACTCGGCCAGGATATCCGTCCACATCTGACGGTTCTCCGGCTTGATCTTCAAGGCGTCCATCGCCTTGAAGTCGGTCGTGTAGAATCGCGGGCTGAGCATCGCGTTCTGCTGCGCCGATTTGGTCGAGTCGTTGGGCGGCGCAAAGGCGCGGGTCGGTAGTTCGGTGGTCGTATTGTACATGGCGTTCAGCCCTCGAAGCCGACATCGTAGAGTTCATATAGCTCGGTGCCGCCCGTGAGCTTCACGAACTGGCGTCGTAGCCAGCTCGCGCGCTGCACGGTGGCAGTGCTTTCGAACGTGCGCATGGTGCCGAAGGCGACCTGAGACGGCGTGCCGTGCACAAGCACCTCATCTCCAGGATCAACCTCGACTCCCTTCAAGTCAACATGCGCGTGAAAGTGGTCGTGACTCGATTCGAGATCGACCGTACACGGCACATCGACGCGACGCGTTGCGAAAAACCAGATCGCAACGATTGCAGCAGTCGCAGCTGCCAAGCCCCATCCCAGCATCAGCATCCGAACGTTCCTCTCCAGATTTTATCAGTCAGCGCGCGGCACTGCCGCGGCGCTCGGTGAACGATGCAGCTCATAGGCCTGCGAGCGATAGAACCCGCGCTCAACCCGCTGTGTGCGCGCCATTTGCCACGCATCGAGTGCCGCGGTCGCGGCGATCGACTTACGCAGACGACGCTCCGACATCGGGACAATGCGCGGCGATCGATCACGCTGTGGAAAGAGGCGCCCTAACGTCAACAGGGTTCCCAGTACAGGGGTGAACGGGGCGACCGTAAAAAGTACCTGTCCGTGCGTTCGCTGTACGATGCGGTGCAACGAGTCGAGAATTTCCGGCAGCTCGTAGTGAATGAGCGAGTCCATCCCGACCGTGATATCGAACGTGCCGTACGACGGATCGAGCATATCTCCAGCGCGAAAATCTATTCGGTCGGCCACGCCAGCGGCCTGTGCGCGCTCCAATCCGTAGCCGACCAGCGTCGGCGACAAGTCGGCCGCGACCACCCGCGCCCCGCGCTGCGCGAGGTCCACCGCCAGCATCCCGGTGCCACAGCCGGCGTCCAGCACGCGAGCGCCCGTCAGGTCTGCGGGCAGCCAGCTGAGGAGCGTCTTCCGCATGGTGTCGCGCCCTTCGCGCACCGTGGCACGCACGCGCGACACCTTGACGTCCGATGTCAGCGCCTTCCACCCATCCGCCGCAGTACGGTCGAAATACTCACCGATCCAAGCCCGCCGCTCGAGGTACGACGACGATGCGGCTTGCGAACCCCCAACCGGCGTTTCCGCGAACGACGGGTCTGGATGCGGTGATGACACAACAGTCTCCGACATGGTCAATCGAACCCGAGCAGATCGAAAATTTCGCGATCCTTGAGCGGATTCGCGGGAAGGGGCACGACGTCTTCGAGCATGCGCTTGGCGAGCAGCATGTACTGCTCCTGCGCAGCGAACACTTCAGGCGAATCTTCCATCTCGAAGATGGTGCTCTTCTTCAGGCGGCTGCGACGGATCGCATCGATATCCTGAAAATGCGCCATCGTCTTGAGTCCGACCGCCGCGTTGAAGCGATCAATCTCGTTCGTATCCTTCGAGCGATTCGCGACGACACCACCCAGACGAACTTTATAGTTCTTTGACTTGGCCTGAATGGCCGCGATGATGCGATTCATCGCGAAGATCGAATCGAAATCGTTGGCGGTCACGATCAGGCAGTAGTGCGCGTGCTGAAGCGGCGCGGCGAAGCCACCACAAACCACGTCGCCCAGCACGTCGAAGATCACGATATCCGTGTCTTCCAGCAGATGATGCTCTTTCAGCAACTTTACGGTCTGACCAGTGACGTAGCCGCCACATCCGGTGCCAGCCGGTGGCCCGCCCGCCTCGATGCATTGCACGCCGCCGAACCCCTCGAACATGAAGTCCTCGGGGCGCAGCTCTTCCGAGTGGAAGTTCACCGATTCCAGCACATCGATGACCGTCGGCACCATTCGTTTGGTCAGCGTGAAGGTCGAGTCGTGTTTCGGATCGCAGCCGATCTGCAGGACACGCTTCCCGAGCTTCGAGAACGCAGCCGACAGATTCGACGACGTCGTCGACTTACCGATGCCGCCCTTGCCATACACGGCAATCACAAGCGCGCCATCGATCTTCATCGACTCATCCTGCTGCACCTGCACACTGCCTTCGCCGTCTTCGCCAAGGATCGGAAGCTGCGTCGCTGTCATGTCCCTAATTCTCCGCGCCCTCGCCGGGCGTCATGTTGCTGCGTACACGCCTTCCAGTCGATCTTCGAGGTCCGCTGCCGCGTCGCGCAGCGCCTCAAGTGTTGCGTCATCCGGCTCCCAGTATCCACGATCATTGGCCTCGAGCAGCTTTTGTACGAGCCCGGCTGCCGAGTTCGCGTTCATGCTGGCCAGACGCTCTCGCATCTCGGCGTCGAGCACGAAGGTCTTCGAGACCTCCGTGTACACCCACTGTGGCACCGCCCCCTTGCCACCCGTGGCCGACCAGCCGAGCGTCGTGGCGACGTGGCCCGTGATGTTGCGGACTCCCTCGTAGCCGTACTTCAGCTGTCCTTCGTACCACTTCGGATTGAGCACCTTCGTGCGCGACTCGAGCTCTACTTGCTCAGTCAATGTACGCACTTTGCCCGCCGCGCCACTAAAATCGCCGACATACACCGTCGGCGTATCACCACCGCGTTGCTGCGCGATCACGCGCGTCATGCCGCCAAGCGATTCAACGTACTGGTCGATGTCCGTCGCACCAAGATCGACTGAGTCGAGGCCCTGGAACGACAGCTCTGCGGTGCCAAGCACGCGCTTCATAAGTGCGGGCTGAGCAGTCGGACGACCGTTCACGCCATAGGCGAACGATTTGCGCTGCACGAATTGGTCGGCCAGATCGTCTTCCTTTTCCCATCGCCCCGTTTCGACGAGCAGGTTGACGTTCGATCCGTACGCGCCGTCTGCGTTCGAGAACACCCGCAGCGCCGCAGTGGCCATGTCGCAGCCGGTTTCCGCTATCGTTGCGAGCGCATGCTTCCGAATGAAATTGCGCTCCGGATCTTCATCGGCTTCCGCGCACAACAGCGCTGCCTCGGCGAGCAGTTTCACCTGCAGCGGCAACAGATCACGGAAGATGCCGGACAGCGTGATCACCACATCGACTCGCGGGCGTCCAAGCTGTTCGAGCGGGAGGAGCCGCGCGCCACTCAAGCGCCCGACACCATCAAACCGCGGCACGACACCCATCAGCGCCATGGCCTGCGCCATCGGAGCGCCTTCGCTCTTCATGTTGTCCGTCCCCCACAACACTAGCGCGATGGTCTCGGGGAACGTCCGTCCGTCGGCCGCATTGCGCGCCAGCAACGCCTCGGCGCGCGCGCGCCCCTCGAGCATCGCCACGGCACTCGGCACGCGATACGGATCGAACCCATACAGGTTGCGGCCGGTCGGCAGCACCTGCGGATTGCGGAGCAAGTCGCCGCCCGGGGCGGGCGGAACGTAACGGGCATCGAGCGCGCGGAGGATTCCGGCCACCTCGTTGTCGTCGCGCAGCAGGGGATCGAGTGGCGCCAACAGTTCGAGATGCTGCGTGAACTGCGTCTCGTTCGCGACGCGCAGTCCGGCTGCGCGGGCCGCGTCTTTACCGGCGCGCACCGCAGCGTCCACTCGGCCGCGCTCTACGAGCACGGTCACCGCCTCGCGTGCGACGGCATCGCCGGCGCGCATGCCGTCCGGCGTCGCATCTGCTCCAACCACTGACACCGCAACGGGCCCGAGATCGAGATCAGCACGGCCCACGCGCGCCATCTCCATCAGCACATCGACACGCGCCTCGGGCGACATGCCCTCTCCGACGACGTGCAAGCCCATCGGGATGAGCGTGTACTCAAGTTCCAACAGCCGCTCCCGGAGCACCGCGATATTCGCGTCTCCTTCAGCCGACGTCCACGCTGGCTCGGCGGTGGCAAGATCGACCGCCGCCGCCTGCTGCTGCACCAGCGCGCGCAAAGCGTTGGACTCGTCAGCGCTCGACTTGTCGAGAGCGCGCCAGCGATCGAGCGACGACTTGAGATCGGCCAAGCCGCGGTACAAGCCCGCGTTGGTAATGGGTGGCGTGAGATACGAAACCAACGTGGCGTTACCGCGACGCTTGGCCAGCGTGCCTTCGCTCGAGTTGTTCGATGCGTACAGATACACGTTCGGCAGGTCGCCGATTAAGCGTTCGGGCCAGCATGTGTTGTCGAGCCCCGCCTGCTTGCCCGGCATGAACTCGAGGGCGCCGTGCGTCCCGAAGTGCAACACAGCATCGGCCTTGTAGTCTTCCTTGAGCCAGCGATAGAACGCGGAGAACGCGTGTGTCGGTGCGAAGTTGCCTTCGAACAGCAATCGCATCGGATCGCCTTCCCAGCCAAACGAGGGCTGCACGCCGATGAAGACATTGCCGAGCTGGATGCCCATCACATACAGCGACTGTCCGTCGGTGAGCGCCTTGCCCGGTGCGGGCCCCCACGTGCTCTCGATTTCCTTGAGAAACACTTCGCGACGCACGTGATCGTCCACCGCGACGCGGGTGTACACGTTGGCCGGCGCGCCGAACCGCTCGCGATTGCCGTTCGTGATGCGCTCGCGCAGATCGTCGGGCCCGTCCGGCAGTTCGACGGTGTACCCCTGTTCCTTGAGCGAGGCGAGCACGCGCTGCATCGACGGAAATACCGCGAGGTACGCCGCACTACCCGTGTTACCGGCGTTGGGCGGAAAATTGAAGAGAATAAGGGCGATCTTGCGCTCAGCGCGTTCCTTGCGACGCAATGACACCAGTCGGGCGACGCGCTGCGCCACACGATCGATGCGCTCCGTGATGGGCTCCGACGCGGCCGCTTTGCCGTCGATGGCGCGTCCTTTACCGCCAAACACGGTGGGGATGATCGCGCCATCAAGCTCGGGGATTGCCACCTGCAGCGTGGCCTGCAACGGATTCAATCCGCGGGCATCGGCGCGCCACTCGTCGATGGTCTGGAACTCGAGCGTCTGCAGCGTTAGATACGGCACGTCGAGCGTGAGCAACTCTTTCTGCGCCGCCGTGGCATCGTTGTACGCCGGGCCACCAACGAGCGAGAAGCCCGTCAGGTTGATCATCGCGTCAATGACCGGCCGGCCTTCTTTGTCGCGGAAAAACTCAGTGATCGCCGGTCGAGCGTCGAGCGCCGACGCATACGCGGGAATCGTGCGAAGCCCCTGTGCCTCGAGCGCGCGCACCACGGCGGCATAGTGTGCCGTATTGTCGGCCAACAGATACGAGCGGCCGACCAAAACCCCAACCGTGCCCTTCGCGTTCTTTGCACTGGGAAGGGCTTTCGCCTGCGCCGCGATGCCACGGTTTGGAAGATCGGGGTGCCACACACCAACTTCCGGATACTGCTCAGGATCCTTCGGCTTGAGCGCGCCCTTCAACGCGGCGCGCGGACCAACCGCGTAGCGATCAATCAGATAGCGCACCATCTGCTCGATGTTCGTATCCGACCCCGCGAGCCAGTACTGCAGCAACAGCAGATACGCACGAACGTCCTGCGCGGGCCCCGGAATGAACTTGAGCAACTTGGGGAGCGTGCGAAGCGCCGACATCTGACGCTCACCGCTGGACTTTCCGTCTTCGCGTGATCCGCGAAGCTTCTTGAGCAATGAAATGGGCGAGAACGGAGAACGATTCTCGCCGCCGGACATGTCGAAGCGTCCCAGCCGTGTGCACTTCACCAGATCCGGCGTACACAGCGCGCACAACACGGCATCGGCGTCGGCACGACGTGCCTGCACTGCGGCCAGGACTTCTTTGGAATACTCTTCTTGGAACAGCTGCGTGCAGGCAATGAAATCGGCCCGGGCAATTTCGGTACGCGCGCGTTCAGCCAGCGACGGGTCGCTTCCCCAATCGGCTGCCACGTGCATGCTGATGGCGAGCCCGGGGAGGTCACGTTGCAGCGCGTGTTTCGCCCGCTCGAACGCGTCGGCGAGATGCGAGTCGAGCGTGACAATCACGAAGCGCAGCGGAACGGGCCTACTTGCCATAGTGTGCCTTGGATTCATAGAGAGTGTCTACTGTAATTTCCGACAGCCCGAGTTCCGCCGCATATCGCTCGGTGTTCCGTCGGGCTTTGCCGCGCACAAAGAACGGAATTTTCTTGAGCTCCGTCTCTGCTGTTGGAAGCCAACGCGCTGCCGTGACCATCGCTGCGCCGGTGGCTGATGCAACTTCGGGCATCCCTTCGCTCTCTTCTTCGGCCAGACCGACGGCACCAGCCGGCTCAGGATTCACCTGCCACTCGCCGGTGGCCGGTTCAATGGCCGGTGCTGCTCGTTCCGACTTCGGTACGCCGGCAACCGAATGCAAGTGCGACGCGATTTTCCCATCGCCAAACTCGAAGTCCTCGCGGAACATCTGCAGTAGATGTTCTTCGAGGCCCATCATAAGTGGATGCACCCAGGTATCGAAGATCACGTTGGCGCCTTCGAAGCCCATCTGCGGCGAATGGCGCGCCGGCACATCCTGCACGTGAATCGGTGACGAGATGACGGCGCACGGCACGCCAAGCCGCTTGGCGATGTGCCGCTCCATCTGCGTGCCGAGCACTAGCTCGACGGCGAGCTCACTCACCGCCTTTTCGACTTCGAGATAGTCGTCGCTGATGATCGCTTCGATCCCGATTGCCTTCGCGGCGTCGCGCACGTCGCGCGCGTACTCGCGCGCGTAGGTACCCATGCCGACTACGTTGAACCCGAGTTCGTCTTTTGCGATGCGCGCGGCCGCCAACACGTGGGTTGCATCGCCGAAGATGAATACGCGCTTGCCGGTGAGGTAAGTGGCATCAACCGAGCGGGAATACCACGGAAGCAGCGACTGACTCGAGCTCATCTGCGCGTCGCCCACGCGTTCGCGTGACAACACCGGCTCGACGTTCACCCCCGCCATGGTGCCGACTTCCCGAAGGAAATCGCGCGTGGCACCAACACCGATCGGCACCGTCTTCACGTACGGCATACCGAACGTCTTCTGCAACCAGCGCGCGGTCGTTTCCGCCACTTCGGGATACAGCACGACGTTGAAGTCGGCGTCAGGAATCGTGCGGACATCCGCTGGCGATGCGCCAAGCGGTGCGCACACATGCACGTCCACGCCAACCTCGGACAACAGTCGCGTGATTTCACGCACGTCGTCACGATTGCGGAAACCCAACAGCGTCGGCCCGAGCAAGTTGCACCGCGCACGACGCCCTTCTGGACGAACCGCACGAGCCGTACCAAGAGAGGGCGCAGCGGGTAGCAGCAGTGTGCGCACCAGCTGATAGAACGTCTCGCTCGCGCCCCAGTTCTCTTTCTTTGAGTACGCCGGCAACTCCAGCGGCACGACGGGAATGGGCAATCCCATACTCTGCGCGAGCGTTCCCGGCTGATCCTGTATGAGTTCTGCCGTGCACGACTCGCCGACAAGCATCGCCTGCGGTTTGAAGCGCTCGTACGCAGAGCGCACGGACGCTTTCACCAACTCCGCGGTATCGCCGCCGAGGTCGCGCGCCTGAAAGGTTGTGTAGGTGACCGGCGGGCGCTTGTCGCGCCGCTCGATCATCGTGAACAACAGATCGGCATAGGTATCGCCCTGTGGCGCGTGCAACACGTAATGCACGCCTTCCATAGAAGTAGCGATGCGCATCGCGCCAACATGCGGCGGCCCTTCGTAGGTCCAGAGCGTGAGTTGCATGATATTCGCCTAAACGAGCAGGCGCTCGGCGCGTTCCAAAGGACGCGCAAAGAGCTCAGCGAGATCACCGGCTTGGTCGAAGCCGTGGATGGGAGAGAACACCAGTTCAATGGACCACTTGGTGCGCAACCCGTCTGCTTCGAGAGGATTGGCGAGCCCAAGTCCGCACACAGTGAGATCGGGCTGCGCGTCACGGCAGCGGTCAAGCTGTCGTTCGACGTCCTGTCCTTCCGTGAGCTGCACGGATTCGGGAAGGAGTGCCAGCTCGGCCGACACCATCATACGATCGAGGTACGGCGTACCGACTTCGATCAGCTCCATTCCGAGTTCCCGATGCAGAAAGCGCGCGAGCGGGATCTCGAGTTGAGAGTCAGGGAACATGAACAACCGCTTGCCGGAAAGCCGTGGCACATACCGCTCGAGCGCCTTACGCGCGCGGTCAGCGGCTGGCGCAATCACACGGCGGAACTGTTCTGCCGGCACGTCGAACGCGGCCGCCGCAGCGGCAAGCCACGCGGTCGTCCCTTCAACCCCAAACGGATATGGCGCAGATAGCAGGGTCGCACCGCGCGCGATCAGCGCGCGCGCCGTCTCACTCACAAACGGTTGCGCGAGCAGCAGCCGCGTGCCTGGGCCAACGGGCGGCAGATCACGCGCATGCCGAGGCGGGAAGAAGCGGACCGGTCCGACGCCCATCTGTTCGAAGAGGCGCACAAACTGATCTTCGACGACATCGGCGATAGTACCGACAACGAGCAGCTCGGGCTTAGCGATATCAGACGCACCATTCGGGCAGTGCGGTACCATGCTCTTGAGACACATGTCCTCGCCCTGCGTGAACGTGGTCTCGATCCCGCTCCCCGAGTAGTTGAGGATGCGCACCTGCGGGAAGAAACGCTCGTTCAATCGTTCTGCTGCGCGATGCAGATCGAGCTTGATCACTTCCGACGGGCACGACCCAACCAGAAAGAGCGTCTTCACATCGGGGCGACGATCGAGCAGCTGCTTCACGCAGCGATCGAGTTCGTCGTTCGCATCGGCCAGACCGGCGAGATCGCGCTCGCCGAGTATGGCGGTACCGAAGCGCGGTTCGGCGAAGATCATCACGCCCGCTGCGGACTGCACCAGATGCGCGCAGGTGCGCGAGCCGACCACCATAAAGAATGCGTCTTGCATCTTGCGGTGCAGCCACACAATGCCGGTGAGCCCACAAAAGACTTCGTGCTGGCCGCGTTCGCGAATGACCGGCAGGGTGGTCTTGGCGCCACTGGCCATATCGATGCAACCGCCCGTCGGAAGCATCGGCGGCGCGGCGGTCATGCGGCCGCTTCCATGGTCGCAGCCAGCTTGTCGGTTTTCTCGGCCAGGCGTGCGGCGCGGAGTTTCAGAATGAACTGGATCGCGTTGACGGCGTAGGTGGCGTAGGCGACGAGCGCCAGCACCATCAGGGTTCGCGGCGGCCAGTTGAAGGCCAGCCCCGCCAGATAGGCGGTGTGGAGGGCGATGACGAAGAAGCTGACAAAATCTTCCCACCAGAAGGCTGGGGCAAAGAGATACTGCCCGAAGACTTCTTTCTCCCAGATCGCGCCAGTCACCATGATGGTGTAGAGCACGAAGGTCTTCACGATGACGGACACGTTCGCGGCCGCCAGTCCGTCGCCGGTGCGCAGATAGCGTACCACGAGCGCGACCGAGATCGCCATGACGAGGAACTGGATGGGCGCCAGTATTCCTTGCACAAGCGTCCACTTGGACGCGTCGCGGCGGCGACGTTCCTCGGGTGTGTACAACGCTCCCTTGGCAGGAAGTTTTGCCAAAGGACGCGGAGCTTGGGCCGCATGGGGTGCGGCTGTTGAATTAGTCTTTCCCACGTTCATCTTCTCTGAAGCCGTCTTGTTCCGGGGGTTCGCTACCCAGATGCGTCCGATGGTAGGGGCCGGAGAGAAAGTTGTCAAGAAAGATTGACGTCAGGTTTGCTTGACAATCAGACCAAGCTGCGCAATGTTCGCTCGGCACTCTTTATCGTCCTTGCGCCATGGAGGCACAGCGGCAATGTTCGGCGCATCCCAGTCCCCATCCGTGGAAAGTCAAACAGAAATGAGTGCGCTTGGCAGCAGCGAGCTCGTCGATGCATTGCAGTCCACTGCCGCCCGGCAACGGGAACGCCTCGAACGCATGATCCAGAACGAAATCGTGCCGAGGCTCATGTTGAGCCACAGGGCCGGCCCCGTCCCTCCCTCGATCGCCTCAGCCGTGTCCCGCCAGCTCTCCGACGCCGACGTTACCGCTTTCGTCGATGCGATCCGTGGCCAAGAAGACGGCCTTGCCGTGCAATACGTCCGTGACCTCGTCGCGACCGGGACGCCAATCGACGCGATCTACATCGACTTGCTTGCCCCCACCGCACGTCGACTGGGCATGCTCTGGGATGCCGACGAGTGCGATTTCGTTGAAGTGACGGTGGCGATGGGACGCATCCAGCGGCTCTTGCGCGACCTGTCTCAGGTGTTTCTGGCAGATGCCGGGCGCCTCGAAACGGTCGGCAGTGTGCTGCTCACCTGTGTCCCCGGCGAACAGCACACCTTGGGCGCGATCATCGTCGCGGAATTCATGCTCCGGGATGGCTGGCGTGTGCTGGTGGGCGCGCCGTGGACGGAGGGCGACCTGTTGACCTTGGTGTCCGCTGAATGGTTCGATGTCGTCGGATTTTCGGTCGGCTGCGAAAACCGCCTGTCAACACTGAAGCGGGAGATTCGTCGACTCCGGTCGGCCTCTCGCAACCCAAACGTGCGGGTAATGGTTGGCGGTAAGGTGTTCGTCGACGATCACGATATGGTCTCCCGTGTCGGAGCGGATGCCTTTGCGACCGACGCCCGGGAAGCACCGGTGATCGCTCGCTCACTGCTCGCTGCCGTCGCCTCTGCCTCCCCCACACCTCTCGGCAGTGCGCGGGAGGGAATCAGTGGCCATGGCGAGCTCAGTGAAGCCATTCGACGCGAGTGACCCCGCGTTCGGTCATCTCGACGCCCGGTCAGCCGCCGCGCTGCTCGCCGCCGCTGGTGACATCGCGCTGGTCATGGACAGCTCCGGCGTCATTCGGGACGTAGCGGTCAGCGGTGCCGAAGCCCAGTTCGCCGACACGAACCTGTGGGTCGGCCAACCATGGGTCAGCACTGTGGGCGCGGAAGCGAAACTCAAGATCGAGTTGTTGCTCAAGGAAGCAACGGTCGCCGGCATGTCCAAGCGGAGACAGGTCAATCACATCTCGGCCGATGGGGTTGATGTCCCGTTCTCATACATGACGCTGCGGCTGGGCCGGTCTGGCGAGATCGTGGCCGTCGGTCGCGACATCAGGCACGTGTCGGCGCTGCAGCAGCGGCTGGTCGAAGCGCAGCAGTCCATGGAACGGGACTACTGGCGGCTGCGTCACGTGGAGACGCGCTACCGCCTGCTCTTCCAGCTCGCGAGCGACGGCATCCTCGTCGTCGATGCGACCACGCTGAAAGTGCTCGACGCAAATGGCGCAGCGGGGACGGTCTTCGACGAACCCGCCGATCGTCTGATCGGCCGAGCCTTCCCGTTTGGTGTCGCACCGGCAAGCATGCGGGCGGTCGAGACGTTGCTCGCCACCGCCCGTGGCGCCGGTCGGGCCGGTGATATCACGATCGCGATCACCGGGAACGATCGGGGATACCACGCGTCGGCCTCGTGCTTTCGGCAAGAATCCGCGACGTTGATCCTCATCCGCCTCTCGCCAACCGAGGCGGCATCACCCGACGCGACCGCTGGGTCGCCGGCGCGTCTCCTCGACCTCATCGAGCGGTCCCCCGACGCCTTCGCCGTCACAGATCTCGACGGCATCGTGCTCACCGGCAATCGGGCGTTCCTCGACATGACTGAGATGGCGAGCCAGAATCAGGTCCGCGGGCAGCCGATCGGCACATGGATCGGTCGCCCTGGCGCCGATTTCCAGGTCTTCCTGTCCATGCTCAAGAAGAACGGTGCCGTGCGGTTGATCGGCACCGCCGCTCGCGGTACCCACGGCGCCCAAAGCGAAGTGGAAGTGTCCGCCGTATGGGTCCCCGAGGGCGAAGAGCCATGCATCGGCTTCACGCTGCGTGATATCGGCCGCCGGCTCGCCAACAACCCGGCGGGTGCCCGTGACCTGACGCGCGCCGTCGAAGAGCTGACCTCACTGGTGGGACGAGTTTCGCTGCGAGACCTGGTCCGCGACACGGTCGATCTTGTCGAACGCCACTTTATAGAAGCGGCCCTCGATCTGACCAACAATAACCGGACCTCCGCCGCCGAAGTACTCGGCGTTAGTCGCCAAAGCCTGTATGTGAAGCTGCGTAGGCACCGGCTGGTCTCCCCAGGCGTGGACCGAGACGACGATCCGGTCAGTTAGCGGTCGAAAAAAAATGCAGAGAGGCAAAATATTCTCTGTTGCAATTCGGTACTGTAAACTAAACTGGACACCATGAGCGTCAGCATTCCTTTACGAGTGGCCCCTCGGCGGCCAGACCCGAAAGCGGTCCTGACGCTGCTCAAGCCGGTCACTTGGTTTCCGCCCATGTGGGCGTTTACCTGCGGGGCGATTTCGGCGGGGGTCGCCATCAGCGATCGGCTACCCTTGCTGGCGCTCGGCATCTGTATCACCGGTCCGCTCGTCTGCGCGTCCAGTCAGGCCGTCAACGACTGGTTCGACCGCGACGTTGATGCGATCAACGAGCCCAATCGGCCAATTCCGTCGGGACGCATCCCGGGCCGCTGGGGTCTTGGTCTCGCGATCTTCTGGACGTTGCTCTCCTTGGTTGCCGCCCTGCCGCTCGGCGTTTTTGGCGTGAGTGCGGTTGCCCTCGCCCTAGTCTTCTCTTGGGCATACAGCGCGCCCCCGATACGCCTGAAGCAGAACGGATGGCTGGGTAACGCGGCCGTCGGCTTTACATATGAAGGTCTGGCTTGGGTTGTCGGCGCAGGGGTGATGCTGGGTGATCGCATTCCACCGATGCCGATTCTTCTGCTGGCGGTCGTCTACTCGATTGGCGCACACGGCATCATGACGCTCAACGACTTCAAGGCCATTGAAGGCGATCGTCGTATGAATGTTCGCTCGCTCCCGGTACTGCTCGGTGCGCAGGGGGCAGCGCGCGTCGCAGCAGGCGTGATGATTGTCGCACAGCTCGTTGCAATCGCGCTGCTGCTGTCTTGGGCCAAGCCGTGGCATGCGATCGCGATCGGCGTGCTGACAATAGTGCAGGCCGCGATGATGTCACGCTTCCTCAGGTCACCCATCGAACGCGCGCTCTGGCTCAGTGCCGCAGGCGTTCCCTTCTATGTATCGGGCATGATGATCGCCGCGTTCGCTGTGCGTGCGACGCCGATGGTCGAGGCGCTCCGATGAGCTGGTGGCAGCTGACGCGGCTTGGTTTTGTGCAGGCCGCGATCGGCGCTGTTGTCGTGCTACTCACGACAACCATCAACCGCGTCATCGTCGTCGAGCTCTCGTTGCCCGCCACGGTGCCCGGGATTCTCGTCGCGCTGCATTTCGGCGTCCAGTTGGTGTTGCGTCCGCGGCTCGGACATGACAGCGACCGCAGCGGACGGCGCACGCCGTGGATTCTTGGTGGACTCGCAGTGTGCGCGCTCGGCGGGGTAGGCGTTGCCGCGAGTATTCCAGTCATGGCCGAGCGTCCGTTCCTCGGCATCGTGCTCGCTTCGATCGCAAGCATCGTGTTGGGCGCAGGGGTGAGTGCGGCCGGGACACCATTACTCGCGCTGATGAGTGAACGCGCGCGTCCGGAGCAGCGCGCTGGCGCAGCAGCCATCACTTGGATTCTGATGATTGTCGGCATCATCATCACGGCCGCGACGTCGGGTGCACTGCTTGACCCGTTCTCCTTCACCCGACTGATCGCGATCGCGGGCGGGATCGGCGGCATTAGCCTGCTGGTCGGCATTGTCGCAACACTTGGCATCGAGCGGTCGCCGATTGTGGGGCGTCGGCCAACGAACGGTGTTGCGGTGCCCAATCGTGAATCGTTCCGCGCATCGCTTGTGACAGTGTGGCAGGAGCCCGCCGCGCGGATGTTTGCCGGCTTCATCTTCCTCGCGATGCTGGCGTACAGCGCGCAGGATCTGATTCTTGAGCCGTTTGCCGGACTGGCGTTTGGTATGACCCCAGGAGAAAGCACCAAGCTCTCCGGCATGCATCATGTCGGCGTACTGGTCGGGATGGTGGTCGCCGCGCTGGCCGCGACACGCAGCGGTCAGTTGCGCCATTGGGCGGCGGCCGGATGTCTTGCGTCCGCGATCACGTATGTCGCATTGACGCTCTCTCCGGCTTTTGGCGATCCGCGCTACTTCCGAATCATCGTTGGTCTGCTTGGGCTTTCGAACGGCGTGTTCGCAATTGGCGCCATCGGTTCGATGATGTCGCTCACCGGTGATCGTGCCGATGGGCGCGCAGGACTGCGCCTTGGTGTTTTTGGTGCAGCGCAGGCCATTGCGTACGCAACGGGCACCATGGCTGGTGCGGCGGGGGTGGACATTGCGCGCTCCGTGATGTCGTCGCCAATTCGTGGCTATCTCGTTGTCTTCGGTGTGCAGGCCGGGCTGTTCGCGGCTTCGGCGGTATTGGCGCTGCGCAGTGCCTCGAGCGAACGCGCCCACGATGTGTTCCGCACCCGCGCAGAACTGCTGCCCGCGGTACTGCAGTCATGACCGTGATGCTGCGGACCGCTGTAATCGCACCGTCGTTTGTGTGGACGGGTGTCAAGCCGTTTGGGCTGGCGCCGAGTGATCGTGGAGTTACAACTTCTGGTGTCCCAGAGCGGTCGAATCCGACCGCAAACGTTCCGGAGAGCTTGCAATGACAGTTACTGCTGAAGCGACGCTATACGATGTGGTGGTGGTTGGCGGTGGGCCTGCGGGCGCAACCGCGGCTCACGAGCTCGCATGTGCCGGTCGCTCCGTGTTATTGCTCGATCGCGCCGGGCGCACGAAACCGTGCGGTGGTGCCGTTCCTCCACAGCTGCTGAAGGACTTCAACGTCCCTGAGTCGATGTTGGTCGCGCATATCGACACGGCACGAATCATCTCGCCGAAGTTCCGCAAGGTGGATATCCCGGTCGGCGACGGCTTTGTCGGCATGGTTGATCGCGATGTCTTTGACGAATGGCTTCGCCAGCGAGCAGAGAGTGCGGGGGCCGAGCGTCGGACGGGGACATTCACTCAGTTTTCCCGCGGCGGCGACGGGATCGCGGTGCTGACGTATACCGATGGCAAGTCGCGCTCAGGGGAGACCCGTCAGGTTCGTGCCCGGATGGTCGTCGGCGCAGACGGCGCGCTCTCGCCGGTCGCACGCCAGTGTGTGCCGGGGGCGTTCAAGGCCAGGCATGTCTTCGCGTACCATGAAATTGTGAAGTCGCCCACCGACGGCAAAGCAGATTTTGGTGCTGCACGGTGCGACGTGTACTACCAGGCGCCGTTGTCGCCGGATTTCTATGCTTGGGTCTTTCCGCATGGCGAAACGACCAGTATCGGTACAGGAACCCTGCAGAAGGGATTTGGCTTGAAAGAGGCGGTTGCCAAGCTTCGTCTCGATACGGGGCTCGATAAAGTCGAGACCATTCGTCGCGAAGGTGCGCCCATCCCCATCAAACCGCTGCCCTGCTGGGACAACGGTCGGGACGTAGTTTTAGCAGGAGATGCGGCTGGAGTAGTCGCGCCCGCCAGCGGAGAGGGTATCTTTTACGCCATGACGGGTGGACGCTTTGCCGCGCAGGCGGTCGAGGAGGCGCTGGCAACGGGCAACGCGAAGGCGTTGCGCCGCGCACGTCGTAAGTTCATGCGCTTGCACGGCACCGTCTTCGCGGTGCTCGACATCATGCAGAACTTTTGGTACAGCACCGACAATCGTCGCGAGCGTTTTGTTGCAATCTGTCGTGACAAGGACGTGCAACAACTCACGTTCGATGGCTACATGAACAAGCAGCTCGTCAAAGCCAAGCCGTTGGCGCACGTTCGGATCTTCTTCAAGAATCTCGCGCATCTCACCGGTCTCGCCTCCGCGTGAGCCTCCTGCCTCCGTCCGCCTGCAAATGCTGATCTCGATCGCGATCGACTTCCGGCTCGCCGATGTTGCGACGCGTGAGCGCTTCCATCTCTCGGAAGAGCGACTCACGCAACTCTATCGCACCGCACGAAGCGAGATAGTGACCGAAGCGGCGCTGATTGCGACATGCAATCGCACCGAGCTCTATGCGTGGGTCGACAGCGAAGACATGAAGGTCGTCGAGCGGGCCGTGCAGACCTTGGCACGCCGTTGGATGCGGACGCGCGCAGAAGGTGATCAGCTGCTGCACACGGCGACGCGTCGTTATGGAGAACAGGCGGCACGACACGTCATCCGCATCGCATCGGGACTGGAATCACAAGTCCTCGGCGACGGGCAGATTCTCGGCCAGCTCCGTGCCGCGTACAAGCGTGCGTCCCACGGACATGCGGCTGGCCCTGTGCTGCATCGCCTCTTTGAAACAGCGTTGCGCGCCGGCAAGCGGGTGCAAACCGAAACGTCGTTGTCTGCGGGACGCAATTCAGTTGGTGCGGAAGCTGCGGCGGCGGCGGCTCAGCGCTTCGGCAATCTGCAGAATGCGCGCTGCGTGGTGGTTGGCTCGGGTAAGACCGGAACGCGCGCAGCAAAGCAGCTGCACAAACTTGGCGCACGCGATCTGGTGCTCATCAATCGCACGTTCGAAAAGGCGCACGAGTTGGCCAAGTATGTCGCCGGTCGTGCGGCGCCGATGGAAGCGTTGCACATCGAAGCGGCGATGGCCGATGTCGTGATCATTGCGACAGCCAGTGAAGTGCCGGTGCTGACGCACGACGCACTGGTGCACGCGCGCCAATCCTGCGCCTCAACCGGCTACGAGTTGCTGCTCATGGACTTGAGCGTGCCGCGCAACATCGATCCGCGGGTGACTGAGCAGCTTGGCGTGACGCTGGTCGATCTCGACACGTTGCACCAGCCGATTCTTGACGCGGAAGAGACTCGCCGCGAAGCAGTCCCGACGGCGGCGCGCATCTGCGAAGACGAGGTCTCGCTGTTCAACGACTGGATTGCAACGATGCCGGCACGTGATGCGATCAAGCCGTTGCGTGAAGCGCTTGAGGGCGTGGCGCGTCGGGAAGTCGCGTACGCCGCGCACGATCCTGAAGTCGCCAACCGCACCGCATCGCGAATTGTGGCGAAACTGCTCGCCGGTCCAATGGCGGCATTGCGTCGCGCGGTGCAGCGCGGCGAGGCGCTTGATGCGCAGGCCATGATGCTGCTCGAGATGTTTTCACCCAGTGAGACACCGATGTCGCGCGGGCCGCGCGGCGGCAAGCAGTCTGGACGTGCCCGTCGGGACGTGGTCGCGGACACAGCACGCGACGCTCGACCCGAAGCCCGGATTCCATCGTCGTTTGTTGCCCTTGCTCCGGAGCAGTTCTCGTAATGTCGTCCGTTCCATCGGTTCCCCCCGTCAACGATCTCCTGCTCCGCGCATTGCGCTCGGAGTCTGTTGAGCGTCCGCCCGTTTGGATGATGCGGCAGGCGGGGCGCTACCTGCCTGAGTATCGGGCAGTGCGTGCAAAGTCTGACTTCCTGACGATGTGCCGCACGCCTGAGCTCGCGGTCGAAGTGACGTTGCAACCGCTTGATCTCGTTGGCGTCGATGCGGCGATCATCTTCAGCGACATTCTCGTTATCCCTGAAGCCATGGGGATGCATCTGACGCTGGACGAAGGGATCGGCCCACAATTCTCAGCGCCGATTCGCGGCAACGCCGATCTCGCGCGACTCCACGCGGTCGATCCGCACGACGGTCTGGGCTATGTGTTGGACGCCCTCCGTCTTGCTCGTCGCGAGATAGGAAACAAGGTGCCGTTGATTGGGTTTGCCGGCGCGCCATGGACGCTCGCTGCGTACATGGTTGAAGGGAAAGGCACCAAGCAGTTCGCGATCGCGAAGCGCATGTTGTTTGAGAATCCGTTGCTGGCGCATAACCTTCTCGACAAGCTGGCGACTGCCGTTGGGGACTACATGGTTGCGCAGGTTGAAGCGGGTGCGCAGGTGCTGCAACTGTTCGAATCGTGGGCGAGCGCGCTCGGCCCGCGTGAGTTTCGTGAATTCTGTATTCCGTATCTCGCTCGCATCGCCAAGCGCGTGGCTCCCACCGGCGTGCCCTTGATCGTCTTCGCCCCTGGTGCCGGCTGGGCACTTGGCGAGATCGCCGAGGCGACGGGTGCGCAGGCGATTGGTGTGGACTGGCACACGGCACCGCAGGACGCGCGTGAACAGTGTGCGCCGTACGGTGTCGCACTGCAGGGGAATCTCGATCCGTGCGCGCTGTATGCATCACCGGAAGAGATTCGTCGTCGCACGCACGAGATGATTTCTGCTTTTGGTCCTATTGGACACGTCGCCAACCTGGGCCACGGTATTCTCCCCGACGTACCACCGGCGCATGCGCGCGCTTTCGTCGACGCCGTCAAGGAATGGCGCTGGACCGAAGAGGCTCTCGCAACCGCTGGAAGTCACGCCCAACTTGCGGGTGTCCGATGAGCGCCGCTGTCTTCCCGACCGAGCGTATCGCTGCCAACATGACCACCGTTTCGCGGCGCGCGGAAGCAAAGCGCTGGATCGCGGGGCTGCATGATGAACTGACTTCGTTCTTCGGTCGTTTGGACAAGGGCGGAACGTTCGTCGAGGATCGATGGGAACGTCCGGGCGGCGGTGGCGGTGTTGCGCGCGTGATGACGGACGGCACCACGTTCGAGAAGGCGGGCATCAACCGCTCTGCGGTGATGGGTGAGCTACCGGAACTGGCGGCGCGTCGCCTTGGTGGGCATGGAGCGGCCGCAGGAGCCACGCACTTCTTCGCGACGGGTGTGAGCTTGGTGGTGCATCCTCGCAGCCCAATGGTGCCTACGGTGCACCTCAACGTCCGCTACTTCGAGCTCACCGACGAAACCGGTCTGATAACTGACAGCTGGTTTGGTGGCGGTACGGACCTGACGCCGTTCTATCCGTATCGCGAGGATGCCGCGTCGTTTCATCGCGGTCTGCGCACCATGTGCGACAAACACCATGTGGCCTTCTATCCGGAATTCAAGAAGCGGTGCGACGAGTATTTCGTGAACGTCCATCGCAGCAATGAGGCGCGCGGGATTGGCGGGATCTTCTTCGACCACTTGCGCGCCGACGAGGCGTCGCACGAACTATCGCACGAACATGTTTCGGCGTTCGTGAGCGATGTTGCCCGTGTGCTGCGTCAGACGTACGAGCCGATCGTCGAGCGTCGTCGTCACGAACAGTTCACTCCGGCGCATCGCGAGTTTCAGCTGGTACGTCGCGGGCGTTATGTCGAGTTCAATCTCGTGCACGATCGTGGCACCATTTTCGGTTTGCAGACACAAGCGCGCATCGAAAGTGTACTGATGAGCCTTCCTCCACTTGCGATGTGGCAGTATGCGCCGCGCTACACGCCGGATTCTTTCGAGGCGCAGTTGGTCCAGATGTTGGAACCTCGCGACTGGGCGGCAGACGCCACCGGAGAGTGAGCCATGCGGGTGCTGGCTGATCGGTCCAGCAACGTGCCTGCGACCGAGGCGCATGGTGGAGACAGCCGCTCGGTCGCGGTTGTCGGCGCGGGAATCACCGGGCTAGTCGCAGCGTACGAGCTGCGACGCCGTGGCGTGAACGTGACGCTGTACGAATCGTCCACACAAGCGGGCGGTACCATTCGAACCACGCACGCCGAAGGCTTTCTCGCCGAGCATGGCCCGAACTCCTTCGTGAGTTCGGCGCCGGTCGAGGAGCTGCTTAGCAAGCTTGACCTGCACGGCGATGTGGTCGAGGCCAATCCTGCTGCGAATCGGCGCTTTGTCGTGCGCGGTGGTGAGCTGCTTTCGTTTCCGCTCACCCCGTCCGCGATGCTGTCGACGCGGCTCTTTTCGTTGCGGGCGAAACTGCGTGTGTTGGGCGAGCCGCTTATTGCGCGCCGCGACTCAGCTGACGAGGAGTCGATCGCCTCGTTCGTGCGTCGCCGACTTGGGCCTGAAGTCCTCAACTACGCCGTCGATCCATTCATTTCCGGCATTTTTGCGGGCGACCCGGAGCAACTATCCATGGCTCACGCGTTCCCGCGTGTAGCCGCACTCGAACGCGAACACGGCTCGATTTCAAAAGGGCTGATGGCGAACCGCAGGGCCGCCAAGCTTGCGCGTCAGCAGGCGGCCACGTCCACAGATGTGGTCGCGCAGCAGAGTCCACCCGCAGCGCGCCTCATTTCGTTCGTTGACGGAATGCAGACGCTCACCGATGCACTCGGAGCGTCGCTCGCGGGCACAGTTCGTCTCGGATGTCCCGTTCGATTGCTGCATCGGACCGAAGCGCGATGGGAGATCGAAGCCGGTCCGGATGGTGCCACACGCGCGCATGCAGTGGATGCCGTGGTGATGGCGACGCCGGCGCATGTGTTGGCGGCGATGGAATTGCCGGCTGGGCTCCGTCGCGATTCGGCACCTGTTGAGCGGGTCGAGTACCCGCCTGTCAGCACGCTCACGTTGGGGTTCCTCCGCCGTGACGTCGAGCATCCGCTCAACGGATTCGGCATGCTGATTCCAGCAGCCGAGCGTCGGAGTCTGCTGGGTGCGCTCTTCAGTTCGTCGCTTTTCCCGGCGCGAGCACCTGAAGATCATGTGACGATCACCTGCTTCGTGGGCGGATCTCGGCACCCCGAAATCGCGCGCGAAGACAGCGCCACGCTGGTTGGCCACGTGCTGCACGATCTGCGTGCGTTGCTTGGTGTGCGCGGCGATCCGACGTTCATCAAGCACGTCTACTGGCCGCGCGCCATTCCGCAGTACACGCTCGGCTATCAGACCGTAAAGGATGCAGCGGATGCTACCGAAACGGCCAACCCGGGCCTCTATCTCGTCGGCAACTATCGAAACGGCGTGTCAATCGGCGATTGCATTGCGAGCGGCCAGCAGACGGCTGAGCGTGTTGCCGCGTATCTGACTCGAGCGGGGTAGCGCGCGCGACTTGGTTTGCGGTCAGGCTCGCGCGCGTGTGACCGCGGCTTAGTTTCTCGGTCATGTCTCATCTCGACTTGCTGGCGATCGCGGCGCACCGCGACGATGCTGAACTGACGTGCGGTGGCACCCTGATCCGTGCGGCGGATTCGGGGAAAGCCGTTGGCGTTCTCGATCTCACGCAGGGTGAGATGGGAACGCGGGGATCGGCTGACCTGCGCAAAGCGGAATCGGATGCGGCTGCCGGCATCATGGGACTCGCAGTGCGCGAGAATCTTGCGCTGTCGGACGCCGGGATCACCAACGACGACATGACTCGCGCGCAGCTGGTGCGAGTGCTTCGAGAGCTACGCCCCCGGGTTGTGATTGCACCCGCGCCCCGAGGACGGCATCCCGATCATCGCCGGGCGACCGAATTGATCCGTGATGCATGCTTTCTGGCAGGACTGGCCAAGTACGCGCCGGGTCCTGATCCGGCGTTCCGACCGTTCAAGCTGCTGCACGTCATCACGTACCGGGAAGACGGTGGGAAGCCGACGTTTGTCGTGGACATCACCGAACAGTTTGACCGGAAAATGTCCGCAATCCGCTGCTATTCGTCGCAATTTGATGGTGCGACGCAGGCAGGCGAAGTTTTCCCGAATGGCGAACCGCTGTATGACATGGTTACTCATCAGGCGGCGCGCTACGGCTCCCTGATTCGCACGCGGTATGGCGAGCCGTTCTTTACGGAGGAGACGATGGAGGTGGATGACGTCACCAGTCTTGGCGTTGCGACCTTTTGACGTCAGCTTGACGTCAGCTTGACGTCAGCCGCGCTTCTGCTGTGGCTCCCCTTCCACCCGCCCACCCATGTCCGAACCGTCGAGCAGCATCGACTACAGCTCGTATCTGCGCGTTGATGAACTGCTCGCGCTGCAGACCGTGCAGTCAACGCCTGAGCACCCTGACGAGATGCTGTTCATCGTCGTGCATCAGGCCAGTGAGTTGTGGTTTAAAGTGCTGTTGCATGAACTCGACCATCTGATCATCGCGTTCGAACAGTTTGATGCGATGCGAGCGCTGTTGTCCGTGCAGCGCGTGAATGTACTCACGGAAATCGTAGCGCAGCAGCTTTCCGCGCTCGACACGTTGCCACCACAGCGCTTTGCGCAGTTTCGAGCCTATCTTGGTGCGTCGAGCGGTTCCCAGAGTGCTCAATTCCGTGCGATTGAAGCGACCGCTGGTTTGCGCGATCCGCATTTTCTCGCTGCTCTCGCCGAACACGGAGATCCACCGGCCGTTGTCGCGCACGCACTCTCGCGACCCACACTCCAGTCGCTTGCGCAGTCGTTGCTGGCGCACGAAGGCGTCTCGCTCGAGTCGTTGTACATGGGCCCAGGGCCAACCCCGCTGTTCCTCTTGATCGAAGGGCTGCTCGAGTTTGAACAGCGTTTCGCGCGCTGGCGTTTTCTGCACGTGCAACTTGTCGAGCGCATTATCGGCCCGGGCACGACTGGCACTGGCGGCACGCTTGGCGCCAAGTATCTGGCGCGCACCATCGCGCAGCGGTTTTTCCCCGCGTTGTGGGCTGTGCGCAGTCAGTTCTACGGACGGACAGGCTGACTCGCGCACTCATCGACATCTCTATCCCATACTCGGCCAGCACACCAGTCTGGCCGGGTGACACGCCGTATTCGTGTGGCTGGATTGCGCGGCGGGAAGATGGATCGAGTGTGAACATCGGCGCGATCACGACGAGTGTGCATGCAGGCACGCATGCGGACGCGCCGCTGCATGTGGAGTCTTCGTGGAGTGACAGCGCGTGTCTACCAGCAACTGCGTTCATCGGCGAAGTGTGTGTGATTGCGCTGCCGAGCGGCGCAAATGCGAGCACCGAGATATCGACCGATGCGTTGACGGCGATGATCGGCAAGGTAATGGGCGCAGATGATTCGCTTAGGGAGATCGGAGGCGAATCGTCAAAGGTCGAACCGGCCGCTCCGTCGCGAGTGCTTTGTCGTACTGGCTACTCCGTTGCGAACGGAGCCTTCCCTGATGCCTGGCCGATACTCAGTGCGAGTGCTGCCGCGTGGCTGGTCTCGCAGGGCATTCTACTGTGGGGGACCGACGCGCCGAGTGTGGATGAGCGAAACAGCAAGGCACTACCGGTGCACCACGCACTGTTTGCGGCGAGTGCGTTTGTGCTCGAAAATCTCTCACTCGGCCACGTGGTGCCTGGCGTGTACGAGCTGTTGGCGCAACCGATTTCGATTGAAGGCGCCGATGCCGCACCAGTGCGCGCAATGTTGCGCGCGCTACCGTAGCTACCTAGAGCTGCGCTGCTTGTCGTCCTGTTGGTCGTGCAGCACTTTCATCCGTTCATCGACAGCTGTCGGTACGAGCAGTCCGTCGGAGATTTTGGCGATCGATTCCGCCTCGTGCCACGCGCGCGTGAGCTCGGACAGTTCCCCTTCCGTCGCGCGCCGCTCGCTGTCCTCATGCAGCGACATCTCGAAGGCAAGTCGTGCCGCGACGGGAATGTGCGCGATGTCGCCTGTATCGCCGTACGTCTGCTGCATGCCCCAATCATGTCGCTTGAGCGCGGCCCACCGCGCGAAGTGATCCGGGCCGCCCGCCTCTTCGATGAGTTGGACTCCGTCGGCAATGACGTTGCGTGGGGCGGCGGCGGCATTGATCGAGAGGAAGGCGTGGCGCAGCATCGCAACGGCGTCGTTGCCGCGCAGCTGTCGACGCTCAACGACCGGCGGTTCGTTTTGATATCCCTCGAACCACGCTGGCTTGAGTTTCGGAGTCACAGGTGCCGAGGTACTGTGCACAACGCAACCGAATTCGATTCCCCACCGCTCGGGTACGTCCATGGTGATGATGCGTGGCGTCCCAACGATCTTTACGCGTTCTCCGTCGGCGAGTTGTATGGACTCCCCACCCGCTACGTACGCTGACAGCACGGTCGTCATCACCACAAGATGCATCACTGGCATCACTGCAATGATGCCAAGTCCGCCCAAGACCGCGCCGGAAACGATCAGTCCTGCGCCTGCCGCAACGCCGGCGAGCACGCCAGTTCCGCTGAGCATGCGCCGTCGCCGTCGCCCGAACTGATCGCCATAGCGCCACGCGGCGAACTCCGGGCGCAGTGGCGAGCCAACGCGCACCAACTCCGTGCCATCGCGCAGTCGCGCAAGCCCGATGTTGTCGGTGCTGACGCGAACGCGCGTGTGACGGAATGCGCGTTCGCTCTGCTCGATGGCTTCCCACCGTTCTTCGACCGGCGAAAGATTCCATCGCTCGCACTGTCTGCAGACCACCCACAGCCGACCGCGCGCCGCATCGAACGCAACACGCTTGCCGATCGGGAATGCTTCGATCGCGTCGTTGGTGCCGAGGTTTCGTTGACAGTGAATACAGGTGGAGAACACGCCCGGTCAACCGTCGCCGTGCGGCTGATGCAGTGCTTTCACTCGCGCATCAATGATTGGCGAGATGAACATGTCGTCAGAGATTTTGGCGATCTCCTCTGCTTCGCGCCACGCGCGTTCGAGACCGGCGAGTTCACCATCCATCGCACGTCGTTCGCTTTCCTCGTGTAGTGCCATCTCGAGCGCGAGACGATCGCGCACTGTGAGGGTGTGCAGCGCGCCCTTCAACTTTTCGACGCGGGCGCGTGCCTTCTTCCATCTCGTGCTGTCGTGCCCCCACCGCGGATCTGCCGCGGTTGCACCGAATCGATTCTGCACGGTCGACACCAAACGGGTCGGATCACCGATCTCGTCGAGCAGCGCGACGGCCTCCTGCACTTGTTGGCGTGAGCCGCCAAACCGATTCACCGTGGGCAAAATGCGCGCCGCCGCACGCATTGCCGCGTCACCCTCGAGCATATGCGTTCCGGCAGACGACTCCAGGCGTAGCTGCATCGGGGCGTCCGCGGCCCCGCGCAGCAGAGTGCTCATGCGGGCGTGTTTTCGGAGCACGTCCACAACGTGACCGTCCGGGAGCACAATCTTTCCGACCGATTGATCGGGACGACCATTGATCAGACCATCCCAGATCGCGCCATTGGCGTAGACGCCGGCAAAACTCCCGACGCTTGCTCCGACCCAGAGCACCCCGCCGATAATCGCCGTCGCGCTTCCCACCACGGCGCCCGTGATGAGGAGCTGCTTCTTCCGACGCCGTCCGAACTGATCGCCGTACCGCCACGCGGCCATCTCGGGTCGCTGAGGCTCACCGATGCGTATGAGGTCTATGCCTTCCTTGAGTCGCGCGAGACCGATGTTGTCCGTGCTTACCCTCAGTCGACTATCCCGGAAACGCCGTTCAGCGGCTTCCACTGCCTCCCATCGCTCTTCCAGCGGTGACAGATTCCATCTGTCACATTGCTGGCACACGACCCAAAGCCGGCCCCGCACGGCGTCGAATGCGAGGCGCGTCCCTACCGGGAACACCTCGAACGCTTCGTTGCGACCCAAATCGGCCGTGCAGTGGATGCAGGTGGTGAACATTGCGAGTGCGGGCGGCAAGGGGTTGACGGGTACCACGCAGTCCTCGACCCAATAGTTTAAGGGGATGACTACGCCCGTGTACTTCGACCATGCCGCGACCACTCCGGTGCGCGACGAGGTCATGGCCGCGATGGCGCCCTTTTTCGGGGCGCGGTTCGGCAACCCTTCCAGCGTACACCGCTGGGGACGCGACGCCCGCGTCGCCCTCGACGAAGCGCGCGAGCGGCTGGCCGTCTGCCTTGGCGCGCGCCCCGACGAGGTGTGCTTTACGTCGGGCGGTACAGAAGGCGACAACTTCGCGATCCTGGGCGTTGCTCGCACTTTACGCGCAGAGCGGCGCACGGTTGCGGTAACGACACCGATCGAGCACAAGGCCGTGCTGGCGGCGGTGCATCAGGTTGCGATTGAAGGGGGCGCCGAACGAATCGTTCCGGTCACGCCGAACGGACTCGTGACCAGCGACGCGTTCGCCCGATGTCTCGACGACAGCGTGGCGATCGCCAGCGTGATGTGGGTGAACAACGAGATCGGCGTGATTCAGGACATCCCCGCTCTCGCGGCGCAGGCCAAGGCAGCGGGTGTATTTTTTCACACCGACGCCGTGCAGGCGTATGGCAAAGTGGGTCTTGATGCGCGAAACACACCCTTCGATTTGTTGACGATCTCCGGGCACAAGCTGGGCGCTCCAAAGGGTATCGGCGCGTTGTACATCCGACGGGATACCCCGCTCGAACCGATGTTTCATGGTGGCACACAGGACCGCGGGCGGCGCCCCGGGACCGAGAACGTTGCATTTGCCGTTGCGCTGGCGACGGCTGCGGAACTCGTGCTCGCCGAGCGCGACGCTGAACACGCGCGTCTGACTGCGTTGCGCGACCGGCTCGAAGACGGACTTCGCGAACGGATCCCCGATGTCATCGTGCATGGGGCAGGCGCACCGCGCGCGCCGCACATCACGAACGTCTCGATCCCCGGCACGGATAGCGAGTCGATGCTGATGGCACTCGATCTGCGTGGCATCGCGTGCAGTGCGGGCTCGGCATGTCAGAGTGGAAGCGTGTCCGCTTCGCATGTGCTCTCTGCACTCGGTGTCTCACCCGCGATTGCGAACGCCGCGTTACGACTCTCGCTCGGCTGCATGAGCGACGACGCATCGATCGATCGTGTGGTGAGTGTACTGAGCACGCTCGCGGCAAAGGCGCGCGGCCGTGTGCCTGCGTTCAACTAGCGCAATCGCGACAGATGATCATGGATATGGTGACGATTGACGATAGCGGTGCGCGCGTGTGGGCTGGCCCGCAAAAGGGTGAGCGCGTGCTGGTCGCGATGTCGGGCGGCGTCGACTCGTCGGTTGCGGCGGCGTTGTTGGTCGAGCAGGGGTGCGATGTAGTTGGTGTGACGATGAAGCTGCACAAGGACGGGAGCGATGTCCCTGACCGTCCGTGCTGCTCGCTCGATTCAACCAGTGATGCGCGTCGTGTGTGCGAAAAGCTTGGCGTGCCACATTATGTCGTGAATCTGGTCGACAAGTTCGGGCACGATGTGCTGGATGATTTTGTGAGTGAGTATGCCCGCGGCCGCACACCGATTCCGTGCGTGCGGTGCAACACGTTCACCAAGTTCCACGATCTGCTGCTCAAGGCTGACGCGATCGACGCACCGTGGCTCGCCACCGGACACTACGCCCGCATGGGCGACGTGAACGGAACGCGTGCGTTACTGCGTGGACTCGATCCGGCTAAAGATCAGAGCTATTTCCTGTGGGGAATCGAGCGGACCGTACTCGACCGCCTGGTGCTCCCGATCGGTGTACAGACCAAGCCCGAAACGCGTGAGATCGCGCGTCGATTCGGATTGCGCACGGCGGAGAAGCCCGAGAGTCAAGATATTTGTTTTGTCCCTGACGGCAATCACGTCCGCATTCTGGAAGAGCATCTTGGTGCGGATGCGCCCGCGCTGTCGAGTGGACCGCTGCGGCTTCACACGGGCGAAGTGATTGGCGAACATCAGGGCTTCGCGCGCTACACCATCGGTCAGCGCAAAGGGCTGCCTGGTGGATTTGCACAGCCGATGTTTGTGGTCGACATCATCGCGAGCGAACGCGCAGTTGTGATTGGCCCGCGTGAAGCGTTGCTTGGACGCGGACTCGAAGCGCGTGAACTGAATTGGCTATCGGAGCCGCCCACGGTTGGCGGGCGTGTGCAGGTACAAGTGCGCAATCGCGCGCGTGCGGTGTCAGCGACGGTGGTGCGCATTGAGCCGGATGCAATTGAGCTTGCACTTGAGGAGGCCGTGTCAGCGATCACGCCAGGGCAGTCGCTGGTGCTGTTTGACGGTGTACACGTACTGGGTGGTGGGGTGATTGAGCGAGGGGTGCGTGGGGACGTGGCCGGTGGTGCGGCTGCGCCGTCGGCGCGGACGTCGTTGCCGATCTTGGCGGCGTAGGCTGTTTTTGGGGGTTAGCGAACACGCGACTGGGCGAACCCGCCACCGGCAGCCCGGTTAGCGGGCGACCGCGGCCATTGCGCGCGCCTCGTCCCGATGCTCGTAAATCCACTCCAGATGAGCCACGATCTCGTCGATCGACGACTCTCCCCAACCGTCGGTGCCTTCGATCGGGGCCCCGAGCGGTGCGCGCTGCTCGGTGAGCGGCCACAGGTCGCGCGAGTCGAGTACGTCGCGATGCCCCGTCTTGTCGCTGGCGATCACGGGAACGCCGACGGCCAAGCATTCCAGCAGGCGCGTATTCTGGTCGTACTCGGCGCGACCGGGTAAGAGCGCCACGTCGACCTCGGCGAGCAGATTGGCCACCGCCGATTGCGGCACATCGCCCGCGTCGACCAGACTGCCCTCGGGAAAGCCGTTCGGCACCGCCCAGCGGTGGAACCCGAACATCCCCGACTCGAGCGCGGGACGAACGCATTTACTTCCGACACGAGCTCGCGCTCGATCGACACAAGGGCGTCGCGCTGGTGCCGCTCGATGGCCTGGTCCGGATAGAGTTCGTGCGCATCGTAGACGATCGCTGAGCTTCCTTGCCGCGCGCCCAAGACGGCCGCGCCGATCTGTGGCAGATCGTTGGCAATGATGACTTCCGGGGCAAGATGCATGACGGCGTACGCCAGTCGCTGTTGCCACGGAAAGAGCACGCCACTGCGGGCGATGGGGGGTGACGAAGGTGGCAGGACGCGGGGCGGCATGTAGCCGCTGCGCACCCGGAAGATTGGCACAGCCGGGTAGCTGGTCTCGTCGCGGCGGTCGACACGAGAATCGGTGCAGATCGAGACGATACGAGAGCGATCAAGCAGGTTCATGAGTAGTTCCCGATGCGACGGGCTGTCGCTCAAGGTCGGTAGATCCTGCGATACCACACACGTTCTGTCGTTGTCTCCGACGAGCGCGGTGGCGGAAGGCTTTGCCCTTTGCCAAAGCGCTTTGTGGGTTCAGACGGAGGACCCGTATCAAAACCCTACATGCTCGCCCGTCGTTTCAGGCCTATGTCGTTGCAGGTTCAGGGCGGTAGGTCCCGAATAGCCACTCGTGCTGTTCCGGATCGCGCACACTGCATTCACGCGCGCCGTAAGATGTGTCGCCTGGTGCGCGCACTACCGTTGCGCCGGCGGCAATCGCCCGCGCAAACTGTGCGTCCACGTCGGGGACGTACAGACAGAGCGTTGAGTTGCGCGCAGGCAGATCGAGCGGACTGACCCAACCGAGTTCCGGCTTGGATGAGCCGAGCATGATCACTTCCTTCCCGAACGCGAGTTCGGCGTGCGCAATGCCGCCGTGTTCATCAGGGACGACGAGCAGTTCGCTGAACCCGAATGCGGTCGTGAGAAAACGGATCGCGGCAGCAGGGTCGCGATACGAAAGACAGGGATACACCTTGGGCGCGAGCGGTGACATGGAAACTCCGGCGTAGACGAATCTTGAAGGATGCGGAGACAGAAGCACGCGCGTCAGGTGGCGTACGCTACGTCCGTCTACCGTGCGTGTCTTGAAGCTTTTTGTCGCTGATGCCTGTCCGTGCGTTGGCCCGGTTCAGAACCCGCCGGCACGTCCAATCAGTCAGCGGCGAGTGTGACCACGCCACCGCCAATGGCGAGGCGCTCGCGAAGATACGCCGTTGGTGTGCATCCGGCGAATTTCGCGAAATCACGAATGAGATGAGACTGATCGGCGTAGCCGGCGTGCTCGAAGCGGTTGAGCCCAGCGATGGTGCTTGGCGGCAGCCCCGCATACATCCGGAACGCAGCAATCAGCCGACGCGGACTCCACTGCGTGTACGCAACCAGAACGGCGATCGGCCCACGTCCACGTGACGACACGAGCGCATCCCAACATTAACGGACTTCCGCTGGAACGGTTGGTGCATTGGTCAATCGTGCACGAAGAAATTCAGCGGCATGCGCAGTAGCTGAAACGCAGCGAGCGGCGTGAAGTTCACCTGCATCGCGCAACTGTTCGTCGCGCCTTCGACGGCTGCCCACGTGTCGTAAAGCCCAGCGACGAATGACGAGCGAACAATGGCCGCGTGCCCGTCTGCCGCGCCGCTGAACAGCCGATACGACGGTCCAAAGTTGATGATCAGCGGAACGATCGTCGGTGCGACCTCGCGACGGCGGAGCCCGACGTCGCTCTGTTCGGTCCGGCCCATGTACTCACCAACGACCGCAGACCGCAGCGTTAGGTGCGGCCTCTCGGTCGCAATGTCTCACCAGCCGTGCTCCCATTCGGTGCGCATCAGTCGCGGACTAGAACCCGAATCCTGCCGACCAAGTGATCACGCGCCTGGCGGGTGCTCCACCCGCATCGTTGCCGATGCGCACGTAGTAGCCGATCTCGCCGCCGAAGGCGAGTGCGGGGAGCACATGCACAGCGACCCCAACGTGATTGCGCCAAGGCTGCGCGTGCAGCGGCGAGCCGAATGTACGAAGCAGTCCAACGCTCACGCCGGCACCGCCCCCGAGCGCGTTGATGGAGCGGGAGGTGCCGAGTGCGAGTCGTGCACCTCCGATGCCGACTTTCGCCGACGCATAGTTGCACACGTCGGCGCCTTCTCCGTCAGACTCGGTCACGCGACCGGCTGCGTAGCTGAGCGCCATCTTGAGCGGCGCACCATAACTGACGCCCACCATGCAGCGTCCCCATCGCGTCTGCGCTTCGATCGAGCGCGGCGCGCTGGCGAGCATGAGTGTCATCGTGCACGCGACCGCGATCGCCGCCCGCACGCGTGGCATCAAAACTTCAGCCCGCCGGCTTCGGCGAATTCGCGCATCGCTTTTTCCTGAGCGTCTGAGAGGGTTTCGGGGACCGTGATCGTGACTTCCACCAGCAAGTCGCCCTTCTTCCCGTCCTTTTCGATTCCCTGCCCCGTGATCTTGAACCGCTTTCCGGCCGAGGTGCCAGACGGAATGCGAATCGCGACTTTCTTTTCGTCGAGCGTTTTGACGGTGATGCGCGAACCGAGCGTCGCCTGCGCAATGTTGATCGGCACGGTTGCGACGAGATCGAGCCCTTCGCGCCGATAGAAGCGATCGGGGACGACTTCGAAGGTGATTACGAGATGCCCAGCTTGTCCGCCGGACGCGCCTTTGCCCCCCTGCCCTTTGAGCCGGACCTTTGCCCCGCTTTCAGCCCCGGGCGGAACGGACACGAGCACACGACGCTTGGAGCGCGTCTCACCGCTGCCATTGCAGATGGGGCACGGCGTCGTTGGGATCTGTCCGCGACCCATGCACACCGGGCACGGACGATTGACCGCAAAGCTTCCCTGACCAAACGAAATCACACCGCGCCCGCTGCACTCGCCGCATGGCTTGATCATGGCGCCCGGGGCACCACCCGATCCGCGACAGGTTCCGCACTCTTCGTTCACCTCGAGTTCGATCGGCACCTTGCCGCCGGTCGCCGCGACGCGGAAGGGCACCTCCACGACCTTTTCGATGGTCTGCCCACGTTCTGGTGCTCGACCGCGATTGGCCGTGCTGCGCGCGCGCTCCTGCCCGCCGAACATCGACGAGAAGAGATCACCGAGTCCGCCGATTCCACCGACGTCAAAATCGGTGAAGTTACCGGCGCCCGGCTGGCCGGGACCGGCATTGCCAAAGCCTTCGGGACGAGAGCGACTGCCCTGTTGCGCGGTACGCCCGCCACCGAATCCGCTGAACGCGCCCAGTCGACGCATCTCGTCGTACTCTTTGCGCTTCCCCGCATCACCCAGCACGGAGTAGGCTTCAGAGATTTCCTTGAATCGTTCGGCCGACTTGGGGTCGCTCTGGTTCGAATCCGGATGATGCTGCTTGGCCAAGCGGCGATACTGCTTCTTGATCTCGTCGGCCGTGGCTGAAGAAGCGACCCCCAGCGCCGCGTAGAAGTCCTTCCCGTTGGCCATGATCAGCTGATGAGTGGAGCGCTTTCGGAGGCACCGAGTTGCCACTGCTTCACCACCACGCGCGCCGGGCGAAGCACATGGCCGTTGATGATGTAGCCGACCTGGAACGTCGTCGCGACGATGCCGTCTTCCTGAGCAGTTGCAGCGGGTGTCGTCACGACGGCTTCGTGCTGCGTCGGGTCGAAGGGGTGCCCGGTCGGGTCGATGATTTCGAAGCCATGACCGGCGAGCGACTTGAACAACTTCTTCTCGACCGTCTGCACGCCCTCAACCACCGTCTTCGCATCGACACTTGCGGGGTCGACCTGCGAGAAACGGGTGATGTCATCGATCGCGTCGAGGAGGCCGCGGACGAGATCCCCCTGCGAGCGCCAGCCTGCCTCTTGTCGCTCCTTGGCGGCGCGGCGGCGGAAGTTGTCGTACTCGGCGGCCAGGCGGAGATACTTGTCCTTCTGGTCGCCAAGCTCACGCTGCAGCGTGTCCACGTCAGAGACGGCGGTCGCGTCGGTGGCGGTTTCAGGAGACGGCGGATCGGCGGGCAGGCCCTGCATGGGATCAGACATAGTCGGAGGCAGTCAATGCGGAAGCGGCAGCGCGGGGCCGCAGAGCACGCCGGAACGGGCGGCCCCGACGGTCTATACGCGCTCGGACACAGGAAGTTTAGAGAGCAGCGGAAGTGGGGGTCAACGTATCATGCGCGCGACGTCCACGCGGTGACATCGGAATCGTTGGCAAACGCCCGGCGCAAACGATCCAATGCAAGTTGCGCGGCACGATAGCGGATTTCGCTCCGATCCCCGGGGAGCACCGCACGCACAGCCCGTGCATCGCCATTCACATCCACCGCTACCCACACGGTACCCACCGGCTTTTCCGGAGTGCCGCCGCCTGGGCCGGCGATGCCCGTGATGCCGATGCCGATTGTGCTCTTGAACCGCGAACGGGCCCCCGCGGCCATCGCCAACGCTACGGATTCGCTCACGGCACCGAACTCCGCAATTGTTTCGACCGAGACGCCAAGTTCGCGCACCTTGACATCGTTGCTGTACGCGATCGTCCCGCCGAGGAACACCGAACTCGAGCCCGGGACCGCCGTCAGTCGCGAGCCAAGCAACCCGCCGGTGCAGCTCTCCGCGACGGCGATCGTGGCATCGCGTTCGGCACAGGCGCCCAGCATGATCGCCGCCAGATCGTCATCGCCTTCGCCGTAGACAAACCGTCCGACTTTCTCGCGAATGCGCGCGGCGGCCGCGTCGAGTTTGCGTTCCGCCTCGCGGGCGCCGGAGCCGCGCGATGTCACCCGCAGATCGACCCCATCGTTGCCCGGGAGAAAGGCGAGCGGCATCCCATCGATGCCACGCGCCAACTCTTCGAGACGATCAGCCAATGCCGACTCCGCGATGTTGGCCGTGCGCACCGTGCGCGAGCGAATGACCGGTGCATCGGCACCAACGCGATCGCGGAGCAGCGGCAAAACTGTGTCCGCAATCATGCCGCGCATTTCACGCGGTACGCCGGGGAGCATCGCCACCCAACGTTGCTGGTCGTCCTCCATCCAGATGCCGGGCGCTGAGCCATGTCGATTGGCCAGAATGGTGGCGCCTTCGGGGACCATTGCCTGCTGCCGGTTGCTGGGCGGGAGCGCGTGTCCGAATCGCTTGAGCCATCGCTCTTCGAGGTTCTCGAGGATCGCCTGGTCGAGGACCATCGCTCGTCCAAAGATCGCCGCAACGGAGGGCTTGGACATGTCGTCGGCCGTCGGCCCAAGTCCGCCGGTCGTGATGACCGCGCCGGTCCGTTCGAGCGCTTCGCGCACGGCCGTGGTGATGACGGTCGCGTCGTCGCCAACCGTGGCACGTTGGACAACACGAATGCCAAGCGCGGCAAACTCACGCGCGATGTGTGCGGCGTTCGTGTCGATCGTGAAGCCGAGCAGGAGCTCGTCGCCGATAGTGACGATTTCGATGTTCATACGCGAAAGATAGAGTTGGGGCCTCGCAACGGGGGCTGGGAGCTGGGGTGGTGGTGGAAATACAACGCCCCCGAATCCGTGTTTACTCGGGGGGCGCGTGCGACGGAGCGAAGCCGAGTATTACACGCACCGACGGCGGCGAGCGACAACGCTAAGTGCGGCGAGACCGACGGCAAGAAGTGCATTTGTAGAAGGCTCAGGCATCACATTCTCCGCGAGGCTGACATAACCGAGCTGCGTATCGGCGTAGTTGGACTGACCACCGGCGACGCTGTACCCAAAGCTCGGCGAAAGATTGAGGCGAATACCGGCCGGGCTCACCGCGCCGAAACCGGTCACGTTTTCGTAGTTCACAATGACCGGCGTGACGCCAGCCCACTCGGCGCCAATGAGGCCATTGCGGCCAACCGGCTGCGCCATGGCAACGCCGGGTAATACCACCGACGCGAACGCGGCGAGGCGGACGCACCTTTCCATTCGTTGAACCTGACTTGGAGGTAGTGACCGATCGTGGGTCGCGTCTGGGAGACGCGGGCGCGCCGGGTAACGAGCCGGCTAACAGACTCTGCGGCAAGCACCACGCCATTACCGACGAGTCGATCACTTGGCGGCTCGTTTTCATCGATGGAGTGCGACTGAGAAGCAACATGGAACGCGTCAATGTGTTGCGCCGACGCTGCAACAAGTGTAAGAAAATGCCCAGTTC